>Ga0169931_10002989_pt1 | contig 27181 bp, 14 predicted proteins | sample Kivu_15m_20L_FD_129675 | JGI IMG/M metagenome (GOLD analysis project Ga0169931, IMG submission 129675) | Freshwater microbial communities from Lake Kivu, Western Province, Rwanda to study Microbial Dark Matter (Phase II) - Kivu_15m_20L... | ecosystem: Environmental > Aquatic > Freshwater > Lake...
CTGAGCGGATGGGCGGAAGCCCCCGGCGGTGTTTCGCACCGAAGGTGCGCGCGCTGGCGAGCGCGTTGGCGGGACGTCGGCAGGGGCCGTTTGCCCGCAGGCTGCCGCCATGCGGCTCAGATTGCGAGATGGCGGTTCAGCCAGTTGAGCATTTCCCAAATAACATGTTCGACGGATTGTCGGGCCATGTAGTTGTGCGATTCATGTGGCAGGAGAACGGAGCGGGCGGTTCCGCCATTACCACGAATGGCCTGGTAGAGTCGTTCGCTTTGCAGCGGGAAAGTTCCGGGATTGTTGTCCGCATCACCATGAATGAGCAGCAGAGGGGAACGGATGCGATTGGCAAAGGCGAAAGGTGAGAGCCGCATGTAGATGTCCGGGGCCTCCCAGAACGTGCGACGTTCGTTCTGGAATCCGAATGGAGTGAGCGTGCGATTGTAGGCGCCGCTGCGGGCGATGCCGGCACGAAAGAGGCTGGAATGTGCAAGCAGTGTAACGGCAAGGAGGGCTCCGTAGCTATGGCCACCGACCGCGATGCGATTTGGATCGGCGACTTTCATTTCGACCACGCGCTGAACAATCGACTGCGCTCCGGCGACGATCTGCTCGATGAAAGAGTTGTTGGCCGTTTCGGGGTCGCCGACGACGGGAAGCGTGGTGTGGTCAAGTACTGCGTAGCCTGCAAGCAGCAGGTGGAGCGGGCTGGAGCCGGCAAAGGAAGTAAAGCGATTGATGGAGCCGGAGATCTGTCCGGCCGTATCCGGATCGCTGAATTCGCGAGGATAGGCCCAAAGCAGCGTGGGCAGGGGCGTGCCGGGACGTATTCCGGGGGGCAGATGCAGAGTGAACGACAGTGGAACTCCATCCGGCCGCGTAACGCTGATGATTTCCCTGTAAATGCCGCGAATCTCGGGAACCGGGTCCGTGAAACAGGTGATGGGGGTGCAGTCACCGCCGAGCGAGCGGATGCGAAGATTGGGAGGCGAGGCTGGAGTTTCGTGAATGGTGAGAAATGCGGCAGCATCATCTTCCATCAGCACGAGCACCGATTCGTGTTCAGAATCGCCGCTGAGAAACAGCGTTTCGCAAAGACCGGTCTGCAGCGACATGCGTTTCAGAAAGGGGCGATCGCCCTCCGGAGTCGCTCCGGGGCCTTCCATAAAAATGCAGTCATTGTGCTGAAGCAGAACTCGCCGACCATTGGCCAGGCGTCTGGTCACGGGCGACCCGGGGTCGTTGTAGCGGTCATTCACGGACCGATCGTGAAGCAGATGCGGGGGCGATTCCGGGGACTGTGGATTGAATTGCCAGGTGCGGGTCCAGCGGCGATCGCGGTCGTATTCCCGGTACAGGGCAAGAGATGAATCCGTTCCCCAGTGAAGTCCGGAACAGCGGTGACTGGAACGGAGCAGTTCTCGAGGGGAATCGATGAACGGGGCGTCCTGAACCACAAGGCGATCGCGATGTTGGGCAGTGACACGAGGATCACCGCCATCAAGTGCTTCGAGCCAAACAAGTCGGGCGGGTGCGGTGGGCATCCAGCCAACAGCGCGGGGGCCGATCGGCACTCCCTCAATCGGAATGTTCTCTTCGAGTTCGCGGCGGAAGATTTCCCGAAGCGTATTACCAGAGCGATCGCGGACGCACGTGGCGCGGGGAAAACGGCTCCATGGCAGCGTCCCTGACCATGGGCGGTGAAGCGTCGTGACCAGCAGATGCGTACCATCGGGAGCGGGGTCGAGATCGGCGTACATGGCCGGCGGGCCACAGACAGTCGTTTCCCCGGTTTCAACGGAAATAAAAGCGGGCTGCGACAGACCGTAATGTTCAAACACCGCTTCATCGTGGGGCCCTCTCAGGAGGTCCTGAAGAGTTCGCAGCGGCCCGGCTTTGCCGTGGCATTCCTCCACGACCGGGCCCGGCGGGAACGCAGGCTCTGCCGGCGGGGCTGATGACGGTGCGGCGGGCAGCAGTACCAGCAGCTCGCGGGAATCAGGCATCCACTGGGCCGGGCCTGCAAAGACAGCGTTCAGCAGAATGCTGCCAAGTCTGGAAGCAAGACACGTGTCTGCCCGCAGCAGCCAAAGTTCAATGCCGGTGGACTGCGTCAGCGTGAACGCGAACCAGCGACTGTCAGGCGACCACCCGACAATCCCGATACGGCTGTCGGGAGGAAGCTGAACCGGTGTGCCGGAAGATGTGGGGGGACGACGAATTTCGATCGCGTTCGTGGATGGGCGAAGCTGCGGACCGCGGGTCTGAGGATTCAGGAGGAAGCCGCCCATGCGAACGCAGGGAGCAGCGAGTTCGGCCAGATCAGGGTAGCTGGTTCGAGCAAACAGAAGCAGCGTCGATCGGTCGGGGCTGACGGCTGCTGCGGGAGACGGAGAAGCCGACAGCAGCCGACGGATGATTTCCGGCGGCTGCTGCCAGTTGGATTCTGTTATCGACATAGTTTTGGAAACGCTGCTGCGCTCAGTTTCCGCTGCTGCTGTTGCCACCGCGTCCGCGACGACCACCGCCGCCCGGGCTGCCGAGTCCACCAGGTCCTCCAAGTCCACCGGGCATTCCAGGCATTCCACCGGGTGAGCCACCCATGCCACCACGTCGTCCCCGACGTCCGGATCCGGAATTGGAACTGCCTTCACGCATCCCGCCACCGAGATCCATTCCCCCGCCCATGCCAGGGAAGCCACTGGGGTCACTCAGCGCCGAGCCACCGGACTCGCCAGCACCTCCGTAGGGGTTGTCAGAGGTTGTTTCAGTGCCCGGACGCAGTCGCTCGTAGGTTTTCAAAACAAACGCGGTGAGGCGTTCATCATCACGGCGGCTGCGTTCATCCTCGCCATTCGTCACCCGGTCTCCCACATAGCGGCTGACGACGGCTCCGTTCGCATCAATTACTGTGAGTCGGTCACCGACGGGACGAAGCGTTCCGGCCGCTTCGAAGGCGTCCTTGAGTTCGGGGAAATCGCCGCGGGCAAGACGTGGCGCTTCAGTGACTGCGGCAAGGTAATCGAGTGACTTGAGATCGACTTCGGTGAGTTCGAGTGTGTTTTTGCCAAGGTCCACAACTTCGACGGACTGCTTGCCACCGATGCGGCTGCCGACAGGAACACGAACGCTGGCCAGCAGCGGTGTTCCGGCAGTCTCATGCTCGTAGTACATCGCCATGGCCGCATACTCGTCCGCCCGGGGACGTGATTCGACCTTTTCCGGATAGTAGCGGTAGCCGCTCGGCACGAATGTTGGAGGCGTTGGTTCGCTCCAGTCGGAAAACAGAGTGGCCTGGGAAGCCATTTCCGGATCAGCAAGCGAATCGATGGGCAGATTGAAGAGCGGGTTACCCATTTCCAGACGCACTCGATAGCGATACGCGGTGCCGCGATCGCAGGTGAAGTCGAGGAAGCGAACAAGCAGCAGGCGGCCGGCAGCGAGTACGTTTTTCGCCTTCTGCTCCATCTTCTCGCGTTCCTTCTTCTCGTTCTCTTTTTCTTCTTCCCCGTCGCCTTTACCCTTCGCACGGCTGTAGGCGTCGTTGAACATGTTCTGGAAGGAGTTGTCGTTGAGTCCACCGGAGCCATTGAGGCCGCCCATCAGCGACTGGCTGCCAAGCGAATAGCGGCTGAAACCACTGGCGGTAGCCATCGACGGTGGCAGGCTGGCCTTACGTTTCTCGGCTTCCTGACGCATGTTCTCAGTCAGGTTGTTAATAACCTTCTGCTCGTCCTCAGAGAGTTGAAATTCTTCCAGCAGCTTATGGGACGCATTTTCAGGTGTCCAGCGGCCGGCAGCGCGACGCGGCAGCGGCATGCAGACGGCATAGTTAACGACCGCCGGAAGCACGACGTCCATGTCGAACCCTTCGGAATCGTCGAGGATTTTTCCGAGAGCATCAATAGAAAGGGTTTCCCATTCACCCGCCCAGGGATCAGCACCGGGAATGGCTCGCTGCCGCTGCACTTCGAAATTGACGAGCTGCACCTTGCCCTGAGCAGCATTTCCGGAGAGGTTCAATGCCTCGGCCATTTGCCGAGCCTGAGCATAGAGGTTGAAGACGTAACGCACAGAAACACCGGCGTGCGAGCGGACCTTTTTCTCGTCCAAAATTCCAAGATTCAAACCACTGCCGCCACCATATCCATCCATTCCCATCATGCCTTCGCCTGGAGGAGCGGACCCGTAGCCACCGGGACCTCCGAGGCCACCGGGCATTCCAAGGCCCCCCTTGCCACCACCGCCCGACAGTCCACCGGGGGCAAGACCATCAGAACTGCCCGATGACAGACCACCGGGTGAGCCAAGGCCACCGGGTGTCCCGAGCCCACCGGGGGTTCCAAGTCCGCCGGGGGTTCCAAGCCCGCCAAGTCCTCCGGGGAGGTCACCCGCAGCACCCGCAGGGGCTGCGTTGTCTGAGCGGCCGAAGAGTTTTTCCAGGTCTTCCGTGTTGTCCTCGCCTTTTTTGCCCTTCTTCGGAGAATTCTTTTTGGACTTCGCATCCGGTTCCTCGGACACCTCGGCAACAGCATCCTCGCGTTCAACCAGCGGGAAGATTACCAGCGAGGCCTCAGGAGCGAGTGGGGCCAGAACCGCGACACTCTGCAACTTTTGCTGCGCCCTTTTCAGGGGTTCGTTCCATTGCGTCCGCGTGGCGTATTTGCCCGCTTCCTCGATGGAACCAGCCATTTTCTGGGCCATCTTTTCCACTTCGGGAGTGTCGGTGAAGGTGGCCTGACGATCGACCGGCCAGACCGACGCCAGCCACTGGTTTTTCGTGGCATCAGCATTGGATCTGAGCTGACCGGGGTCGAGATCACAGGCTGACCATCGCGCGGTCGCGAGTCCCGCCATGCCGAGCAGCGCCACGAGACTGGCACCGATCTTCTCGCCGTGATTGAGCAGAATGCCCTTGAAATCCATCTTCATCTTAGCCATGACCCGTACTCCGAAAGAGAGGCCGGTGGGAAAATATTCGTTGAGATTTGAACACAGAGTGCAACAGGATTACTGGCCCGGGGCGGCAGGCGGATTGCCGTCGCCGGCGGGTGGCGCTGGAGGTGCAGGGCTGGCCGGATCAGCCGGAGGGCTGGCCGGGGGCGTGGAAGGATTACCAGACGAGTCAGTTGACGGGGGATTTGACGGGTTAGCTGGAGCAGCGGGGTCGGCAGGCGCCGGTGCTGCGGGCTGACCTGCAGCAGGCTCGCCCGGAGCAGGAGGTGCAGGAGTCCCCGGTGCGGCGGGCGCGTTGGGATCGGCCGCTGCAGGAGCAGCGGATGGATCCGTGGGTTGAGGAGCAGTCGGCGCGGCAGGATCGGTCGACGGCGTCGAGCCGTCCGGAGCCGGGTTGCCGGGGTCTGCTGGCTGAGTATTTGCGGGCGGGGCGGCATTTGTGGTTTCCGTTGCTGCGGCCGCCTCTGTTGCTTCGGCTGACTTGGCTTCCTCAGCGGACTGATAAAGCGTCATCAGACCACCGATTCGCAGCATTACAAGGCTCTCGTCAGACATAGCGATCCGCAGCGTTTCAGCGTCCTTCTGGTTTTGCGTGCCGAACGCTGTGCCACCGGAAAGACCTCCCGCCGCACCACTTCCGTCATCCTCACCAAGTCCGCCTCCCGGAGGTCCTGACATGCCGCCACGACCGGGGATGCCCGGAAGTCCCGGGGGACCGATACCACCTCCGGAGGGAGGTCCGCTGAGTCCCATTGAACCGCCACTGGCTCCACCGCTGCCGGGGTAGCCACTAAGGTTTGGCATGCTGCCCATTCCGGACATTCCACTGAGGCCGGCCATGTCACCAGCACCACCATCGCTGCCGAGTCCTGACATTCCACCGGCCTGGCCGCCACCACCACGTGAGTTGGCTTCGATTTCCACACGGACAATCTCGACGGGAAAGTCGGAATCGGTGAGTGCGGCAAGCAGATCGGGGACGCGGTCGTCACGGACAAGCACATCCAGCAGGAATGCGCGGGTTTTATAAGATTCGGGCACTTCATCCACATAGCGGTCTTCTTCGGCGGGCGCGGCAGCGCTGCCGGCGCCGGCCATACCGCCGGATCCCATGCCGCCGCCTCCGTCAATGGAACCCATCGACATCATGCCGGCAGAACCACCCTTGCCACCTTCACCACCCATTCCGCCCATGCCACCAGCGGCTCCGGCGACGGCACCAAATTCTTCAGCGAGAATATCAGAGCCGGCGGAACCTTCGAAGGAGGAGCCTGGATGAGCGGAGGAGACAGCGCCACCCATTCCACCACCGCCGAGCCCCATGCCGCCCATTCCCGGGGGACCGCCCATGGCTCCGCCCATTGTGGACATTTCACCAGAACCGCCGCCCATTCCACCCATTCCGCTGCCCATGCCACCACCAGCGCCTCCGGAGGAAGCTCCGGCTGCGGCACGGTCACCGCCGCGCAAGTGCAGCCTGTAGATTTCCCGCACCGCGGATTCCGTGATGCGTTCGGCTGTTCCGTTGGCTGCAGCAATGGACGTGAGCAGGGACCGCAGCAGCCAGATGTCTTCCTGGGCATCCCAGATTTCACGGGACTGGGGGTTCTTGGTCCGCCAAGTATTATACGGACGATGGGTGATGCGATTGGAGTCAACGACGACGAGGCCTTTGCCTTCCCGCCATGGCTTGACGATTTCCAGGAGCGATTCGACTTCGTCCTTGTAGTTAGCGGCCCATTTTTCGCGTGTGAGCTGATTCTGGATTTGTTCCTGGTAAGCGATGCCCTTCATCTCTTCACGAATCAGCTCGGGCCACTGGCGAGCACCGATCTGGCGTTCGCGGAGCGACTTGGCGGCGTTCTTGTACGCCAGAGCATCGCCTTCGTTCTTCTTTTTGGCGGCCTCCACCCATTTCGAATTGGGCTGGTCTTTGCCCTGTCCGGACTTATCGAACGAGCTTTTTACGGAGGCTGTTCGGGCATCGATTTCCGCTGCGAGCTGACCGCTGGCGAGGAACCAGGCAGTGAGCACAAAAATGGTGGCCAGACCGAAGCAGATCCAGTAACGGTGCTTGATCAGCGGCTGCAGTTTGTCCATGGGACGAGCTCTTCTGGGGACAGCGGTGAATTTCGAAGAAAGGAGATCAGCTGAGGTTGGAGGGATTCTGGTTTATGGAGTCGTTGCGGGAGCAGCACCACCGGGGTTGGCAGGGTCAGCAGCATCCGCGGGTGGGGTTCTGGGATCGACGTCCTTGCGATCCCGAGTGATCGTTGGGGTCCAGATGAACTGCACAACGAAATCGGTCCGCGAGAGCGTCTGAATGGCCTGCTGCGTTTTTTCCTCGAAGACAGGACCACCTGCTCCGGAGACTGGATTACCACCGCCTGGACCACCGAGCCCTGGAGGGCCGGAGAGACCTCCGGGACCGCCCGAAAGGCCACCTGGCAAGCCGCCTCCGCCAGGGAGTCCTGGCAAACCGGGGGGGCCGGAGAGACCACCTGGGCTACCGATACCGCCACCGGATGGAGGACCGGAAAGGCCACCAGGCAGCGAGGGCGCGGATCCATAGTTGCCGCCCGCGAGTCCTCCGGGGGCGAGTCCTCCAGATTCGCTGCCGCTGAGCATGTCACCGCCGGAAAGACCACCGGGCATCATCCCACCACCAGCGCCGCCACTGAGGCCACCGTCGGCTTTGCCGAGATTGGGGTCGTAGCGGACATCGTTTGTGTCGAACCACGCGATAATCGGGTGAGAAATCCCGATCTTTCCGACCGGAACCTCGACGCCACCTGAGTTAACGACCCATTTGCGAAGGTTTTCGATGAAGTGCGTCCCGACGAAACGCTGCGCCTTCTGGTCGAACGGGGTGTCTTTGTGATTGTAGAAGTGGAAGCCCTTCAGCGTGATCACGTAGCCCACGGCAGCGGGTGGAGGTGTCTGATCGATTCTGCTGAATTCTTCAAGTTTCTGACCATCGACGAAGGCTTTGTGCCATGCCGACACATCAGCGACTCTTTTGGAAGTGATCGAAGTCAGCCGAATCTTCTTTTGCTTCATGATGTCGGCTTCATCGAGTGCATCTCCGGTGTCCCCGGGCATGCATTCGTTGACGGCTTTGAAGAGTTCCAGCCAGAGGGCGCGTTTTTCGAGCGGAGCGACGAGCTGGCCGATGTCTCCAACGATCTTTTTGTGGTTTCCATCCTCAGAATCGTATTGACTTTTCTGGCTTGAGATTTCGCTTTGAACGCTGTCGACGTGCTTCTGTGAGGGCTCCCATTTGGTGACGTTCCATGAATTGAGTACGCTGGCGCTTCCGAAGGTGCTTGCTCCCATGGCCAGCATGAGCCCTGCAGCGGCAGCGACAGCCCAGGGCTTCTTACTGCGGATGCGGCGATCGAGCGCAATTTCGGGGGGAAGCAGAGTGGTGCGGATGCGGGTCCTGCCGATGGCCTGCAGAGCGAGTCCGTAGGGGACAGCGAAAGTCATGATATTATCAGAGAAGAGCGGATCGGTAAGAACCGAATCGCCAGTGACGCCGGAGAGCGTTTCAAGGCGTTCGACTTTGTACTGCTGGAGGTTTTGTTCGAGGAAGCGCTGGAGACCGGCGAGTCGGAAGCCGTTGCCAACACCGATAATGCGGCTGATTTTTGCCGCGCGATTCACGCTTCCAAAGTAACCGATCGTCCGTTGAATTTCGGAGACGAAGTCATTGAACACCGGCCGCATTGCCTGGAACACCGCTTTTGGATCCGGCGCTTTGGTGGCGTTGCATTTCAGATGTTCGGCTTTGGCGAACGTGAGCTTCATTTCGCGCGTGAGTGCTCGCGTGAAGTGATTGCCGCCGTAGGGCACGTTGCGAATCCAGATGCTGCGGCCGTTGGACACAAGCATGGTGGAGTTGTCAGCGCCCATGTCGAGGATGATCGTGAATTCATCCTGAGCAGGGGGGTCGGGAGTTTCTGCGGTTTTGCGGAAACCAAGGACATCGTAAGAAAGGAAGTTATAGAGCGCCAGCGGAGCAATCTGGATGAGCTCGACTTCGCGACCTGCGTTGGTGAACGGCTTCATGGCTTCGTAGACCAGTTCCCGCTTCATCGCGAACAGGCCAACTTCGGCTTCCAGCATGAAACCGCTTTCTTCAACACCACCGCCGATGGGCTGGTAATCCCAGATCACGTCATTCAGATCGAACGGGATTTGCTGGCGGGCTTCATAGCGGACGATTTCCGCCACCTTGCTGGATTCCACCGGTGGCAGCTTGATGAATTTTGCCAGCGAACTTTGGCCGGGGACGCTGATGGCAATGAGATCGTCTTCGAGCTTGTTGCGTTCGAGGAAGGTTTTCATGGCCTCCCGGATGAGCTCTTCCGGGATCGCGTCGGGCTGGCTGAGTATTTTAGGGTGCGGGATGTAGTCGAACGCGGTCGCCACCACCCGACCGTCATCGGTCGCTCGGAGTCGAACGGCCTTCAGACCCGCCTGACCGATGTCAATTCCCCAGGCACTGTTCCCGTTTGCCATAAACTTCACCCAGCCCCTGTCATGCAGGATTGTTCTGTTTTCCGGCCACCAACTGTGGGTAACTGTGACAACTTGTCGAAGTTAACCACGGCCATCGACCTCAGTCAACTCATTTTGAAGCCTGAACGGTCCACCGGACTGGCTTTTTTAGAGGAATTTTGTCGTGGCGGTGTTCTGACGCGCAAGCCGTCGCAAATGTTCCGGGAAATCGGAGAAATTGTTGCTGAGTCTTCACAGACCACGACAGTGACTTCAGTTTACCGCGTCCTCGGTACTGGATGGGTACTGGAATTTCCTCTTGTCTGCCCACCCCTCGATTCCCTGTCCAGTACCCGCCAGCGGGCAACCCCTACAGTCGTTGCGGCAGGAATTGCTGAAGTTTATCGCCCGATGCGTGCAATCCCATCTTCTGAAAGACATCAAAACTCAGATCCCGTGTTCGTCCGAAACACTGAACCGGACCGGTGGCCATGCGCCACATGTCCGCAGGCTGAGCAGGCCCGGCCACGATCCGGTGCGGATTTTCCGGATGGCCCGAGTTCTTCTTGACTCCAGCTTTTCAGCCGTTATTTTCCATGCAACGGATTGCCAGCGCTGTTTTTTCGGTATTGGCGGGTCCTTCAGTTCCATGCGGCAGTCCGTCGGGAAGAGGTCATCATGGCGTCCAAAGACAACAACGGTCTCGTAATTTCCCTGTCCGTGTTCGTGCTCCTGACCGTGGGACTCGGCGTCGCCTGGTACATGACCTGGACGCACAGCACAGACCTCACCCGGGATCTGGCAGCTGCCCGCAAGGCCGAATCGGACAGCAAAGGCATCATCACAGGACTCAATCAGGACATCGACTCCCTGAAACGCACGATCGGTCGCCCCGAACCCGACGTCGATGACATCGTCAACAATTCCAAACTTGAAATCGCCAATCGCGCGGGCAACGGAACGACGATCCCCGATACGATTGAATCCGCAATGGTCATGAACGCCACGGAACGTGACGCCAATCGCGCCACTGCCGAAGATCGTCGCCTGCAACTGGATGCTAAAGTCGGCGAACTGGCCGCCGCAGTAACCAAACATCAGGAAGAAATGCAGTCTCTGCAGCAGCAGGTCTCCGAAAAAGAAGCACAGCTGCTGGCTCAGGAGAAACAGCACGGCGAAGAACTCAAACAACGCGAAGACCAGATCGACTCCCTCAATCAGAAAATCAATACCACCGAAACAGCATTCTCAAACTACCGCGACGAGAAGGAGCGCGAGATCACCACGCTCCGAGATGAAATCAGTCTCCAGCGTGACACTCTGAAAAAGCTCCGCGCCGCCAAGTTCTCGCTGGAGAATCTGAACTTCGAGCGTCCCGCCGGCCGAGTGGTGTTCGTCGAACAGAATACCGGGACAGCAACCGTGGACATTGGCAGCCGCGACCAGCTTCGCGTCGGTACAACGTTCTCAGTGTACAGCCAGGTGAATGCGGGAGTGGGGCTGCCGCAGAGTGACAAGGACATCAAGGGCAAACTGGTCATCACTGAGATCCTCGGCGCCGGCATCTCCCGCGCCTCCATCGTCGATCCCAAACTGGGTGAACCAATGGCCGCGGGTGACCCGATTTATTCTCCAATCTTCACACCTGGCCGAGCCATGGAAATTGCCGTCGTGGGGGGGCTTGACTTCGACGGTAACCCCGGCAGCGACCGTGAAGAGTTTCGACGCATGGTTTCCACTAACGGTGCCAGCATCATTCTCGAAGTCAACGACGAAGCCAAAGTGCTCGGACGTGACGGCCAGCAGATCAGTGAAGCCGACATCTATGCCAGCATTAATTCCTCCACCCGCTTCGTGCTCATCGGTGATCTCGGTGACGCCAACACCCGCGACACCGTGCAGCAGGAAATCAACAACCGGATCCGCGCCATCAAGGTGAAGCTCGAACAGGCCGCCACGGACAACGGTGTCTATGTTCTCAGCCTCTCACGGTTCCTCGACTACATCGGCTACTCCCGCAAGTCACTCGCCTGGAGCCAGACTCGCCCCTTCCCCGCCACACTTCCAAACGGTGCCAAAAGCACATCGGTCAACGCCACCTTTGGTTCCCGCCAAAGCTCTGCCGTGATCTCCGGGGCATTCAGTGGCGGTTCAAAACGTCCGCTCCCCTCCACCGGTGCCACAAGCTCTCTCTACAAAAACACGCGTCCCCAGGACTAAGCGTTAACTCCTGCGGCCCGCCGCACCAATTTTTTCCTGAACGCCTGCCACTCTGGCAGGCGTTTTTTGTTGCCCATCCGCGCGGAATCTGCTGGAATAACGCCGAGCGTCGTGGCTCAGCAGGAGCTTCGCCCTCCCGCAAATCCCCTTCCTTTCCTCTGAGCCCATCCATGATCTGCATCACCGTCACTCCAACCAGCCGCACGCTCGCGCCCGCCGATCTGCTCAACGCCAGCCGCCACTGTGACATCATCGAGCTTTGCCTCGACCACTTCATCAACGAACCAAATGTCGGAGAACTCCTGAAGTGCGTCGATAAGCCGATTCTTGTGTCCTGCCGCAGCGAAAAGGACGGTGGCAAGTGGAAGGGGAGTGAACAGGAACGCATCCAGCTGCTGCGGGAAGCCATCGTCGCTGGTCCGGCCTACATCGAACTGGACCTCGACATCGCCGCCGGGATCCCGCGGTTTGGAAAAACAAAGCGCGTGATTTCCTGGAGCAGTCTGAACCGCCCGCTCTCGAAGTTCGACGACATGTACCAGAAGTGTCGGGATGCAAAAGCGGACGTTGTGAAGTTCACGTGGCTCACCGAAGACCTCGACGCCGCATGGCCACTCCTGGCCGCCGCCACTCAGCCACGGGAAGTCCCTATCGTGGGCCTGGGCGTCGGTCGCGCTGGCCTGACTTTCTCGTTGCTGGGCCGCAAGTACGGTTCACCATGGATCTATGCAGCCCTCGAACGCGGCATGGAAGCATTCCCCGCCCAGTCCACCGTATGGCAACTCCGCGAAGACTATCACTGGAACGACATCGATGCTCGCACGCGGTTTCTTGGAATCATCGGCTCCGGCGAATCTGAAAACATCGCCGCCCGCGTGCTCAATGCCGCCTTCAAAGCCATGGATCGCCCGATTCTCTGCCTGCCCCTGCTTCCTGGAGACCTCAGCCGCTTCCCGAAGATGCTTGAGAAGATGAAAATCAACGGTCTGATCGTTGATCCCGCCTGCAATCTTGATCTGACACCGCTGGCAGCCACCTCCGACGATGCGGCCACCTCATCCGGACGTCTCGATGTGCTCATGGAAACACCTCAGGGCTGGCGCGGTGTCTGCTGTACATTTGCAGCCATCGAAGAAGCCGGGCGACAAACACTCGGCTCACCCGACTGGGCCGGCCGCGGCGCCGTGACCGTGCTCGGCAGCAGCCATTTAGCCCGCGGAGCCGCTCAGTTCTTCGCCGCCAAAGGCGCCGCTGTCAGCCTCGCCGGTATGTCCGACAACACCGCCGCCTCCATGGCTCGCCAGGCCGGCGTGCGACACGTTCCCTGGAATGCCGTCTACGACCTCCGCGCTGATACTCTTGTGATCGCCGACTACGGCACCCCCTGCGGCCTCACCAAAGGCTGCCTCAACCCATCGATCATCCGTGAACGTCAGACGGTCGTCGATCTCAGCGTCGGACTCCGCGGTGCCGATTTCGCCATCGAAGCCCAGGCCCGCGGCGCCCGCTATATCGACCCCGTCACCGTCTTCGCCGCCCGACTCGATCTGCAGTTCAAACAACTCACCGGCCGCAGTCTTCCACCCGACGCCTTCCAGCAAGGCCTCGCAACGACCTGAAAACAGCCGCCCCCCAACGCGCGCTTCACTCCGCCAAACCTACTCCCATAACCCCACCACCAACCTGAACCCGTCTGCCAACTCGTTCCCCAGGAACCTCATCCCGTGAATCCAACTGTCATCGAAGTCCTCGGCACTGTGCTCTTCGCTCTGGCTGTGCTGCACACATTCTGCGTGAAGAAGTTTGCAAAATTGGCGCACCACTATCCGGAGGGCTCGCTTCAGGAAAACCTGTTTCACTTTCTCGCAGAAACAGAGATCGTGTTTGGAGTTTGGGCGGCAGCTCTGTTCCTCTTCCATGCGGTCGTGCAGGGCAGCCTGAAGGGGGCTGTGGACTACATCGAGTCACTCGACTTCACTGAACCCAAGTTCGTACTGGCCGTGATGGTTGTGGCCGCCACGCGCCCCGTAGTGCAGCTTGCAGAGCGGATCATTCAGGTGACCTCTTCGCTGATTCCCCTCGTCAGTCCCAATATTTCGTTTTATTTCACCGCACTCGCCTTCGGACCACTGCTGGGATCTTTCATCACCGAACCTGCTGCAATGACGCTGCTGGCGATGCTGCTCAAACAGCGGTACTTCGATCAGGGCATCAGCAAGAAGCTCGCCTACGCAACGCTGGGACTGCTCTTCGTCAACGTCTCCATCGGTGGCACGCTCACCCACTTCGCCGCTCCTCCGGTCCTGATGGTCGCCGGCAAATGGGGCTGGGGTATGGACGTCATGCTGCAGAAATTCGGCTGGCGTGCCGTCATCAGCTGTTTCGTCAGCACGGTCCTCGTCGTATTGGTTTTCCGTCAGGAACTGAAACAACTGTCACTTCCCGATCACAAGCCCCGCTTCATCCCGCTCTGGCTCACAGGAAGCCATGTTGCCTTCCTCGCCCTCGTGGTCCTCTTCTCACATCACGCGGACGTGTTCTTCGGCGTTCTGATGATCTTCCTTGGACTGGTCACGGCAACTCGCGAATATCAGGACCCGCTGAAGCTCAAGGAAGGTCTGCTGGTTGGCTTCTTCCTTGCCGGACTCGTCACCTTCAGCTCCCTGCAGCGCTGGTGGCTTGAACCGCTCATTGGCAGCATGAATGCAACCTGGCTTTACTACGGTTCCACAGGACTGACCGCGATCACCGATAACGCAGCACTCACGCTGCTGGGTAGTCAGGTTCCAAATCTGTCTGACGCTATGAAGTACGCCCTGCTGGCGGGTGCTGTTTCCGGCGGTGGACTGACGGTGATCGCGAACGCCCCCAATCCTGCCGGCGCCGGCATTCTGCAGTCATCATCAGCATTCGGCGGGGAAGGCATCAGCCCAGGCAGACTTTTCCTTGGCGCACTCATGCCAACAGCACTCGCCATCGCCTGCTTCTGGCTGATCTGAGCTGCCACGAAAAGCTAAAAGTCAATTTGTGCCCGAAGTCCGAACAGATCACTGTGAGCCGTCTCGCGCGCCGACAGGTCTGAAACCGCGTGCACCCAGTTGAACTCCATCTTCGTGTACGCGTTCCAGTACCAGTTCACGCCAACTGTATAATCAGTCAGCCGGCCTCCCGTGACTGTTCCATCGGTCAGATCGAGCGCCGAGAAACGCCCGGCCAGTTCCCATGCGCCCGCCCCGGGACGCTCACCGCTCCCATGAAACGCAAATCCCGTTTTCGGCCTGACCCGATCAATGGTGCCCGTCGCCCGGTCGTAAGGACGATGCTCACCCGTCAAGAACCAGCCAACCTGCGCGTACACGCCCGCCAGCACTGCAGAGCCAGCAGAGGCGGGCAGAAGCGCCGCCATCGCCTCAGACTGAAGACTCAACGGACCTTCCACCCACAGCAGTTCAGACCCCAGCACGTTGTAGAATGGCACAGTCAGATTCCCCGTCGAAACGAAAAACGGAGTGCCATTCGATCCGCCCGGAACCGCCTGACCGCTGGTTCCAACGGCTCCCGGACCGTTCGCTCCCACAAAGAATTCCGGAATGGTTCGAAAGGACACCGAATCACCCGGAGGCGAATTGAAGAAGTGACCGGCCCCAACATGCAGATAGCGCTCGCCCTCTCGCTCCCACAACGGAAGCAAAGTCAGCCGCTCTGCAGTGCCATAGCCACCGTCAGAACTGAGCGTCCCGCCGAACTGGTCCTGCCCCGTCCGAAACACCGATGCCGCCCACGTGCAGTCCAGCTCATCGTTGTGATCATAAAAGCCCGCGCCGATATGACGAAACGGTACAAACGGCTGAAACAAAAGGCTTCGCTCCATGAAGGTCAGGTAGCGAAAGCTGCTCACCGCCTCCAGACTGAATGGCTGCTTCCATTGCCCAATACGCACCGTCCCCAGCAGCGGAATGCCCGTTTTCTCCACCCAGACATCTGTAAACGTCGGGCGACCGAAAAACCCGAAATCCATCTGCAGCATGTAACCGGTCGATTCGCTCACCAGTCCCTTCGCAGATAACCGCGCACGCCGAAAGGCTGCACCATCCTGAATCTGCCCGTAGGCTGACTCACTTGCCAAGTCCTGATGAATCCAGCCCGCATCCGCCTGAAACACACCGTTGACGGTCAGCGTTGGGTATGTTTTTTTCGCGGCCTTCTGCTGCAGATCGGCAACAATTTTTTCCAGATTCGCCAGCCTGTCCTCGGCACCTGATCCAGTATCCTCACCAGACAAATCTGCTGCTGCATCAGCAAATTCCCCTGCCACCTGCTCCGGGCCGCCACCCTCGAACATCGCTGACGGCGACTCCCCCCAAATCACACCCGCTGCTGCCTGAAACACCAGTCCTGCCTGAAGTAAAACTGAATACATACTCCCCTCAACTCAATCAATTCCTGTGCAGGCGACCCGGCATCAGCAACGCCGCACTGATTGTACCGGTCAGGCAGAATGAAAAATATTTTCCAAATTTGACGATTATGCCGGCGAACATCCGGTACCTCCCCTGATCTGACCGCCAGCTCACTTTTTCCAGTCATTCCAGCACACAGATCTTTCTCGTGGTGACGTTTTTTGTAACATCCGGGTGCTGCCTTTCCCCGAAATCCAGGAAATCCCACCATGCCTGCTCATCCCCATCTTCGCGGCTGTTCCGGTTTTCGTTCCACAACCCGCCGTTCCACCCTGCAGGCTGGTGTTTGCGGCGGGCTCGGCCTGTCGCTGTCCGACCTCCTTCGACTGCAGGCTGAAGATCAGTCCGGGATTTCCGTAACCGCGGGCAGAAAGCTGGAAGCACGCGCAAAAAGCATCATTCAAATCAATCTTCCCGGCGGCTTTCCGCACCACGAATCCTTCGACCCCAAGCCCGAAGCGCCGGTTGAATACCGTGGTTCGTTCGGCGTGGTGAAGACGAAAATCGGCGATGTCTTCAGCGACAACCTGCCCCAACTGGCTGCCATCGCCAACCGCACTACGGTTGTCCGTTCCGTCGTCGGCAAGATACCCGACCACAACCTCGCCACTTATCATCTCCACACTGGCTACACGCCCTCGACCGTCATCGACTACCCGCAGATGGGTTCTGTGGTTTCCCACCAGCTTGGCGCCCGCGGCGAACTGCCCTGCTATATCGCGATACCGGGAAAGAATTCATCCAGCGGCGGCACTGGATTTCTTCCCAGCATTCACGGACCCTTCGAAACCGGCGGAGATCCTGCCACGCAGAAAAAGAACTTCAAAGTCCGCGACTTTTCGCTCCCGCCCGGCACCACCACCGAACAGCTGCAGCGTCGCCGTCTTGTTCGCAACGCTGTTGAAAAGCGAATCCGCGATCTCGAAGCCAGCCCGGTACTGCTTGATACCATGGACGAATTCCACTCCCGCGCTTATTCGCTGCTGACCTCCACCTACGCTCAGCAGGCATTCTCCTTCGAAGGCGAGACCGACGAAACCTTTGCGTTGTACGGCAGCGAAGTGACCGGTGACATCAAAGGACCGGATAATCGACTGCACCCCAAAGGCCTTGCCGAACGACTCATCATCGCCCGCAGACTTGTGGAAGCGGGCGTCCGTTTCGTCACACTGGAGTACGGATCGTGGGACTGCCACGGCGACGTCCGCACTGCCTGCCTTGATCAGATGCGTCCCTTCGACTACTCCATCGCTGGCCTGATCAGTGACCTCGATCGTCGCGGAATGCTCGAATCCACCATCGTCTGGGTCACCAGCGAATTCGGCAGAACCCCGAAGATCAATCGTGAAAGTGGTCGCGATCACTGGGCCCGCTGCTATTCCATGCTGCTTGCCGGCGGTGGCTTCAAACAGGGCCTCATTCACGGCGCCAGCGACTCCACAGGCGGCGAACCCGTTCGCGACGCTGTGACACTCGAAAACCTCATGGCCACGATCTATCACCAGCTTGGCATCGACGCCAACAAAGAAATTGTCGCCTTCGGAACACGACCGATCGAAATCATTCGCGATGCCGAAGTCATCCAGCCACTGATCGGCTGAATCTCACCAACGTCTTATTCGAAAGGCCGGACCGCATGTCAGTGATCAGCCGCGCAATCCTCGCGCCAGCAATCACCCTGCTTTGCCTCGTCACCCCGGCCCTCGCTGACCCATGGATCGCGGGCGTATCACCGCGGATCATCGGCCGAGGTGTCACCAGCGAGATCGTCATTTCGCAGTGGCAGCACGAAGCAACCCGTGTGCTCTTCTACCCGCACTCCACCGCCGATGCTGTCCCCGCTGCTGCCAACACTCCAGCTCCAGGAATCCGCTGCGTCAGCAATCGCTTCGACTCCGCCAGACAACAGCTCATCTGTCATCTGGAAGTCTCCGCCGACTGTCGACCGGGCGAGTATCCCTTTCGCGTCCTCACCGGCGTCGGGCTGTCCTCGATGGGCACTGTCTTTGTCAGCCCCTTCCCGGTCATCGATGAATCCGAAGTCAAAGCCAACACCAACGATCAGCCCGCAACCGCTCTGACAGTCACCGGCGACATCACCGTCCGTGGTACTCTCTCCAACAGCGCGGCCGACGATATCGACTGCTTCCGCATCACCTGTCACGCAAGCGAACGGCTGTCGATCGAAGTGGATATGGTGAAGATGGGCGATGACCTTCGCTGGAATCCTGTCCCGGAAGGCTACGACACAGTCGTCGCCATCCTCGATCCTTCCGGAAAACGCATCGCCCTCAACGACGACTCATCACTCAACCGCCAGGACCCGCTGCTGTCCGTCAGAATTCCCGCTGACGGCGACTATACGGTCGTTCTGAGAAGGTCGATGTTTGTGCCGGAAGAGCGGGCTTATGCCATTCACATCGGCCGATTCTTCCGGCCGCTGGCCGCCTACCCGCTCGGTGGACTCGCCGGAAAACCGCTCGAAGTCCAGCTCCTCGGTGATCCGCTCGGTACCGTCCCGCAAACTCTTTCCGTTCCCGAAGTCAGCGGCACCTTCGCACACATTGGCGAAGCACCGCTGCCGCTGCTGATGCGATCCAGCCCCTTCCCGAATGTGCTGGAAGCACCCGGTCAGCAGGAAACCGCTGTTCCCGATGTGCCCGCAGCTCTCAATGGAATCCTCGCTGCACCCGACGAAACAGACCGCTTCAGGCTCACCGTGGCCAAAGGCCAGCCACTGCAGGTCCGAGTCTGGGCAAGCGCCCTCGGGTCTGCTGTTGACCCCTCCATTCGCATCCGACCACTCGATGCGTCCGGATCCCCGGGCCCGGCTGAAATCGAGGTCGACGATGCGTCACTTGCCGAACGTGACATCTTCGGAGCTCAGGGCGACTTTCCCGATGCCTTCGACCCGTCCGTCATCTGGACTCCCAGACTGGACGGCAACTACCTCCTCGAACTTTGGGATCCCCGCGGCGCTGGTGGACCCAACAACGTCTACCGCGTTGAAATCACTCCGCCCGCCAACACTCTGCATCTCGGCCTCTCGTGGGAAGGCTACAAGCCCGAACGACCGCGTCGCACCTCCCTCTCAATTCCCCGCGGCGGACGCTGGACCGTCAGACTCTCGCTCTACCCCGGTCAGGGCACCAGCATCAACGGACCGCTCGAACTGGCCGTCGAAGGACTGCCCCAGGGAATCCGGATGACATCGCCGCCCCTGCCAGCACTCCAGTCGGTCTGGCCGATGTCATTCGAAGCTGACCCCGCCGCACAGCTCGATGCTTCGCTCATTCAGATAACCGCCCGGCCAGTCGGCGATGCGCGGCCCTTCGTCACTGTCAACCAGCAAAACCTGCAGCGAGTTTCCTATTCACATTATCCATGGCGGAACATTCGCGTCGATCGGTTTGCCGCCGCCGTCAGCGAGCCGGCAGGTTTCGCAGTGGAGCTCGATCCCCCAAAACAACCGCTCATGCGCGGCTCAGAACTCACCATCCCCGTCCGCATCATCCGCCAGCCAGGCTGCGATGAACCGCTCGAAATGCAGTGTGAACTCGCCCCGCCAGGTGTCGGTGTTTCACCAGCTGAACTCATCCCCGCCGGTGCCACCGCTGCCAGTCTGACATTGTCAGCCGAAGCCGGAGCACGTCTGGGATCCGCTCCACTGTACGTCATGCTCACCACCACACAGGCTCGCGGTGGCAACACAGCCAATTCCGTTCCTGGCGACAGCATTTATGGTTCCGAACGCATCCGCGTCTCGTCCCCCGTTGTCGCCGTTGAAATTGCCGAAAGCTTTGTGACGCTTGCCAGCGAACCTCAAAGCGTGCGGCGTGGAGAACGGCTGGCATATCGCTGGACCGTCAAACAGGTGCGACCGTTCCCCGGAAAGGCTCGCGTACGCATCCTCGGACTCCCCGTCGGCATTACAGCCGTCGGCCCCGAACCCACCATCGACAGCAGCTCCACAGAAGTCGCCGTTGAACTGGAAGCGACCGATGATGCTCTGCTGGGACTTGTTGGTGATCTCAAGTGTGACGTGCGGTTCTCCGGTGATGGCGAAGAAGTCAGCCTCCGTACCGGTTCAGGAAAATTACGCATCGACCCCAGACTGGCGAAGTGAACAGGAACATGTTGCACACCCCCAATTTCAGCAGGCTCCTGCTGCAAGCCGTCACGACACTCGCACTCGTCATGGCAACCCGGACAGCGTTGTCCGCGGCTCAGGCTGCCGATGGTCCCGCCCCCGGCACGACCGCTGTCCCCGCTGCGAACACTGTCCCCGGTTTTCGCCGCGACGTGATGCCGGTCTTCTTTCGTGCCGGTTGCAATTCCGGAACCTGCCACGGTTCAGCTCGCGGCAAAGATGGGTTCATGCTCTCGCTGTTCGGCTTCGATGCCGCTGGCGACTACCGCCGCACCGTTGAAGAGCTGCCCGGTCGCCGCATTAACACAGCCGTCCCCGCCGAAAGCCTGCTCCTCCTGAAAGCCACCGGCGCCGTGCCGCATACAGGCGGCCGGCGGATTGAACCCAACAGCGACCTCGCCCGCACACTGCTCGCATGGATCGAAGCCGGCGCTCCCGATGACGTCGGCTCCATTCCCGACGTCACCGGGATCTCAGTTTCTCAGCCTTCGCTGGTCTTCGAAAAAATCGCTGCCCATGAAAATCTGCACGTCACCGCCACCTATGCCGATGGGTCCACCCGCGATGTCACCACTTTGTCACTCTTCGGCACAAACAATCCCGGAGTCGCGGACGTGGCCGTGGACGGACGGGTCACTGCCAAAGGACCCGGTGATACGGCCGTGTTCGCTCGTTTCAGCCGTTTCACAGTGGCCGCGGAAGTGATTGTGCTGCCTTCCGATCAGGACTTCGTCTGGCCCAGTCCCCCCGAAAACAATTTCATCGACACCCCCGTCTTCTCCCGGCTGCAGAAACTGCGGATTGTTCCGGCAGAACTTTGCGATGACGAAACATTCCTGCGGCGGGTGACGCTGGACCTTGCAGCGCGACCGCCAACGATTGAAGAGTACCGTGCATTTCTCGCGGACAGTTCCAGTGACAAACGGGCCCGCAAAATCGACGAACTGCTCGCCAGTGAAGACTTCACCGACTATGTCACGGCTCTCTGGGGAGAACTCTGCCGGATCAACAGCCAGGACTACACCGGTCGCGCGGATTCGCACAAACCGGCCAACGCGTTTTACTCCTGGCTTCGCGACCAGATCGCTGCAGACCGCCCGTTCGACGAAGTCGTCGCCGACATGGCGACCGCTGTCGGCAGCACAAATACTGACGGTCAGACCGGTCTGTACACCATGCTGATCAAGGACTACAGGCTCAACCCCAAAGTACTGGCAGCCGACTTCTCACAACTGTTTCTGGGCGTTCGCATGCAATGCGCCGAATGCCACAATCACCCGTTCGATCGCTGGACCATGGACGACTACTACGGTTTCGTCAGCTTCTTCACATGCGTCAAACGCAAATCCGGAAGCGACAGCCGGGACCGTCGCGTCGTTTTTGACCCCACCGCCGCGCCCGCCATGCACGCCGTGGACGGACGCCCGGTCCCCGCGAAGCTTCCCGGTGCCGTAGAACCGGTTGCCGGAACCGGTGACCCCCGTCGTGCACTCGCGGCGTGGATTCGCGAACCCTCCAACGACCTCTTCAATCGCAACATCGTCAACCGCCTCTGGGCGCAGCTCATGGGAGTCGGTATTGTGGATCCGGTGGATGATTTTCGAGCCACCAATCCGCCGGCTAACGGGCCCCTGCTGGACGCACTCGCGACTCGGTTTGCCCAACACGGCCGACGATTGAGGCCAATGATTCGAGATATCTGCAACTCCCGAGTCTACCAGCTGTCCGTCGAACCAACGCCCTCCGGTCGAAATGATCAGCGCCAGTTTTCGCACGCTCGCCTGCGACGCCTTCGCGCCGACGTGCTGCTCGATTCCATCGTCGCAGTCACCGGCGTTCCGCGGTCCTTCCCCAATGCCCCGGCCGGCACCAAAGCGATCAGCTACATCAACCGCAACCACTACTACTCCGCCACCGGCGATTATGTGCTGGATACCTTTGGACAATCCGCCCGGGAAACGGTGTGTGCCTGCGATACCAAAACCGATCCGTCACTCTCGCAGGTCATGCACCTGCTTGTTGGCGATACCGTGGCCCCGCGCGTTCAGGCGGCGGCCTCCAGCGGTGTGCTCAGGAAAATCATCGAAGAAAATCCCACGCCGCAAAGCGTGATTGAAGCCATCTTCATCCGCACGCTCGCTCGCCGACCAACGCCCGACGAACTGCAGACACTCCTGCAACTGCTTCAGGATGGTAAGCCGGAAGCCGTGTACGCCGACATTTTCGCCGGACTGCTGGATTCCACCGAGTTCCTCTTCAATCACTGATTTGCCATGCCATCACTCCGCCACCGCTCCACACTCGCAGCGTTCACCCTCGCTCTGCTGACAGCCTCTCCCACAATTCCTGCGGGTGACGAAGGCAGGCCCGCCGAAAATCTCACCACATGGGATGACAATGTCGCCCCGGTCCTCCGCCGCACCTGCGCCACCTGCCACGGTGATGGCAAACAGGAAGCCGGTCTGAATCTTGCCAGCTATGCCGGAGCAATCAAGGGCAGCGGCGGCGGGGAAATCGTCGTCGCCGGACGCGCCTCCGCAAGCCGACTCATTCAAGTGCTCACAGCCACCGAAGATGGCGAACGCATGCCACCCGATGGTGACCCGCTGCCGCCCGAAACAATCGCTCTCATCAGCAAATGGATCGATACCGGTCTCCGCGAAAATGCCGGCAGCTCCGCCGCCGTCATGCGCACTCTTGGATTTAAAGCCGCTGGACCGGCTGCGGACGCCGGACCAGCAGCCGTCCCGAACAGCCTGCCTCCTGTAATTCGTACACCCACCCGACGTCCCTACCCCGTGCTCGCTCTGGCAGCCAGTCCCCGCGCTGCAGTCGCCGCCCTCAGTGGCTTTGGCCTCATTGACCTTGTCGATCCAGCAACCCGGCAATCACTCGGAACCATCGACTTCCCCGAAGGAGAACCACTCGCTGTCAACTTCAGCCGCTCCGGTCGACTGCTGCTGGCGGCCGGCGGTAAACCCGTCCGGAACGGCTCAGCCGTCCTCTTCGATGTCGCCTCCGGTAAACGCCTCGCAAGCGTCGGTGATGAACCCGATGCCATCCTCGCCGCAGATATCTCACCCGATGAAAAATTGGTTGCCATCGGGTGCACCAGCCGCCTCGTAAAACTTTTCTCCACAGAAGACGGCAGCCTGAAAGCAACCATCGACAAACACACCGACTGGGTCACCGCCCTCGCCTTTTCACCCAACGGAAAATACCTCGCCACTGCAGATCGCATTGGCAACATTCATTTATGGGACGGTCAGACGGGCGGAGTCATTCTGCCGCTGTCCGAACATAAGAAATCCGTTCGGGCTCTCTCATGGCGCAGCGATTCCGCCGTAGTAGCCTCCTGCGGCGAAGATGGCACCGTCGTCTGGTGGGATGTCAAGGATGGCTGGCCACTCGCCAATAAACCCAACGCACACAAAGACGGCGTCCTCGACTGTCGCTTCGGACCCCAGGGAGAACTTGCGACCTGCGGCCGCGATGGCACCATTCGCGTCTGGTCCGCAAATGGTCAGGAACTCAAAGCGTTCCCGCTCGCCGGCTCAGCCACAACCACAACCGCAACCGCAACCGCAACCGCAACAACAGCCACAACCGCAGCGAATGCTTCCACGCCCGCCGGTGTTCGCCTGCTGCCCATTCGAGTCATCATCGCGGCTGATGGAAAAACCGTGCTGGCCGGGGATACTGCCGGCCAGACACACTCGTGGACTCTGCCTTAATCTTCAGCCCTTCAGGTGCAGATAGCAGTGAATATGTGGCTGGCCACGGAAGTACCAGACCATGTCAGGGCCTTCGATCTGCCACGTATCCCAAACCTTGTCACCACCAATGTCGTATTTGCCCGCAAACCACGAAACGTGAAGGCGATCGACAATCCCATTCTGTTCAATCGCCTGAATCGTTGCGGTCACGTCGTCAGCCCGGAACATCGCCAGCATGTTCCGCAGCGTGTCGATAAACAGCTTCTTCTGATCGGCACTCAGGCCGGCCACTGCCAGTCCCTGCGGGCTTGTGGGAGTGCTGATGACAGATCCCGGGTCTTCACTGCGAGGTTCGGCGGAGACAAGCCCCTGAGCCTGCTGAGTCGCATCCAGTCCCTGCACGAACTGGTTGAAGATCCGACCCTGGTACCAGTAAAGATTGCCTGGGTGATCCGAAGCCTCGTTAAAGTTGTCCCGCATGTTTTCTTCAGAATGCGGATAGTGACCGTAGAAGATCGGAGCACCGCCGAAGCCCTGACCTTTGTCGGTGAGAGCACTGCAGCGGCGAGTCACGTGATGACCGGTGTAGATGAACTCGAAATCGGGGTCATCCGGCGTTCCAAAAAAACCCGCGGCCGGAGCGTTTTTGGACTGTCCGTACTGGTCGATCTTCACCTGCTTGCGCACGTCCTCGATGTACTCGCTGCTGTGCAGAGAATCGAAGATCTTGTGGATCAGCTCCTGCTGATCCGGAGTAAATGTTGTCGGAATTCGATAGTTCGGATGGATATACCACCAGTTGCTCACGTACTGGCGACGTGGGTGGTTGGCAGGCAGACAGACTTTCATCCGCTGCTCGTCGGTGAGGCTTTTCCAGAGCTGCATCGGGAGTGAATCGGTTGTGGAAGCCGCAGGAAGCAGCAGTGCCGATTGAGCAGCCGGTGGAGCTACAGCGAAAATGGTCGCGGAAGCCCCGGCAAGACTGAGGAAGGAACGGCGATTCAACGTTTTCATATGCGGAGGCTTTTCAAAGATGTCGCAGACACTCTCTGCGGGGAATCAGGGGAATCAAACGCGGACAAAATCAGATCCAGGCGGAATCAGAACAGACCGGTAAGCGGTTCGCCGACGTCGAGCAGATTATAGGGGCGGTTTTGGTTGTCGTAGGCCGTCAGGTCACTGATGCCCATGGCGTGATAGACGGTTTTGGTAATGTCAGCTGGAGTCAGTGGGCGATCCTGGGGATATTCGCCATAGCGATCGCTGCTGCCCCAGACCTGTCCGCCGCGAATACCGCCTCCAGCCAGCAGATCGGTGAGGCAGTGTGTCCAGTGATCGCGTCCGGCGCCCGAGGGACCTCCGGAACGCGGGTCGCCGATGCGAGGCTTGCGGCCCATTTCACTGGTGACCAGCAGCAGGGTTTGATCGAGCAGCCCGCGGTCGTGAAGATCAGCAATCAATGCCGAAAATCCACGGTCGAATTCGGGAAGCAGCCAGTCCCGCAGACAGGCGAAATTGTTGCCGTGTGTATCCCAGCCACCGCCGCTGGCACACTTGCGCTTATCTGACTCCTTCTCATCTCCCATCCAGAACACCGTGATAAATGGGACCCCGGCTTCCACCAGACGACGCGCCAGAACCAGGCTCGTGCCGTTGATCGACCGGCCGTAACGCTCCAGCACCTCCGGGGATTCGTCGGCGAGATTAAAGGCGGAGGTGGTGCGGGGAGAGGCCAGCAGCGAGAAGGCTCGCTGCTGCTGCGCAGACCACGCTGCAGTGCGACTGGATTCGTCAAGCCCGCGGCGAGCGGAGTCGATGGCTTTGAGCATCGCGGTGCGGCTGGTAAGTCGCTCAGGGGTGACGTCGCCCTCCAGCGTAATCGCAGGTGCCTGGAAACGCAGCGGTTTCTCGCGGCTGCCGTTGACGTAAAGCGGGTCAAACTGAGTTCCAAGGCGAGCAGAAAACTGGCCAGGCCGAGTATATGCGGGAGCGCCTTCCATATGTGGCACGGTAATCGCATTCGTGAGCTCCGGGTGAGCCGGTCGCCGCGATGCCACAACTGCACCCATGTAGGGCCAGTCCGACGCATAGGGAGTGCGATTGTTGCCAAGACTTAAAAACGTGGAATCCGGCACGTGTCCCGTCAGATTGTAATAGTACCCCGCGTGATGGTCGTTCGTGCTCACAGAACCCCCAATGCTGTTCACCACTGCAAGGTGATGGGCCTGCTGAGCCAGCAGCGGCAGGTGCTCGCACAGCTGCACACCCGGAGCTGACGTGCCGACGGGGCGGAATGGACCGCGATACTCCAGCGGCGCATTCGGCTTCATGTCCCACGTATCAAGATGGGACGCACCACCGCTCAGAAAAAACAGGATGGTGGATCGAGCAGTCCCGCCGGTGGCGTTGGCGACACGGCCGTTCGGCGAACGCGCAGCCGACACACCAGGAGTGGCAAAACTGTAGCCGGAAACTCCAGCAGCGGAGGCGACAAGGAATCGGCGGCGTTGCATGAGGAATCCTTGAGCGAGGCAGCGAGGCAGCTTGTCGGTGGGATGGTGGGTCGGGATGCCGCTGGGCAGTGGGGCAGGACAGTACCGCGGGACGCGGATCGGGTTCTCCGTGTAGCTTACCCCCGGAAAGCGAAAGCGGAAAGTCAAAACTGGACAGCAGCCGGCTGAAAGGCAGCGAGCGGTCCCGTCAGGGGCAGGCTGGGAGTACGCCCCAGGGACTTTTGCTGCAAGCCATAGTTTCACCCTGCATCCCCCCAAGACTCTCGCCCAATGGCCTTGACTTTCTTGCAGGAGGGGGTGCCGGGAGGGCGAAGATCCTGCTGAGCCGCATCCCTGCCGCGAGCACTGCGGCGATCCCCGCTGCTTCGCAAAATCGCTGGCAATCGCTCACAGCGCGGACCAGCGTGCGGTGGCTCGGCAGGAGCATCACCCTCCCGGCTCTTCATTCATCTGTTCACAGGATTCCAGAGAACTTCAATAACGGCCGCAAGGTGCACGGCCGCAAGGCACGGCCGCAAGGTGCATGGCACCTGCAGCGAAAATCCCAGTGATTTTATTGGTATGCCCATCATTCGGTGCGACACCGGGGACAGTCCCCGCGGGCACGGCGGCGGGCGTGCAACAGCGGCGGTTGGCTGGACGGTAGAATCGTCACAAACCGAAGAGTCC
>Ga0169931_10002990_pt1 | contig 27169 bp, 22 predicted proteins | sample Kivu_15m_20L_FD_129675 | JGI IMG/M metagenome (GOLD analysis project Ga0169931, IMG submission 129675) | Freshwater microbial communities from Lake Kivu, Western Province, Rwanda to study Microbial Dark Matter (Phase II) - Kivu_15m_20L... | ecosystem: Environmental > Aquatic > Freshwater > Lake...
CCCTCCAATGTCGAGCGCCTGCGCGCTCTCTGCGCCGATCCGCGCCGCGCCGTCGAGGCCGAGGCGATCGAAGACACGCCGATCCGCGCGACGATTGCGAGCACATGGCGAAGGCACGGCGTTGCCATTTGTCCGCACACGGCGTGCGGCGTCGCAGTCCTCGAGAAACTTCGCGAGCGCGGTGCGCAGGGACCTTGGGTGGTCGCGGCCACCGCTCACCCCGCCAAGTTCGACACGATCGTCGAGCCCGCGATCGGCGCCGAGTGTCCGCCGCCCGCGCCGCTCGCAGCCCTGCTGGCACGGCCGGCGCATGCCACGCCGCTGGAACCGTCGTCCGAGGCGCTGCGCCGCGCGCTGCTCGAGCTGGCCTGATGCTGCGGGCTCAGAGGTCCGTGTAGCCGTCCTGCTTGAGCGCAGCGATGGCAGCCTCCGCGCTGTAGAAAGCGTCGAAAATCTCCCGCTCCACGATGCCCCAGCCACCGCCGCTCGAGGTGAAGAGCAGCCACACGGGCTTGCGGCGGCTCTTCTTGAACTCCACGAGAGACACGTACTGGCCGAAGTAGAGTTCGTGATCCTCCGCCAGCTGCTGGATGCGCCCAGCGCGCAGGAACATGAGCTCCCCTTCGTTGAAGGGGGAGTTGTCTCGGAGAGCCTGCTCGCGCTCCGCGGTGAAGCCCGGCATGTCCTCGAGGCAACAGATGGAGTTGTCTCGATCCTCGATCAGCTCGAGGTCGAGCGTGCGCAGCTTGGCGTTGCTGACCCAGATGCCGCTCATGGAGCTCTCTCCGGAATTCTCGCAGAGCCATTCGCGAATCGCCTCTTCGTCGTAATCGCCGCAGTCCGCCACCGCCCGAACCTGATCGTAGATTCCACTCATTGCGCTTTGAATTCCCGTTGCGAGCCGTCGGTTCTGCAGCGGAGCTCACAGGAGCGCGGAACGACGTCCGTCCCCGCGCGCGAACTCCGAGTGCTGGGCTCGACGACGGAGACGACCTTAGCGCTCGGGCTGGGGCGACGTAGCCGCAGCATGTGTCATGTCGGCCGGTTGGGTGAAGCTCTCCGACCGCGTCGACCCCAGCTGCGCTGCTCGCGCTCGCACCAAGCCGTGGCCGAGCCGCAGTCTCGGGCGATTCGGTCGCGTCGGATGTGCTTCGGGACGGGCTGGAGCCCCTGCGGGCCTGCTGCGCCCTCCTCGAGTCCCGTTGGGGCCCTAGTGCGCAGTTGACGGGCCACTTTCCGCAGCTAAAGTCCCAGTCGTGATGAGAATGAATCTCAATTGCATAGGTGTGGTGGTGCTCGTCTTGGGGCCTTGGGCGAACGCGCAGGACGCGGAGGTCGCCCTCGAGCGGCGCGTCGCCACCATGGGGACCGCGTGCGTCCTCGAGGTGCGCGCGGGGAGCCACGCCGAGGCCCTTATGGCGAGCGAAGCGGCTGTGCGCGCGCTGGCCGCCGTCGAAGAGCGTCTTTCGACGTGGCGCGCGACGAGTGAACTGTCCCGCCTGAACGCGGCGTCTGTCGGGGAGCCCGTCGAAGTCTCCGAGGAGCTCGCCAACGACCTCGCGCTCTGTCGCGAGTGGACGCGGGCCACCGAGGGCGCGTTCGATGCATCCGTGGGGCCGCTGGTTGCCTTGTGGGATCTACGTGGAAAGGGGCGCGTTCCACGCGACGAGGAGCTCGCGAACGCTCGCGCGCACTGCGGCTTCGAGCGAACATTCTCGCTCGATGGGCGTCGCGTGACACGGCGCCTCGACGGAGCGCTCTTGGAGGAAGGTGGCTTTGGTAAGGGCCGTGGTCTCGACGCCGCGGTCGCAGCGCTCGAGAGCCGCGGAGCGCGCGGCTTCATCGATCTTGGCGGGCAGGTGGCGACGCTCGGAATCGAGCGCGAGGTGCTGTTGGCGGATCCGCGCAACCGCGCTCGACCCGTGCTCTCTTGGCGCATCGCGTCGGGCTCGCTCGCGACTTCGGGCAACAGCGAAAATGGACGCGTCCTCGACGGAGTTCGTCGCGGACACATCCTCGATCCGCGCTCGGGACGTCCGGCAGCCGACTTTGGTTCGGTCGCGGTGCATTGCGGGAGCGCTGCGCGGGCGGACGCCTATTCGACGGCGGCGTTCGTGCTGGGACGGGAGCAGGCGTTGCGGTGGGATGCCGAGAGGAGCGACGTCCAACTCGTTCTGCTGGTGAGCGAGGGCGAGCGGCTCGTCGCGCTCGCATCGGACGAGTTGCGCGATGTGCTTCGTTCCGTTGTCGAAGATGTGCGCATCGAGTTTGTCGACCTTGCTGCGTCGGCGCGCAAGCCAAAGTCGGAGCAGCGTTCACAGCGGAGCATCGAGGAGGAGGCACGATGAACTGGACAAGAACTTTGTACGCAACGTCGGCGATCGCGGTGGCGATCGCTCCGCAAGCGCGCGCAGCGCCGCAGGCGGGCCTCACGTTGGAGCAGCGCATCGCGCGGCTCGAAGCTCGCAACGGAGAGCTCGAGCGGCAGCTTGGTGTCGTCGCCGACGAGCTCGAAGAGCAGCAACTCGGCAGCGTACTCCAGCCACTGGGGCCGGGCGTGTCGGGCATGGGGCCGGCTGCGAGCAAGGTGTACCAGTCTCCCGGCGGCGTCTCGCTCGGAGGCTACGGCGAAGCCCTGTTCACAAATTTCCAAGGAGCAAGCGACGAGGCTGACGCTCTGCGCACGGTGCTCTACGTCGGCTACAAGTTCGACGACGACTGGCTGTTCAACTCCGAGATCGAGTTCGAACACGGCGAGGCGGGCGATGGTCAGGACGGAAAAGTGGCCGTGGAGTTTGCGTACCTCGACGGGCGCCTGAGCCCGGCGCTCAACGTGCGCACCGGTCTGCTGCTCGTGCCGCTGGGATTCGTCAACGAGCGGCACGAGCCGACGACGTTCCTCTCCACGTACCGTCCACTCGTCGAACGTGTGATCTTGCCTGCGACATGGCGCGAAGTCGGCGCGGGCCTGTGGGGCAGTGCTGGTGCCGTCGACTGGCGCGCCTATGTGATCAACGGCATGAACGCCGGCGATTTCGATGCGCAGGGCCTGCGCGCGGGCCGACAGAATGGAAGCGAGGCCCTGGCCGAGGACGTGGCGGTCGTGGCGCGCGCGGACTGGCACGCGCTCGAGGGGGTCGACTTCTCGTGCGCGGCGTACTGGGGTGACTCGGGGCAGGACATGGTCGGTGTCAAGGCACAGACACTGACGTGGGAGGTCCATGCCGAGGCCCGCTGGCGATCGTTTGCATTCCGCGCGCTCTATGCGCAAACGAAGCTCGACGACGTCGCCGAGTTGAACAACGCGCTGGGACTCACCGGAGCGGATTCGGTCGGCGAGGAGCTCTTCGGCGGCTACGTCGAAGTCGCGTGCGACGTGGTCGCGCTCTCGGGAGCGGACTCAAAGCGCTCGCTCGAACCGTTCCTGCGCTACGAAGCCTACGACACGCAGGCGAAGGTCCCGGGCGGGTTCGCGGCCGATCCGGAGAACGACATCGACGTCCTCACCATGGGCATCGTGTACCGCCCGACCGATGCCATCGTGTTCAAGCTCGACTACAGCGACTTCGACAATCAGGCCAACAATGCAATCGATCGTCTCACGCTCGGCATGGGCTTCGTTTTCTAGCGCCCTGTTCTCGCTCTGCGCTGCGCTCGCGATGTCGCTCAGCCCTGCTGCCGCGGCGGTGGAGAAGGTCTACATGACGGTCGATGAAGCGCTGGTGCTCGCTTTTCCCAGCGCGAAGATCGTCAAGGACACCGTGTATCTCACGGACGAGCAGCGCGTGACGGCGAGCAAACTGTGCGGGGAAGCGCTTGATCTGAAGATCGCGCGTCCGTACGTGGCGCGCGTCGATGGAAAGGTCGTCGGCACGGCCTACATCGACGTGCATCGCGTGCGTGCACTCAAGGAAACTCTGCTCGTCGTCGTGGACCCGGAGGGCAAGATCGCGCGCATCGAGGTGCTGGCGTTCGGCGAGCCAACCGAATATGTGCCGAAGGCGGATTGGTACGCGCAGTTCACGGGGAAACTGCTCGACGAGGAGCTCAACCTGAAGCGCTCGATTCGCGGCATCGCCGGCGCGAGCCTCTCCGCGCGAGCGACCACCGATTGTGCACGGCGCATCCTCGCGCTTCACGCTGCGCTCGCTCCGGCGGCTCCGCCTCCGCCGACTCCCGATCCGCAGCCCACACCGACACCGACACCGACACCTACGCCGACGCCGACACCGACACCTACGCCGACGCCGACGCCGACACCGACGCCGACACCGACGCCGACGCCGACACCGACGCCGACGCCGACACCGACGCCGACACCGATCCCCGCGGAGCGGACGTCGTGACGCGCGGAGAGACGTGGCTGTTTCACACTTCCAACGCGCTCGTCAGCGCGACGGGCGTCGGATATGCGCTCGCGGCCTACGTCGCGGAGTCGGAGGACCCCTATGCGCTCGTCAACCATCCGCTGCAGCCTCACTTGCAGCACGCGCACGTCGCTCTGGCCCCGACTCTCGTCTTCGTCCTCGGAGTGATTTGGTCGCGACATGCACAGCCCCGAGTGCTTTCGGGATCGAAGGCTCGTCGCACCAGCGGCGTCGTGCTGCTCACGCTCGCGCTCCCCATGATTTTCTCGGGCTATTTCATTCAAGTTGCCGTCGAGCCCGAGTGGCGCAGTGCGTGGGTCGGAATCCACCTCATGACATCCGTCGCGTGGCTCCTCGCGACGCTCGCGCACGTTCTGCGTCGCATCCCGATGACCACGCGCACAGTCGCAGCCCGAGACGCGCCGCGCGTCGATGAAGCTCGGGCTTGAGCGGGCGTCGTCCTTGGCTCGCGCAGGGGTACTTTCCTCCAACCAACCGTCCACGCGGTCGCTAGGTTGACACCATGAAGTCGCACCTTGCCGGTTGCTTCGCGCTGTCGATCCTCGCCGCGGGTCTGTTCGCTCAGGAGGACAGCGGCGCTCGCGCGCGCGAGGGAGAGATGGATGGCTATCTCGGGGTGCCGCAGGAACGCGTGTCGCTCGAGTACGGTGGCGGCTTCTCGATGCACGTGGCGGCGTGGCCGCTGCTGGGGGCTTGGCCGGGCGAGCGCTTCCAGACGGGGCTGTTTGGCACCTGGATGTTCGCGCAGCTTGGGAAGGACAAGCCGGAGGAGGGGCACTACTCCGACGTCGAGGGCGGACTCGGGTGGTGGCGCGACACGCGCTTCGCGACGCCCACGCCGAAGTTCATCATGGGCGGGGTCGCGCTGGAGTTCGTGCAGTGGGCCAATGGGCCCGGTGCCGGCAAGGGACGCGACTGGGACAAGCCCGCGGGCAAGTACGGAGTCGCGCAGCTCTCGCCGTGGGTGCTGTGGCCACCGGATGGGCTCAATCTCGCGCAAGGCACGAGCGGCGAGCTCTTCGGCTACGGCTACCTGCCCTTGCCGCTCGCGGAACCCAAGGCGAAGACCGCAGGCGCCGATGTGCCGAGCGGCGAGCAGTGCTGGACGCTGTTTCTCGACACCGCGAGCTTCAAGGGGCCGGTGGCGTTCTTCGTGCCCTTCTTTTTCACGGAAGCGACCGCGAAGGAGCGACGCTTCGCGGGCATGTTCCTCGACTCGCGGCCCGCGGATCCCAATCGTGCGTTGCAGATGGAGACGCAGTACGTGCCGGCGTACGTCGCGAGCGACGAGCAGGGAATCGTGCACGCGCGCATCGCGCCGACGCGCTTCCCATCCGACGCGGAGGGTCGCTCGACGCTCGTGCACCGCATTCGCTCGTACCGTCGCGACGCGTTGTGGGACGGAGTGAGCGCTTGGTTCGCGGGCGGTGCCGCGAGCGACGGCCGCGTCGACGAGTCAAAGAGTGTTGTGCACACGATGAACGGCCAAGGCTGGTCCACGTGGCGCATTCATGCCTACGGCACGCCGAAGGAAGAGCGGCTCGACGTGGACTGGAAGGCCTTCGCTCGCCCCGACGTGCTCGAAGGTCACACGTTTCGCTGGAAGTGGGATCCGAAGGCGGTGCGGATCGGCACGGACGGACTCGCGACGTTGCCCGAGCACTTCGTGGCGCAAGCCGAAGACGGCAAGGCGGCGCGCTGGCGAGCTGCGCCCGAAGGCAGCGCGCTGCCGCCGGCCCTGCGCGACGTCTCGTTCGTTCCGGCTCGAAAAGAGCGCCCCGAGCCCTACGAGACGCCGAGCGATGGCGCGTGGGCGAAGCCCGGTCCGACCGCGGGTCCGTTCCGCGTCGAGCTCGGCGACGGAAGCGTCGTGACCTACAGCTGGTACCGCTTCTGCGACCAGCCCGCGCTGCAGCACGCCGACCTCACGCTCGAGGAGCGCGGGCGCATGCAGGCGCGCGTCGAGCTGCTCCACCGGAACTGGACCAAGGAGCGCAGCTATCTCCCGACCGCGACGCTCGGCAAGCTCGCCGCGCTCGATCCCGGCGTCCTCGTGACGCCTCCGAAGGGCCTCGAGGCGGGCTACGTGCCGATCGTCACGCGGCAAGAAGCGAAGTAGGAGCGCTGCGCGCGCGAGAGGCGCTCCGTTCGTTCAGCGCAGCCCGAGATAGCTCGTCGCCAGCAGGTCTCCGAGAGCGACGATGCCGGGCGTCGTGATCACGAGCTCGGCATCCCTTCCGGGGAGATCGAAGGCGCGGATGTGGACGAGGTGCGGATCTCGGGCGGCGAGGCTGGCGAGCTGCGCGGTGACGTCGATCGAGCGGACGTGCTCGACGGCGGTCGGCGGCTGCTGGCTCACGAACCAGCGCAGCGTCGGCGAGTCGAGGTCCTTGCGAGACGCGGACATGAGCGTCGCGAGCTGCTCGACTGCCTTGCGGCGATAGGGCGCGAAGGACATGTCGTTCTCGGCGAGGTGATAGAAGATCCCAGCGAGCTCGACCTCGTGCCCGCGCCGCTCAAGGTCGCTTCGAGCGGAGCGCACGAACTCGAGAAACGCCGCGTAGAGGTTGCGCGAGGGAGTCTCGCTCCCCGCCGGCGTCCAATCGACGAGCTGCGAGCCGCTGTGCGTGAATTTCGCGATCGCGAAGGGCTCCGTGGAGCCGCGTGCCAGCGTCGCAGCGAAGCTCAGTTCGGGCCCCAGCGTGTCGTAACAGCCCGTGGGGCCGAGCGGCTCCCAGTCGCGGCTGCTTCTGAATCCGCCGCCGAGCACGTAGCGATAGGCAACGCGCGGATTGCTCTCGGCCAGCTTGCTCGCTGCGGGCAGCTCCTGCACGAACGCGCGCTCGCCCTCCATGTTGCGATGGCCGGCGAGCACGAACAGGCGCACCTTCTCGCCCTTGTCGTAGGGCCATGTCTCGAGCGGCCGCTCGTGCTTCGACTCTCTCCCGAGGGTGCGGAGATACGCATCGGCGTAATTCACGCCGTGCTCGAGCTGTCCCAACGTGCCGTAGTGGTAGTGCAGACCTCCGTCGCCGCCAATCTCGATCGCGATGTGGGCGGTTGGCACGAATTCGACGCGCGGGTCCTTGTCGGCGACCTCCCTCTGCGCGGTGCCGATCGCGTGCATTTCGACGCGGTGATCCATGCCCCAGATGGTCTTGGTGCAGAGCTCGCCGATGTAAAACTGCAGGTCCGGTGCGCGCAGGTCTCGCCGCCAGCACTCGATGAAGCGCGCCAAGTTGCGGGCGTAGGACTCGCGCATGCTCGGATCGAACATGTCGTTCTCGCCCTGATGCCAGCAAAAGCCCTCGACGCGATAGCGCACGCCGCGTCGCTCGAGGTCCTGCAGCGCCTTGCGAGTCCACTCGAGCGCCAGCGGGTAGAGCTTGAAGCCGCTCGGCTCGTCGGGATTCCAGTCGCGCGCGAGCGTCGTGCCGCCTGCCGCGACCTTGACGATCGCGATGGGGGCATCGAGCTCCTTCGACACGCGCCGCGCGAAGCTCAGCTCCGCGCCCACCATGTCGTGGACCGGCTGCAGCTCGACCCAGCCCTCCGACTGCGCCTTCTCTTCGCGTCCGATGCAGTAGGAGAACAGCACGTCCTTCTGCGGACGCTCGAGGCCAGCGAACGGCGGATACAGCCTCACGTCGCTCGCGCGCGAGTCCGCGCCGACCATGTTCGACTGGCCCGCGAACACGAACACGCGCACGATCTTGTCGTCCTGCGGTGCGGCTTGCGCTCTCGCCGTAGCGAGCAGGGCCAGCAGGACGAGCATCCGCGTTACGATGCGAGCCGGAAAGTGATCGAGCATGGTTCGATGGTGGGGTCTCACGGCGATCACCTCATGCCTGATGGTACGCGTGGAAGTCCGCTGGCCGGCGGGTCGTCCGACAGTTCCGGACGCGGCAGCTCGCGGCGCCCTGCGCTAGAATCACGGCATGCGAGTGCTCATGGCGGCGTGCTGCGCGGTTCTGTCGTTGTCGGGTGCTCCGGGAGGCGAGTCGGCGCACTGGCTCGCTTTCGAGGGCGGCGAGGGACCCGGCCGCGGGAAGCATGTCGTGCTGATCGCCGCGGAGGACGAGTATCGCTCGGAGGAGGCCCTGCCGATGCTCGCACGGATCCTCTCGACGCGCTTGGGCTACGCCTGCACCGTCCTGTTCGCCATCGACCCCGCGACCGGGCTAGTGCAGCCCGATTTCCAGGGCAATATTCCCGGCACGCACCTGCTCTCGGGTGCGGACATGCTCGTGATCCACGCGCGCTTTCGACACCTGCCGGACGAGCAGATGGCGGCGCTCATCGACTACACCAACTCGGGCCGGCCGATTCTTGGACTGCGGACCTCGACGCACGCCTTCCGCTCCGAGCCCGGCTCGACGAGCTCCTTCGCTAAGTGGGCCTGGGACAGCGAGAGTCCCAAGGGCGGCTGGGGACAGGCCGTGCTCGGAGAGACATGGATAGGCCATCATGGTGAGCACGGCGTGCAGGGCACGCGCGGCATCTTGAATCCGGCCTTCGCGTCCCATCCTGTCGTGCGCGGATGCGCCGACATCTTCGGGCCGAGTGATGTGTACGCTGTCGAGCACCTTGGGCCGCGGGACGAGGTGCTCGTGCATGGGCAGGTGCTCGAGGGCCTGAGCCCCTCGGACAAGCCCGTCGCCGGCGCGAAGAACGAACCGCTGCAGCCTCTTGTCTGGACTCGCGAGTACACGGGCGAGAGCGGAAAGGTGTCGCGGGTCGTGTACACGACGATGGGCGCGGCCGTGGACTTCAGCAGCGCAGGGCTGCGGCGCCTGTGCGTCAATGCCGTGCTCTGGTCCACGGGAGCGGAGGGCGCCATCACCGCGGAGACGGATGTCACCTGCATCGGATCGTACCAGCCGAGCTTCTTCGGCTTCGGCAAGTTCGTGCCCGGCAAGCGGCCCGCCGACTATCGCTGAACTGCGGCGGCCCTGCTCGAGACCGGGACTGGGACTTGCTCCCCGGAAGCCGCGTCACCACCCATGCGGCGCTCGGATTTCGGTAGCCTACTCTGCATTCCTGACCTGCCAGCCCCAGCCCCGGAGCCCCGAACATGCACCTCTCCACCCACAACTGGATGCGGGCCGAGCCCCTCGAGGTCACCCTGCGCCGAATCAAGCGTCTGGGCTTCGAGAGCATCGAGATCAGCGGCGAGCCGAAGCAATACGATTCAAAGACTTCGCGCGCGCTCCTCAAGCAGCACGGCATCCGCTGCTGGGGCGCGGTCACGCTGACGCTCGGTGAGCGCAACCTCGCCGCATCGAACGAGTCGCAGCGCGCCGCCTCGATCGCCTATGTGAAGTCGGTGGTCACGATGGTCTACGAGCTCGAAGGCACGGAGTGCACGATCGTGCCGGCCACGGTTGGAAAGGTCGTGCCCGATGGCACGCCCGAGGAAGAGTGGAAGTGGGTGGTCGACGGCCTCAAGGAGGTCTACGCGCACGCCCAGAAGTGCGGCGTGAAGATGGCTATCGAGCCGCTCAACCGCTTTGAGACCTACTTCCTCAATCGCGCGGATCAGGCCTTGCGGCTCGCTCAGGACGTGGGGCCCGACTGCGGCGTGTGTCTCGATGTGTTCCACATGAACATCGAGGAAGCCGACATGCATGCGGCGATCCGCAAGGTTGGCAGCCGACTCGCGGACATTCACGTCGCCGAGAACAATCGGCTCGCGCCGGGCATGGGCAGCATCGACTGGAAGAAGTTCGTCGGCACCCTCAAGGAGGTCGGGTACAAGGGCGCGCTCACGATGGAGGCGGTGGCGCCGGTCGACCGCACACCGGTCTCTCCTTGGCCCAACCAAGTGGAGAAGAACCCGGTCGACATTTCGCCGGAGCAGCTCAAGTTCATCCAGGACCACGGCTCGAGCCTGCTGAGCGAAGAGTTCTACACGATGCTCTACGAGGTTGCGTCCCGGACGCTGCTGCCGCTGATCCGGTGACGGCGTGAAGATCCGTTCCGTCGAGGCCGCCTGGCTCCACTGCCCGCTCGACGCGGCGCGGCAGCATGTCTCCGACTTCGGCCGGATCGCGGCCTTCGACATGGTGCTGGTCACCATCACGACCGAGGACGGCCTCGTCGGCTACGGCGAGGCCAAGCCCGCGGTGGGCAGCGCGGGTGACGGTGCGGCGTTGTGCGCGATCGTGCGGCATGAGCTCGCGCCCCTGCTCAAGGGCACGGACGCGCGCCACATTTCGCGCGCGTGGCAGCGCATGTACAACGGCACGCGAGCGGGCCATGCGGAGCGCTCGGGGCGCGCGATGCCGGTGCTCGGGCGCCGAGGCATGCATGTGGCCGCGATGAGCGGCGTCGATCTCGCGCTGTGGGATCTGCTCGCCAAGTCGCGCGGCTGCTCGGTGCTCGAGCTGCTCGGTGGGCCGTGCCGCGAGCGCATCGGCGCCTATGCCAGCGGTGGTTGGGCTCCGGCCAGTTCGATCGGCGACGAGCTTGGCCGCTACGTGAAGGCGGGCTTTCGGGCAGTCAAGATGCGGATCGGCGCCATGGACGGATCCATCGACGCGAGCCTTGAGCGAGTTCGCGCGGCGCGACTCGCGCTCGGACCACAGGTGCAACTCATGTGCGACGCGCACGGCACCATGAATGTGGCCGAGGGCAAGCGCTTCTGCACCGCGGCTGCCTCGCTGGGACTGCGCTTCGTGGAGGAGCCGGTGGCATCCGACGATCGGCTAGGGTTGGCGGAGGTCCGCGCGTCGAGTCCGCTGGCGATTGCGGCCGGGGAGAGCGAGTTCACCGTCTTCGATTTTGCCGAACTGCTCGCGCGCCGCGCCATCGATGTGCTCCAGCCCGATCTCGCCATCGCAGGCGGGATGAGCGAGGGGTTGCGCATCGCGGCGCTCGCCTATGCGCACCGCCTCGAGCTGGCGCCTCACAGCTGGGGGTCGGTGATCACCTTCCAGGCCGCCCGCACGCTCGCCTTCGCGAGTCCGGCGGGCGTCCTGGTCGAGGTTCCGATGGGGGGTGCGCCACTGCTGCGCGAGCTGGCATCGATCGATCTTTCCTTGCACGAGGGCGATCTGCTTCCGCCGCAGGGCCCGGGCTTCGGGGTCGAGCCAGATCCGGACTTCGTGGGACGCTTCGCGAGACACTGCTGAGAGAAGCGATGGCCGAGTACCACCTTCACCATGTCAATGTGAATGTCGACAACCTCGAGCTCGCGGTGGCGTTCTACCGCGACATCCTCGGGCTCGCGCTCGACGACACGCCCGACCAGAAGTTTCGTTCGCAGTTCTTCCGCATCGGACCGCACCAGCAGATCCACATGAACGAGCTGGCGGACGCGCACCCGACGCGCGGGCACTTTTGCATTGCCGTGCCGGAGTTCGAGCAAGTGTTCCGGCGCGCCAAGGCCGCCGGGGTGATCGATCTCAAGGTCTGGGGACGGGTGCGCCAGCTCCCGAACGGCGTGATGCAGATGTTCCTGCGCGATCCCTCGGGCAACTTGATCGAGATCGCGAGCCAGCGCGGCCTCACGATCGATTCGGTGATCCTCGCCGACGAGCTCGTGGAGCCCACGCGCGGCATGTATCGCATGGAGCCAGACGCCAGCACGGGCGCGCACGAGCCGGCATGACGATCCTGCTGCTCGAGTCCCTGCATCCCGATGCCGAGGCGCTCTTGGCGGCGCACAGGCCGCTCGCGCGGGCGCCGGACCCGAACGATCCGCGCTGCGACTTCGACGCCGTGGAAGCGATCCTGACTCGCGGGCGCGGCCGCATCAGCGAAGCGCTGCTCCTGCGCTGTCCGCGGCTGCGGGCCATCGCGCGCGCGGGCGTCGGGCTGGACAACATCGACACCCAAGCGGCGTCGCGGCTTGGAATTCCGGTGGTGTTCGCCCCGGGGGGGAACGCCGAGACCGTCGCTGAGCACACCCTCGCGCTCGTGCTCGATGTCGTGCGAGGCATCTCGCGGCAGTCGCGCGCGGTCGCCGAAGGTCGCTGGGAAGAGCGCTCTCGCTATGCGGGCAACGAGATTCGCGGGCTCACGCTCGGCGTTCTCGGTTTCGGCAACATCGGCCAGCGCGTCGCGCGCTTTGCGCACATGTTCGGAATGCGCGTGCTCGTTGTGGCCCGCGAGGGACGGGCAGTGCCCGCTCCATACTCGGGCGTCCAGCTGCCTGTGCTGCTCGCGGAATCAGATGTGCTCACGCTGCACCTGCCGCTCACGCCGGCCACCCGCGGGTTCCTCGGAGCCCAGGAGCTCGACGCGCTGAAGCCCGGTGCATTCCTCGTCAATACGGCCCGCGGCGCGCTGGTCGACGGCCCCAGCCTGAGGGCGGCGCTCGCCAGTGGGCGTCTCGGCGGCTTCGCGGCGGATGTCCTCGAGTTCGAGCCGCCTTCCGAAGACGATGTGCTGCTCGAGTGCGATCGTGTCGTCCTGACACCGCACACCGCCTCGCTCACGATGCTGACCTACCGCGCCATGTGCATGAGCACCGCCACCAATGTGGGCGCCGTTCTGCGCGGCGAAGCGCCGGACTCGCGCAGTCTCTACCGAGGCTGAACACGAGCGCCCACGTTCTTTCGGCACGCCGACCGTCGAGATCAGGCGGACCCAAGCCGGAAGGCTCGCATCCGGCTAGCATCGGCCGCATGCGCATCGCGTTACTGTCCGTGGTTGCTTTCGTTTCGCTGGTCGCGTTCGCGGATCCTCGGGACTCCGGAACGCCGGGACATGTCGAGCAGAACGTCGAAGGCTGGACCGTGCGGGTGGATCGACGGCTCGTCGATGGCGAGGATGCTGCGCGTGGCAAGCGGGCGCTCGACCTGCTGCGGGCGCGGCTCGTCGCGATTGCGACGGTGGTCCCCGAGGCTCCGCTCGCGCGGCTGCGCGCGGTGAAGATCCAGCTCGACCGTGACGTACCCGGGCTCGAGGCCATGCAGTACCACCCGAGCGCGGAGTGGCTCGAGGCGCACGGCTACTCGCGCGACCTCGCGCGCTGCGTGCACATTCCGTCCGTCGACGACTTCCTCTCGCCCTTCGAGAACCACCGCATGCCGTGGGTCGTGCTGCACGAGCTCGCGCACGCGTACCACGACCAAGTGCTCGGCTTCGACGAGCCGCGCGTCGCCGCCGCATGGGAAGCCTTCCGCGCAAGAGAAGCCACGCAGTCCGTGCTGACGAGCCCCGGCGGCACGCGCGAGCACTACGGCCGCACCAATCCTCAGGAATTCTTCGCCGAGATGACGGAGAGCTACTTCGGCTCCAACGACTTCTACCCCTTCGTCGCCGGCGAGCTCGAACATTCCGACCCCGCCACCTTCGCCCTGCTCGCCGACCTCTGGGGCCCACTCCCCGGCCGCGCCGCGAAGTGAGCCGCCGAGCGGTGGCTACACGAGCTCGTCGTCGGGGACGCGTTCGACTTCGAGGGGGCGGTCGGGGCGCGAGGTGAGGCCGTAGGTGAGCTTGATCGGGGGGGCGCCGAGGGCTTCGGCGATCGTGGCGAGTTCGGACTCGAGCGTGGCGGTGGCGAGCTTGCCGTCGGGGAGCACGATGGCGGCGACGGGGCGGCCTGCGGCAGTGCGCGCGGCGGCGCGGATGTAGCGGCCGGGGTGGCGAGCGATCTCGGGGAGTTCGTCGCCGACGAGCTCGGCGGCCTCGTGGCGCAGGTGGTCGAGCACGAAGTCGACCGTGGCCTCGTCGAGCAGGCGCGGGAGGTCGGGCTCGATGAATTGCTCGAGCACGCGCTGGCCCCGACCGGCGTGGATCAGCGAGAGGTGCGGCTGCAGGTGGCGGTAGTGGAACTGCAGGAAGCGGTCGGCGATGCGGTAGCTGCCGCGGCGCGAGCGCAGCGGGTCGGGATCGGTGAGCGGGACCTCGCGCTCGACGAGGCGCAGCTCGCGCAGCGTGTGCAGGTACTTGTTGGCGGTCGTCGAATCGACGCCGACGTCGGTGGCGATGTCGTTGAGCTTGCTCGCGCCGCGCGCGATCGCTGCGAGCAGCGAGTTGTAAGTGGCGGGATTGGAGAGCTCGGAGCGCAAGAGGAACTGCACCTCGTCGAACAGGAAGCCCTCGGGCCGCAGGACGTCGCGCAGGAGGTTCTCGCGCAGCGGGCGCTTGGCGTCGAAGCGGCGCAGGTAGGCGGGCATGCCGCCGAGGACCGAGTAGCCGAGCACGCGCTCCTCGAGCGGCCAGTGGGGGAAGAACGGCAGCGTCTCGAGCGGGCGCAGGGGCTCGAGGCGGCGCTGCGCGGTGCGGCGCCCGAAGAGCGGCGAGCGCTCGGCGAGCACCTCGTTCTCCATGAACGAGACCTGGCTGCCGCACAGGACGAGCATCAACGAGCTGTGCTTGCCGCGCGTGTCCCAGAAACGCTGGAGCTGCGACGGCACGCTTTTTTGGGCCTCGCACAGGTAGGGGAATTCATCGAGCACGACGACGAGGCGCTCGCCCGCCGCGCGCTCGGCGAGGAAACCGAGCGCCGCACCCCAGTCGGGGAACTCGACGTCGCTGGCGAGCGTGTCGCCGAGCTCGCTCGCGATCGCGGCGCGGAAGGCGCGCAGGTTGTCCCGGTCGCGCACCTGCGCGGCGAGGAAGTACACGGCCTTGCGGCCCGCGCAGAACTGCTGGAGGAGCTCGGTCTTGCCGACGCGCCGCCGACCGTAGAGCACGAACATTTCCGGCCGGCCTGAGTCCGCCAACTCGTTCAAGAAAACGAGCTCGCGTTCGCGGCCGAGGAACGGGGGCTGGGCCTGGAAGGCGGGGCGGGCGGGTTTCGAGCTCATGGCGAGATGGTACACGCCGGTAGTATACCAGCAAGTATCATACCGGGCTTGAGCATTCTTCGGCCGCTGGAAGTGGGCCCGGGCGCCGGGACGGGGCCGTTGATGGAGGTGCGACACTATCGCCCGACCTCGCTCTCTACGCCGCGGCCGAATCCGCTCCGCCTGCATCGGGAGAGTCGATCTATGCGGAGGGGCCGACTCACGACTCTCGCTGCCCAGGCCTCATGAGCACAGATGCGTATGGAGATCGTGATCACGCAATGTACTCTCCCCCGTTGCCTTGGCGCCGCACGCATCATGCGCGCGGGTAGAGTCCCGGCTCGCGCCACTCTCAAGCATCCTCAGATTCCTATCTGCAACCCGAAGGAATGACAGAACATGCTCGAAATGAACTCGCTGAAGTACGCGTGCTTCGCGTTCGCGCTTCTGGCCACATCATCGTTGGATCCACGGGTCGGCAGCCTGTCCGGCGATGCAGAATGCAACGGAGTCGTGACCGAGGTCCCGGTCGAGGGACCGTATCCTGAGATGACCTGCGTCAACAGCGGCTGCGTCAACAGTTGCAGCATCGACTCCATGCAACTCGATACCAACACGGTGCTCTACTGGTGCGAGTGTGATCCTGCGGGAGAGCCGACGTGCTGCCACACCATCCAGAAGAAGATCGATGGCTACTACCAGGTGCCAACTGGATGGGGCAGCTGCCGCGTTGCGTACGGTTGTGGCGGTGGTGATTGTGTCGGCAACGCCATGGTCGGCTTCAGCTGCCAGTGAAATAGTCTGCCCCGCGCGAACGGCGCGATTCTGTCGTCTCCGCGCCAAGAAGAGAGGACTCTGTTCTCATGAGCGAGCAAGTTGCCGCGATCAGGTGGACCACAGTGGCACGGGTCATCCTCGTTGGCGCGATCGCGATCGCCGGCCTCGTCCTGCTGGAGATGCTTCTCCACCGAGCCGGGGGCGGTCCTGCAGAAGAGGCCGCAATTCGAGGCGCCCGATCCGAGGGTGAGGTGACGGCGCTCGACGTGGATGGGCTCGGTCGGATCGTCCAAGGCGCGCCTCCTTTGATGTCTGACGACTCGGATGCCGCGGCGATCGATGGGGCGATGGATGGGCTCGGGGTCGAGGTCCGTGTCCTGGATGCGGAGGGCACCCCGCTCCCCGGCGCAACGGTGGTCCGACTGGACGACGAGGGCTTCCAAGTCCTCGGCCAGACGGGTGAACTTGGTCTTGTCCGAGTCGACCGCGCGGCGCTCGACGGGCAACTCGTGGCGGCGTGGAAGGTGGACTTCGCGCCCCGTCGCCTCCGTGTCCCCGAGCCGGCCCCGAGCCGAATCGAGCTCCAGCTGCGGCCCGCCGCTTCCGTCTCGGGCGTCGTCGTCACCCAGGACGGGGCGCCGGTCGGCCCCGGGGTCCGCGTGCTGTTGTGGGCCCACGAGGACGGGGCCACCAACGTCGACGGCGCGAGGGCCCTGAGCGGGGCCCCGTCAACACTCACGGCGGTGACGGACTCCGGCGGTTCGTTCGTTATCACGGGGCTGGAAGTCTCGCGCCGCTACTCGGGAGCCGCCGGTGGGGCTGGTTTCGTCGCGCCGAACTTCGTCCGCAGCATCGTCCCCAGTTCGACGGACGTGCGCATCGTCGTCGAGCGTGCCTTCGCCTCGTGGATTCGCTTTCGCGAGCAGGGTGGAGCCTCTCTGCGCACGTCCTCTACGCTCTACGGTCGTGGCTTCGGCACGCCGAAGATCAAGGACCCGGCTGTGCACTGGCTGTCCGGAGCGCTTCCGCAGTTAGGTCTCCTCGGAATCCCTAACGACGCGATCCGTCAGCAGGACCTCACGAACCGTTTGTACATTGTCACGTCCCCGCTCGACGTCGATTCCGTGGGGCCCATCGAATTGCAGGTGAAGTACCCCGGCTACGAGCCAATTCGCGCGAGCATCGACGTCCCGCGCCTCGCTACCCCGATCCACGAGTCGATCGTCGAGTTCGCCGCCGGCTCGACAGCGTTCGCGCAGGTCCGCGTGATGTTCTCTGGACTCCCCGAATCCGGTTTCGCTCGTCACGAGTCCGAGCCCTTCGGTGTGATACGAATCCTCGACGAGCGCGGCTCCGCGTCCGAGTACGCGGTTCGAGACCCCGGTCGAGGTGCTCTCCAGATCGACGGAATCCCGGTCGGACGGTACGAGCTGGAGTTCGAGACTCTGTCGGGTTCCTACCGCTTTCCGGCCTCCGACGAGCAGGGCCTCGCCGTGGATGTCGGTTTCGAGGGGGCGGAGGTCACGGTCGACCTCGGCCCCACCGGCTCAGCTCAAGTCGTGGTTCTTCATCGGGATGGGACCGAGCTGACCGGGCCGGCCACGCTGATGTGCAGGCGGGCCGACGGTCGCGAGTATCCCGCACGCGTGTTCGGGCGCGGCGCGTACGTCCTGTCCGGCCTTCCGGGCGGCCTCTACAACGTCTACCTCGATCAGCCACGGCTCGGTGATCGCCGCATCGACACGGCTCGAGCTCACGCCGCCGACTTCGTCATCGAGCCGGGGCAGGTGGTGCGGGTCGAGCTGCACGTCGCCGATTGACCCCAGCGGCGTGCCACGCGAGGAAGCCGTCGTCGAGCGTGCCGCCGCTGGCGCTGCCCTTGGAGTGGCTGTACATGGCGCGATCGTACCGCTCGGTATTATACGAGAAAGTATAATAAACCAATCGGAGGCCGCGTTCTTGATGTCAGGAGGCCCGCTTCTGGGGGGGGCGCCGCTCTGCAATACCCCTGTCAGGGGCTGGCGGTCAGGGCGCGAGGGCGTGGCTGGCGAGCCAGGCGTTGGCGAGGAGCAGCAGTCCGGCGGGCAGCATGGCGTACCAAGGGTCGCGGATGCGCACGCGCACCAGCAGGGCGCCGAACATCAGGCCGCACAGGCCCAGGGCCGCCGCGGCCTGCCAGTGCGGGGTCGGTCCTAGCAGCAAGCCGAGCGCGCCGGCGATCTCCAGCAGGGCCGTCAGGACGCGCAGGCGGGGCAGGCGGTAGCGCTCGAACTCGATCGCCATGGCCGGCGAGACGAGGCACAGCACGCCGTAGAAGAGAAACGCGCCGGCCGAGAGCGCCCGGAGCGCGGAGGGGAGATCCAACGAAACCGTCTTTCTAGTTCGAATCCGCTGCGGCGCGGCACCCGTAGACGTTCACGAAACCACCATGCCGCCCATCAACCTCGCCTCGTTGCTCCAACTTGTCCTCGCGCTCGGCCTGATCAACGTCTGGCTGCTGCGACGCGGCAAGCCCACGGCCTACCGCGGCGGCAGCTCCGCCAGTCTCCAGCAGGAGTTCGCAGCCTACGGGCTTCCGGATGCCGTCTTCTTCGGTGTCGGCGCGCTCAAGCTCGGCGCCGCGGCCGCGCTGCTCGCCGGGTTGTGGATCCCCGAGCTCGCGCTTCCGGCGGCCAGCGTGCTCGCGGCGCTGATGCTCGGCGCGATCGCGATGCACATCAAGATCCAAGACCCGCTGCTGAAGTCGGTGCCCGCCCTCGCCATGCTCGCGATGACCACGACGCTCGCGGTGCTGAAGCTCGCCTAGGCGAGCCTCGCTCGCGCGCCTCAGAACCGCGAGACAACTCCACGCCCCGCGCAGCGGCCGCAGAGGCGTTCGCTCTTCTGCTCGTCGATGACGGTGCAGCTCAGGTCGCAGTCGGGGCATCGGACGAGCCCCGTGATGCTGTACATGTAGTTGTCGAGCTCGGTGATGCCCGCGAGCTTCATCTCCCAACTCCAGACCGTGCGCTCCGTCGGCGGGGTGGTGCTCGTGTCGCTCCAAGTGCGCTGCGAGCGAACGAACACGCGGTAATCCCCATCGGCGCGCGCGAAGTGCACCACGCGCTCCGGCTGGAAGCCGTCGGCCGTGAAGGTGCCGAGCACGCTGCCCGGCGCGTACTTGGGTGCCTCGGCCGGCTGCGTGTCTTCGAGAGTGGAATTCAGAATGTCGGCGTAGAAGCCCATGGCATCGGTCATGCGGTTCATCACCGTGTTGCTCTGCTGCAGGCTCTCGGCCATCGCTCCCCACGTCGCGCGCCGCTCGCGCATGGACTTCAGGTTCGTCGCAGCTTCCTTGGATCCGTAGGTCGATCCAATCTCGAACCAGTGCTCCGCGATCGTCTCGTTGGCCTCCACGCCGATGCCGTTTTCGATCGCGATCCCGAGCAGGTTCATGGAGTCGCCGTAGCCCCCGTGCTTGGCGGAGTGGTGCAGCCAGAGGTACGCCTGCTCGACAGTGCCGAAGGTCATGCTGCCGCTCATCAGGCACTCGCGCGCCATGATGTACTGGGCTTGCCATGAGTTCAGGTCGGCGGCTTCGCGCAGCTTCTCGGCCGACGCGACGAAGCGCCGCGCTTGGTAGTCGGCGAGGCCGGAGTCGAGCAGCCCGATGATCGAGCCCGCGGCGGCGAGCCGCTCGATATCCGGATCCGAGCCGAGCTGCGAGACGACGCGCTGGCGAAGCTCCATCGCCTGCTCCGCGTCCTCCTCGACGCCGTTTCCGCGGGCGTAGATCACGGCGAGGTCGAAGGCCGCGCCGACGCTGCCTTGCCCATGGCGTTGCCACGCGCCGCCGAGGTCGAACGGCGGCTTGCCGCGGCTCGTGATGGGCGCCGACTCTCGCGTCGGGGTCGCGAAGCGAACGCGCTCCGCGAGGTGCCCCGAGCACCGGCGCGCGACCTGTGCATACTCTCGCAGCTGCGCCTGCTCCGTCGGCGTGAGCTGCTCGGCAGCGACCTTGCGCACGGTCGGCGACGACACGACCTCGGTCAGCCGGAAGAACATGTTGGGCGTGCGGCGCTTCTCGAACACGGCGAGCACCAGCTTGCGAGCGTGCTCTTCGCTGATGAAGCGCTGCGCTGCGATGTGCTCGTCGATGTACGTGTAGGCACTCCGCTCGAAGAGCGCCGATGCGAGCTGGTTCTTGAGCGTCGCGAGCGCGTCGTCCTGTGTGCTCGGCGCATAGGGGAATTGGCGCGGTGTCGCGGCGAAGACCGCCGCGGAGGGCACCGACGTGCGCACGAGGGCCAAGGAGTCACCGCTGCTGGTTTTGCGCAGGCCTCCCACGGTCAGGTAGACGTGCGTCGAGTTGTCCTCCGTCATCCAGCGCAGCCGGCTGTCCGGCGTCACGAGCTCGCGCCAGCCACCCTCAGCGTCTTGCACGAGCGCCGTCGAGTCCGTGTGCAGGTAGGTGCGCGTCCGACCGACTCCCAGTCGCAGGCGCGGCAGCGAGCTGAAGCGCTCGACCTTCCAGTCGACTCCGTTCGTCGAGGTGCAGAGGTCCGTGCCCGCGTCGTCGGGCGTGGGAGCGAGTGCGAGGAAGCGCTGGTGCGCGAAGGTCAGCGCGTAGGGCGCTTCGACCATGTCGGGCAGGAAGTGGGTCGTCCATGTGACGAGGTCGCGCGAGAGCGCCACCGCGGCGGGCGCCTGCTCGGGCCCCGCGGCGTATCCCAGGACGATCCACGCGCCATTGCCGTAGGCGATCGAGCCCAGAGCATGGACGTCGCTGCCGTCGTACCAAGTCGGGAGGACCCAGACCGGCAGCGCGGCGTCGCGCCACGTCGAGCCGCCGTCGGCGGTCCAGTGAATGCGGCCTGGCGTGTAGCTCTGGCTGAAATCGGAGGCGAGGAAGACGACGCGCTCGCCGTCGCTCGCCGAGTCGAGCAGTACGCCGGTGTGAATGCGGCGCGATCCCTGCGCGAAGCCCTCGCGCGAGAACCAGCGCACGAGCGGATGTTGCGGACGGTCTCCGTGCTCAGGTCATTCCACTCGGTGCTCCACAGGCGCTGGGCGTGGAAGTCGAGGCGCACCCGCGATGCGGGCATTGCTTCCGGGATGCCGACGCGCTCGAAGGCGCCACCGTCCTTGGTGAGGTACAGGTCCGCTCCCACACGCAGGGCGAGCGTCATGCCGTCGTAGTCCGCGCACTCGAAGATGTCGGCGGGCACGACGGTGGTGACGAAGGTCTGTTGGGTGTCGAGCACGCGGGCGAGTCCTGGTGCGGCCGAGCTCTCGGACGCACCGGGACTCGCGATGGGGGAGACGACTCGGCGCAGGGCGAGCACGGGTCCCTCCGGGAGACTCTCCGGCGGACAGCGCCACGACAGGATCTGTCGCTGGCTCGTGGTCGCCACCAGCTCGCTGGAGCTGCCCGCGAGCTGCTCGAAGCGCAGCGAATCGGGCAGCAGGTAACGCCACTCGAGCGCGTCACGCGAGAGCAACAGGCGGCCCTGCACGTCGAGAGCCGCCCACAGACCGGCTCCGTGGGCGAGCGTGACGAGGCGTTGCTCGGGATCGAGCTCCCACATCTCGCTGAAGCGACCGTCGAGCGTGCGCTCGCAGCGGCCGCTCGCGTCGATCTTGAGGCACACGCCGCTCCCGCAGCGCGAAAGCACGGGTCCGTCGGGCCGCGGGGTCGCGCGGGCCGCCTCGTACATTTCTGGCGCTTCTCTCCAGCCGAGGACCTTCCACACGCCGTTGTTCACGTCGAACAGGCTCAGTTGACCGCTCAAGGTTGACGTCGAGTACGCGACGACTCGATCCCGCAGCACGCCGAGCGTCATCGGATCGGGGGTGGGCTGTGAGAAGCGCACTCGGGGAGCGCCAAGCGCTCGCGCGGCTCGAGAAACCGCTGCAGAGGCATCAGGTTCGGCACTTCCTCCGGATCGCGGGCTCCGAGGACGAGCAACTCTCCGTTGGACTCGACCAGATACCTGCAGTCCATGTCGGGACGCAGCACCTCCACGCGCCACGTGCCATCGAGCTCGCGCACGTGGTGTCGCAGCGCTCCGGAAGTCCCGTTGAGCTTCACGTCCTCGAGCGCGTGCAGCCGGCCGCGCGCCACCGCCATCAGGACGCGCGAGCCCGCATCGACGAGCGGAGCACTCTCCCGACTCCAACGCTTGCCGTCCTTGGACACCAGCAGCTCTCCAAAGCCGAGGTCCATGACCCACAGCTCACCGTCGCCCAAGAGGGTCGCGAAGCTCTCGGAGCGTCGATCGTAGTCAGCGGGCAGCTCCGCCTCGTGCCACGTGGCACCGTCCTCGGACCAGAAGTAGTGGACTTCCTGATAGGTGTACGGCTCGCCGTCGCTCAGCTCGCTCACCTCCCTCAAGGAGCGCAGCACCCAGCGCCCGGCCGCGAATCCAAGGTTGCTTGCGCTGTCCGGGAGGGGCTGCGCGCTGCGCGACCACGAGCCCGCCGCGTCGAGGGTCCACACGTGATTGCGGATGTCGAAAGCGAGCACGACGTCGCCACGCGCGGTCAACATCTGCACCCACAGGCCAGCGCCGCCTTCATCCTCCGATTCAGCGCCTTCCTGCTGCGCGAAGATCGCCGCGCCGTCCGCCATCGTCGCCGGTCCGTCGAGCTTGTCCCAAGGCAGGAACGCCAGCCCGAAGTCGCCGGAGAGCGCCACGCCGCGCTCGAACGCCACCATGAGCTGGACTTGATCCTCGAGCTCCGCCGGCAAGCGTTGGTGGGGCTGGCCTCGGGGCATCACGATCGGATGGGCCCAGCTGTCGAGCACGAGGCCGCGCGACGAGACGCTCGGCTCGGTCCAGCCCGGCAACAGCGGCACCTGCAGCTGCGCGCGGGCGACCGCGGCGAGGACAGTCAGCACGAGAGTGCAACGCAGGGAAGAGAGCGCTCGTATGCCGTCTAGCGTGCCACGCTGCGCAGTCCCCTGCATCCCCGAGTTCGCGGGGGTGGCAAGCGTGCGGGGCGCGCCCGGACGGATCCGGACGCGCCCCGCGCTCGATGCTCGCGTGCTGCGGGCGTCTGCTACGGCACGAAGGTCACGCGCAGGCCGTTGGAGAGGTTCGTATTCGAGCCGCCGGCGGCGGTGTCGCGGAACCAGGCTTGGAAGAACCACGTGCTGCCGGAGACGAGCGCGCCCGCGGCGGGCGCCTGCGCGTTGTTCACCGCGTCGCTGAGCGTGGTGCCGACCGCGTTGGAGATGCCGAGGCGGCGCACCGGGCTCGCGACGCACTTCGTGCCGTTGCCGAAGGGCGTCTGCGACGCGCTCGTGCCGAACAGGAACAAGCCGGCGGAACCGGTCGGAACAGGCGCGGCCGAGAGCACGAGGTTGTTCGCGGCGATGCTCGCGCTTCCGGTGGCCGAGATCAGTGCCGCGCCGCCGCTCGAGTTAGCGCTCGAGGTGCAGTAGGCGAAGCCGATGCCGCTCGTGCAGCTCTGGCCGGAGATGCGGAAGCCGTCGAGGCCCGCTTCGACGATCGAGGCCGTGCCGCTGTCGTTCGCGGTCACGCGGATGCGCATGCTCGCGCCGAGCGGAACGCCGAGCGCCGCGATCGAGGCTCCGGTGATCGAGCCCGAGCGCCACGCGTTGCTGTCGGTGGTGTGGCGCGCGATCTGCGTCCACGGACCGGCGAGGCCGCTCGAGCTGATGTCGAAGGTGAGTGCGTCGACGCCGTCGGCCACCGTGAGCCGCAGGTAGTAGAAGTAGTCGATGCGCGCGTTGGGAATCGAGAGGTCGAGCGCGGGCGAGAAGAGCTGCACCGAGCCGCCGTCGACGTCGGTGTTGCCGTTCGCGTTCTGTGTCAGCCAGCAGGAGCCCGAGCCATCGCCGTCGGTCGCGGGATCGTAGGCCCAGCTCGGATCGTTGACGGGCACGCCGCGCTGCCACTGGCCCGCGCTCGCGCCGACCACGGCCGTCGTCCAGCCAAGGTCCGTCTGGAACGTGTCGTTGAGCGTCGTCGCGAGCGAGCCGACCTGCGCCGAGAGCGGCGCCGCCGGAGCGGCCGCGGGGTAGCTCATTTGTCCGCAGGTCTGCTCATCGAACTCGTAGTACCACTGCGGCGTTTCCGTGCACAAGAACGCGGGCAGCGAGGCCGAGTGCGTGCCGTTGCCATTGCTCGTCATGTTCACCGTCGCCCACGGCATCGCGGGGCTCGCGCGCCAGCGCAGGCGCACATCACCGACCGGGACGCCCGCGATCGTGGCCGTCACCGGCGTTGCCTGCAGCGGCGCGACGAGCGCGAGCTCGGTGCCCGAGATGCCCGCATAGATCGGCAAGCAGGCGTTCGCGGCGTTGGTCATGTCCGTCGCCGAGCCCGGGTGGAAGTACGTGGTGATGTTGGCGGTGCCGCCCGAGCACAGGTGGCAGTAGCTCATCACCGTGCCTTGGTTCGAGCACACCTGCGCGGTCTGGCACGAGCCGAAGTACTGCGACGGCGGGCACTGGTCGAGCGGCGGGCAGTAGTCGTGCGTGTGCCGCGCGTTGAAGTTGTGGCCGAGCTCGTGCGCGCAGACGATGAAGTCCCAGTTGTTGGGCTGCTGCTGGATCGGGAAGCTGATCGTGCCGTTCAAGTTGCCGGAGACGGCGAAGTTGTAGTTGTTGCTGCACAGCACGTTGAGCCACGCGACGCCGCCGCCGAGCGCCGCACCGCTCATGAAGTGTCCGACGCGACCGCCGTTGGGAATGTTGCCGACCCACGCGCTGCGGAACTCGTTCAACATCGCGCTCGATGTGCCGGGCGCGTCCGGCGTCGTCCACGGGTCGCTCGCGGTCGAGTAGAAGCCGACGTAGGGGAACGTCAGGATCGTCGAAGCCTGCGTCTCGTAGCGATCCGAGATGAAGGACCAGAGCGTCGTGGTGTACGCGGCCTGCGCGCTCGTGTTGTTGAAGCGCGTGTAGTACTGGTAGTCGCTCTCGATCGAGACCTTGCACTCGCGCAGCGCGCAGCCGCCGCCGAGGAGCTGCGAGACGCCCGGAGTCGAGGGCTGCGGGACGGGAGTGACGGACGAGCCGGGCGTCGGGAGCACGGCACAGTCGTTCGCGAGCGCCATGCCGCGCGCGTTGAGTTCGCTCTCCTCGACGAGCAGCACGTCGCCCGACTGCCAGTCGCCGCTCGCAGCGGGACGCGTGATGAGGTGCACGAGGCCGCTGCCCGTCTGGATCCAGCCCTGCGCGCCGACGTGCGAGAAGGACAACATCGCGTCGCTCCCCGGCAGGCCCGCGATCGAGCCCTTCCAGATCGTGAGGTCGAGGCCGTCGAGCAGGTCCGCGCGCGGTGCGCCGTTCACGTGGAAGCGGAAGCCCATGCGCTCGTGTTCGATGCGGCGCAGGTCGAGGTCCACCATGCGTCCATCGGGAAGCAGCACGCCCGCGAGCGTGGTCGCCCCGGAGCCGACGAGGTCGTCGATGCGCTCGTGCGCGAGGGTGTAGCGCAGGCCGCCGGAGGCGGCGTCGGCACCGACGAGCTCGAGCGGGAAGGTCTCTTGGGCGAGGGCCGGGCCAGCGAGGAGCAGGGCGGCGAACACGACGTGGCGGGACGAAGTCATGGGGCGGGAGAAGCTCTAGAAATGGGGCAGAGGAGGGCCTTGGGACGCACGCCGACGGGCGCGAGTTCCGAGGCACGGTCGCCGCTCTCCGATTGTGCCCCAAGTTCGCCTGAAATGGGGCGCCGCGGGGCGCTCAGGGCACGAGCGTCAGCCGCAGGCCGTCCGAGAGCATCGTGGCGGCGTTTCCGAAGCCGTTGTCGCGGAACCACGCTTGGAAGTACCACGTCGTGCCGGGCACGAGGACGCCCGCCGCGGACCCGGCACCGAAATCCACGGAGTGCAGCAGGCTCGAGCCGTTGCCGGGCACCACGGGCAGTCGGCGCGTGGGGTTGCCGACGCACTTGATGCCGCTGCCGAAGTTCGAGAACGAGGATGAGCTTCCATAGAGGAAAAGCCCGTAGGTGGAGCTGGGCACCGGTGCTGCGGTGAGCACGAGGTTGTCGGCGGCGATGCTGCTCGAGCCACTGGCCGAGATGCGCGCCGGCGCGCCGCTCGAGTTGCCGATCGAGATGCAATAGGACAGGCCGAGCGGGCCTTGGCAGTCGATGCGGCCGACGCGGAAACCGTCGAGTCCGGCCTCGACCGTCGAGGGCGCGCCGGAGTCGTTGGCGATGAAGCGCACGCGCATGTTGCCGCTGATCGGGACGCCGAGCGCGGCGATCGACGCGACGGGGATCGAGTGCGTGCGCCACATCGTGCCGCTCGCCGTGTGGCGCGCGATCTCGACCCACGGACCCACGCCGCCCGCGGGGCTCACCTCGACCTTGAGCATGTCGACGCCGTTCGCGATCGAGAGACGCAGGAAGTACAGGTATTCGAGCGCCACATCGTTGCCGCGCAAGTCGAGCGGCGGCGAGAGCAGCAGCACGGAGCCCACGTCGACGTCGCTGTTGCCGAGCACGTTGCCCGTGAGCCAGCACGAGCCCGAGCCGTCGCCGTCCGCCTGCGGCGCGAACGTCCAGTTCGGGTCGTTCACCGGCACGCCGCGCTGCCACAACCCGCCCGTCGCGCCGACGTTCACCGGCGTCCAGCCTTGGTCGGTCTCGAAGTTGTCGGCGAAGGCGCTCACATGGCTTCCCACGACAGCCGCCAGCGGCGTCGCGGGCGCGCCGGCGGGGTAGCGAATCGTCCCGCAGCTCGCCTCGTCGAACTCGTAGTACCACTGCGGCGTGTCGGAGCACGCGAAGCCCGGCAGAGAACCCGTCCACATGCCGCCACCCTGCGACGTGAAGCTGACGACTTGCCACGGCATTCCGGGACTCGCGCGCCAGTACGCGCGCACGGCCCCGAGCGGAGTGCCGGAGATCGTGGCGCTGAGCGCACTCGGCTGGAACGGAGCGAAGAGCACCGGCGTGGTCGCGCTGATCGCTTGGTACTCCGGCAGGCAAGCGAGCGCCGCGGCCGTCATGTCCTGCGCCGAGCGCGGATGGAACGACGGGCTCACGTTGCCGAGCCCGCCACCGCACAGGTGGCAGTAGCTCATCAGCGTGCCTTGGTTCGTGCAGACCTGCTGCGTTTGGCAGCCTCCGAAGTAGCCCGACGGCGAGCACTCGTCGACGGGCGGGCAGTAGTCGTGCGTGTGCGGCGCGGAGAAGTTGTGGCCGAGCTCGTGCGCGCACACCATGAAGTCCCAGTTCGCGGGATGCTGCTGCACCGGGAACGGCACGCTGGCGTCGAGGTTGCCCGACACCGCGAAGTTGTAGG
>Ga0169931_10002991_pt1 | contig 27164 bp, 24 predicted proteins | sample Kivu_15m_20L_FD_129675 | JGI IMG/M metagenome (GOLD analysis project Ga0169931, IMG submission 129675) | Freshwater microbial communities from Lake Kivu, Western Province, Rwanda to study Microbial Dark Matter (Phase II) - Kivu_15m_20L... | ecosystem: Environmental > Aquatic > Freshwater > Lake...
CTTTTTTTTCGAGAGCGACCACACGAGCACTGATTTTTTCTTCGCTCTCACACTCACGCTCGCTCTTTCTTTTTTTTCGAGAGCGACCACACGAGCACTGATTTTTTCTTCGCTCTCACACTCGCTTTGTCTTTTCCAAATTTTCTTTTGACCCGAGGATTCCTTTTTTCTTTGCGCTTACTCTTCGCAAGGGTCTAAAAAAGAGAAACTATGTTCGACTTTGAAAAACTTGATATTTATAGAAAGGCCAAGAGCTTTAATTCAAACGTCAGAACTTTTATTAATAGTGTCAACCTTGACCCCACAACAAAAGATCAACTCCGAAGAGCCTCATTGAGCATTGTTTTGAATATAGCTGAGGGCTCGGGCAGATTTTCCAAAGCGGATAGGAGAAACTTCTATGTTATTTCTCGAAGTTCAGTTTTTGAATGTGTGGCCATTTTGGATGTAATGAAGGATGAGTCGGTTTTGAATGAACAAGCCTATTTGGCATACTATTCCCAAGCCGATGAATTATCGAGGATGCTCTATGCGATGATTAAAAATCTCGGGTGATTCATTCCAAAATCACCCTCCGCACCGCGCGTTTTCCCTCGGCTGATACTTCCAAAATGACCACGTCTGAGGCTGTGCCGGGGGCAGGCATTACGCGGTAGTTCCATCCTTTTTGTTGCACAAAAGTGTCAGTGCCCATGGTGCAGCCCTGAACATCCACCAGCCTCGCGGAGCATTTTCCCTCTTCTGAGGCCATCCAGCGAAAGTTGATTTCGCCCCGGGCCGGATTGCCAAGGATTTCCAATGTGGTCTCGGCCAAATTTTCGGGGTAGATGAATTCAAAATGGCGCAAATCCTCTGCGGGCAAGCCGCTGAAATCAACCCTACCGCCCAGCATGTGCAAGCGGATTTTCATTTTTTCGCCTTCGCTGAAATTCTTCACCCGCGCTCGCTTGCCAAACATCAATGTGGCTCCGGGCTGCAGATACACGTCTGTGTGGCCTTGATGGTCGGGGTTCTGGTTTTTATCCACCAAGGCCCAAGTGTTGCCAAAATGCCCGTTGGCATTGCGCAAGACATTGATTTCACTGCCGTCCAACAGACCCAGCATGCCCACTCCGGATAGGCCATAGTTCAATGCGCTTGATTCTTTGATATTGAGATATGAGTCTTTTTGCAAAATGAAGCACTTGCCATCGGCAAATTCGAATGACGCATTGCGGACGCACATGCCACTGCCCGGCTCCAATGGCATATCTACAAGCGAGGGTCCGCATGCATGTGTGTCATTGAAGTGCATTTCAATCAAATGGCGCAGGGTGTCGTTGCCTTCAACCAAAGCACCCCGAATGAAGGCGTATGGCTGAAATTGGGTCGAAAACTGCTCATACCACATGTCATTTGACTCAAAAACCACAGCTATTTGCTGTTGGGTTGGATTTGGTGTTCCATTGTCGGGCTGGACATCGATGTAGTAAGGGTTTGATTCGCTTGGATACCCGTTGGCAGGGTCATATCCGACATAGGCATGGCTATAATTGCTGCCATAATTGAACTCATACGTATGCGTGCCGGATAACAATTGGTATTGAAAGTGATCGTAGAAATTGCTTTGATATATCCATTCGATTGATTCGCCCGGCCACTCGGTTCCTCCGGGTTCCATGATGACCGAACCCAGCGTCACTTGTTGAGGAGCATTTTCCCAGTCGGGCATGATTTCGAATATCATGAATTCAATACTTTGGGGACCGGGGTGTTGGGTCAGCAGGCAGTTGTGAACGCCCTCATTCAGATTGGTCCAAAATTGAGGGTCGTTGAAGCCAAAAAAGCGATCATCAACAGCAGTGGGCAGCAATGAGTCCGGGTGGTTGGGTATGATAAGTCTGATGCGCAATCCCGAGCAAGATTCCGGTTGGGTGCAATCGGTCAACATGCCTTGTGAGCTTGTATAGGAGTCAATTGCGAAAGCCTCATTTGCTTCAATTGAGGTGTTGAAATTTTTCTTGACAAAAATCTTGTGCCCGGGTATGGCCTCACTCAGCGTCAAAACAGCTTGGTTCCACGAGCCGGGTACCAGACTGATACACTGCAATTCTTGCGGCCCGTCCCAAGTGTCTGTGGTTGTCTGATACACCTGCCACCCTGCCGGTAATGTTACTGTTTCGCCTCCGGATTCGCACGGCACTGTATTGAAATTAGAAAATCCAAATTGAGACCATGCGGACATGGAAGAGGATACTAAGACAATCAGTAAAATTCTTTTCATCACATCAAAGGTTAAAAGATGTAAGAAGCCGCAAGCTATACATTTGGCCGCTCACTTTCTCTAAACACCGTATGCTCCAACCACAAGATGATGAACACTATATGCGCCAAGCATTGCGCGAAGCTGAGGCGGCCGGTGCGCGCGATGAGGTGCCCGTGGGGGCTGTGGTGGTGCTCAAAGGTCACATTATAGCCCGCGGTCACAATCTCTCCGAAGCCCTGCGCGACTTCACGGCCCATGCCGAGATGCAGGCCTTCACCGCAGCATCGGAATATGTAGGGGGCAAATACCTCAATGAGTGCACACTCTATGTCACGCTGGAGCCATGCCCCATGTGTGCGGGCGCGGCATACAACACACGCATCGGGCGGCTGGTCTATGGCGCCCGTGACCCCAAACGCGGCTTCACCCTGTTTGACGACCGTGCGGACAAACCCCCTCTCATTCACCCCAAAACCGAAGTCACCGCGGGCATTCTGGCCGAGGAGTGCGGTGCCTTGCTATCTGATTTTTTTCGAAAGAAAAGAGAGAAAGAAGAGTAAAATGCGCGGTAGGATGCGCCTAAATCCCCGTTTTGGCGGCTGAATGAAAAACAGAAGCTGCAGAGTATTTGGTCAACAACTTGTCAAATGAAGCAAATCGCTTTAGGGTTCACTTGGCATATCAGAAGCACGCTCAAAAGGATAAACTAAGCCTCCTCTGTTCCGGCCTTGGTCAACTCCTTAAACACGTCCTCCAGCGAGGTTTCTTTGCGGCTCATGGCCAAGATGTCAGCTCCGGAAGCAGCGGCCCATGTCATCAGTTCTTTGCGGATGTCGGTGGCGGGAAGGCCGTAGAGTTCCCAGCGATTGTCGCCCAGGGGCAAGGCACGGCTGAGGCCGGGGATGGATTGGAGTGTGCGCGCTTCTTGGGCGGTGCCAAACTCCACCAGCAGCACCGGAGTGCTGTCTTGGCCCGCGCTGCGCAGGTCGGCAGTGGAGCGGTCGGCCGCTATTCTTCCTTTGTTGATGATGATGGCGCGGCTGCAAATGGCCTCCACTTCTTGCATGATGTGGGTGCTGAGCATCACGGTCTTTTCGCGGCCAATGGTTTTGATGAGGTTGCGGATATCGGCCAATTGGTTTGGGTCGAGGCCGCTGGTGGGCTCGTCCAATATGAGCACCTCGGGATTGTGTATCATGGCTTGGGCTAAGCCCACGCGCTGGCGATAGCCCTTGCTCAGTTGTCCAATTTTCTTATGCTGTTCGGGGCTCAGGCCCACCATCCCAATCATTTCGCGCACGCGGGCGTCCTTGTTTCGGAGCTTGTGTATACCGGCCACAAAGGCCAAATACTCGCGCACATACATGTCCAAATAGAGCGGATTGTGCTCGGGCAGATAGCCCACTTTTTGGCGCACCGCTATGGAAGCTTCCAGCACATCGTGGCCGCAGACTTCCACACGGCCCGCGCTCTGGGGGATATAGCAAGTGATAATTTTCATCATCGTGCTTTTGCCCGCACCGTTAGGCCCCAAAAAACCCACCACTTCGCCTTTGTTGAGCGAAAAACTCACATTGTCCAGAGCCTTTTGGGGGCCGTACAGTTTGCTCACTTCTTTGACCGAAATAGACATGGCGTGCGTTTTTGTTGGGGGTGGCCAAAAGTAGCATCCTGCAGCACACCTTGGGGCTTTGGCGTTCGGTCTTCGCTTTTTTTTAGCCCATGGGGCTTCATGACTTGCCATTTCTGAACTTCGCTGCGCAAAATGACCATAGGACGAGTTACAAAATCCACCGGAAGCAGCTATCTGCTGTTGCTGCCGGACCACCGCACGGTGAGCGCCAAACTGAAAGGCAAAATCCGCACGTTTGGCCTCCGTACCACCAACCCCATTGCCGTGGGCGACCGGGTACAAGTGGAGTGCGATGTCATGGGCGAGTGGCTCATCACCGATATTGAGGAACGCGAGAACTACATCATCCGCAGGTCTGTGAATCTTAGCAAAGAGGCCCACATCATAGCGGCCAATCTGGACCGCGCATTTTTGATTTGCACCCTCCACAAGCCTCGCACCAGCACCGGTTTCATCAATCGGTTTTTGGCCACGGCAGAAGCCTATCACATCCCCGTGGTATTGGTTTTTAATAAAACAGACCTCTACACCCGGGAAGACTTGGCTTATGCCGAGCATTTGGCCGCGGTGTATGGCGAAATGGATTATCCCTGCATGTTTGTCTCGGCCGCCACAGGTGCGGGCTGTGATGCGCTCTATGCCCTGATGGGCGAGGGGGTGAGCCTGTTGTCAGGCCATTCGGGTGTGGGCAAAAGCACGCTCATCAACCGCATCAATCCCGGTTTGGACCTGCGCACAGGTGCCGTTTCGGACGCGCACAACAAGGGCAAGCACACTACCACTTTTGCCGAAATGTTTGCCTTGGACAACGGAGGATTTATCATAGACACGCCCGGCATCAAGGGTTTTGGACTGGTGGACATGCCCCGCGAGGAACTGAGGCTTTATTTCAGAGACATGTTTGCCCTCCAAGGTGATTGTCGATTCAATGGCTGCTTGCACATCAATGAGCCGGGTTGCGCGGTGATTGGCGCGGTGCAAGAGGGGCGCATGGCCGATTTTCGCTATGACGATTACAGGAGTATGCTCGAAGACAACGACAGCGGTCCCTATCGAGCCGGGGGGCGTTGAACTATAAAACTGTTATTGAGCAGGCGTTTGCGGTTGTAGCGCATCTCTTCTCCCGTTTCTTGGTCTGTCAAGTCAAAACCAACCCCTTTTACCAATGCGTGCCCCGCAGCAGTGTCCCACTCCATACAAGGCGAAAAACGCACATAAGCATCAGCCATTCCCTCAGCCAACAAGCAAAATTTTACAGCGCTGCCCACGGGCCACACACGCAAATCAGGGTGAAAATCCCGCAGACGCTGGACAAAAGCCGCGGTGTCCTCATTCGTATTGGACGAACTGACCAGCACCGTGTATGCCCCGTCACGCTTCCGGGGCAGGGGAGTGGCTCGGGCAATGTTGCTGTCGGCACTGCTATTGTCCAGACGAAAAGACCCGCCCAACAGCGGCCCACCGAACAAAACGGCATTGCGCACAGGCATGGCCACAATGCCCAGCACCGGCAATCCATCCTCAATTAAGGCGATGTTGATGGCAAAATCGTCCTTGCCCCGCACAAAAGCCTTGGTGCCATCAAGAGGGTCCACAATCCACAGTTGATTCCATGATTGTCTGTTCGCGAAAGGGATTTCGGCACCTTCTTCGCTCAGAATAGGTATCCCGGTGGCTTGCAGGGCATCACAAATGATCCGATTGGCAGCTTCATCGGCTTCTGTCACAGGCGAATGGTCTGATTTGAGTGTGGTGGTGACACCTGCCAAGCGGTATTTTAAAATAATTGCAGCAGCGCGCACTGCTGCATCGATGGCGGTTTGGAGCAGTGCATGTACCTCTTCCGGATTCTCAATGTTTTCGTTCATTTCGTGGGCTAAGTTCTACTTTTGAAGCATGACGAAGAAATTAACTTTTGCCTTTGTTGCCTTGCTCTGTATCGCTTTTGCTTGCACTGAGCGGTTAGCACCCGAACCCACTTTCAACGATTTGCTAACCGAAACGTGTGTCTGCATGGAAAACATTGATTTAGAGAACAATCCCGGGGGATTTCGTCAATGTGTGGATTCTGTCACTTTGATGGGCAAAGAAGTACTTTTAAAGTATAGCTATTCGCAATTGAGCGGTTCGGATGCAGTTGCTTTTTATTCGGCCAAGCAGGTGCTATTGGACTCTCTGGCTCAACGCTGTGTTCTTTTCAATGAGAAGGGATTTGAGGTGCCTATGTTGCCCGGTTATTCCCTGTCGGGTAGAACCATTGACGTTAGTTTGGGAATCGTGTTGGACGGAGTTTCTGTCACAGTGACAGACCAAAATGGTGGCGAGTTTTCAACTACCTCTGACAAGAATGGCGCTTATGAATTGCTGTTGCCAATTTCCGGAAAAGTTTCTTTGGCATTTGCCAAAGAAGGCTATGTGACCAAGACAGTTTTCTTGAACTTTGAGGGATTGCCGGAATCGGAGCGATTGACCTTGTTTGAGTCAATAATCGATATGCGCTTGTTTCACTTGGTGCCGGGATTCAGGACGACCATTCTCGATGAGCCCATTGGATTGTTGGCATTTGATTCGATTGTGAATTCATTCACCTTCGATGTGGCACACACCGAGAGTATCCAAAATGCCATTAAAGCGGAATACGACAGGTTGGGCATCCCGCTCCATGCCCCTTCAGAAGCATTAGGAAATAGAAATGAGTGAACCATACGACTCGGTCGCCCTATTTTTGAACCATTAACTCACTGCTTTCATGCGCCATTCCGTCCTACTTGTCATTTTCTTGTCCTTGGTTACCCTGGCCGGTCATGCCCAGAAGTCCAAGAAAGAAAAAACCATCAAACCATACATTGACGAGGTGTGTGAGTGCATTTCTCGTATCGAATTCGAATCAGGCACCCACGAATCTCAAGCGCAGGTATGCATCACCACCACTTTGCTTGCGAATTTTACTGAGGTGATGGAGTTCTATGGTCTCAAGCCAGAAGAACTGGATGAAAAGGCCGGCTATGACTTGGGCATCAAGTTCGGAGAGGCGCTTATGGAAGACTGTCCCGCCTTTGTGACTTTTGCGCTCAAATCGGCCACTCTTACTGACAGCACAGAAGAAGTTGAGGATTTCGAGCATTGGCAATTGGACGAGGACTATCTCGCATGGGAATACACGGACCCTGTAGAGGCTACCGTGTTGTATGAAGACCGTCAGGGCCTTCTCACATTTACAGTTCTGAGCACAGAGGGCATCGAGTATGAATTCACGGTTTTAACGGACTTTCAAGGATCTGAGTCTTTGATTTCCGGTAATCCCATAGGAAAACAGTTTACGTTCTACTACGAAAATTGGGAAGTTTACAATCCGACTACTGCGGCTTTTAAGCCTCGCATGGTGCTCATTTCCATCGAGTAAGATTCTTTTTGGCCCGATCGGCTATTTCGTTTTTTTCGCCCCTACATTTGCAGTAACTCAAACAGGGGTGCCTCGTCACTTTGGACAAGGCTGAGATTATACCCTTCGAACCTGCCCGGGTAATGCCGGGAAGGGAGAATGGAGGTTTGAACTTGATAATGCCGTTGGCCATGCCCTTGGGTCAGTGGTGAGTGATAACCGAAAAATGAGTTTTTCAATGCAACGTGTTTTTTTTCTCGCCTCGGCACTAATGGCCGCCCAATCGCTTTTTTCTCAAAAGAATACGGCCCTGGCCGACACCTTGGTCCCATTTAGATGGGACAGTGAAAAAGCCGCTTTGGTCGAAAGCACACGAAGTGGTCAAAATGACCCGGTCACTGCGGTCAATCTAACGGCCGATTCCATTGCTCCGCTTAATGCGGGACAGGATTTGCCTTTTCTGCTCCGATTCACCCCTTCTTTGGTAGTCACCAGCGATGCGGGCGCGGGCATAGGCTACACCGGTCTTTGGATTCGCGGTTCGGACCCCTCACGCATCAATGTGACGCTCAATGGAATTCCTCTCAACGACCCCGAGAGTCACGCGGTTTACTGGGTCAATATTCCCGATTTCGCATCGAGCACCGATGATGTCCAAATCCAACGCGGTGCGGGCAGCAGCACTCATGGGGCCGGTGCTTTCGGTGGAACAATTAAGTTGGGCACTACCGGATTCAAAGCGGAGCCCCACGCTTTAGTCAACAACACTTTTGGCAGTTTCAACACCCGCAGACACACCGTGATGCTGGGCTCTGGATTTATAAACAATCATTGGAATTTTGAAGGTCGGCTGTCTAAAATTGCTTCAGACGGCTATGTGGACCGCGCCACCTCCGACCTCCGGTCCTATTTCCTTTCGGGCGGCTGGTTTGGCGAAAAGAGTAGCCTCAAGGCTGTGGTTTTCGGAGGAAAAGAAATTACCTACCAAGCGTGGAACGGCACTCCTCAAAGCCGCCTCACCGGTGACACCGAAGCCATGCTGGCCCACGCAGCCAATGAAGGCTATTCAGATGCCCAGCTTGAAAACCTGCTGAACTCTGATCGCAGATATAACTTCTACCTTTATGAAAATGAGGTTGACAACTATGCACAAGACCACTATCAACTGCACTTCACTCACCGCCCCGGTGAGCACATTGCCATCAATTTGTCGGGCCATTATACCTATGGTCGTGGCTATTTTGAGCAATTCAGAGAGAGTCAAAATTTTGAGGACTATGGCCTCCAAAACCCCATTATTGGTGGTGACACCATAGCGACAACGGATCTCATTCGAAGACGCTGGCTGGACAATGACTTTTATGGTGCCACATGGAGTGTACACTATCAGGGCAACCGTCTCGAGCTCACGTGGGGTGGTGCGGCCAACCGGTATGATGGCCGCCATTTTGGCGAAATCAGTTGGATGGAAACGGCCGCAGAGGTGATGCCCGGCACCCGCTATTACGCCAATGACGGTAACAAAACCGATGTCAACTCATTTGTCAAAGCCAATTATAGCCTCACCGATAAATGGATGCTTTATGCCGACATGCAAGTGCGTAATGTGGACTATGAAACGGCCGGAATTGACAATAACCGCGTTCCTTTTGACGTGACAGACAAACTCACTTTTTTCAATCCCAAGGGTGGTGTTACGTGGCTTCCCAACAGTCAAATGAAAGTGTTTCTCTCTCATTCAGTGGCCAATCGCGAACCTGTCCGAAGCGATTATGTGGACGCTCCTGCCGGAAAATTTCCTCTGCCCGAAACGCTCAACGACACTGAAGCGGGTATAGAGCGAACAGGCCGGAAATACCGCGTAGGCCTGAACTTCTACCATATGCTGTACAAAAACCAACTGGTGCTGACCGGTGCCCTGAGTGACACGGGCAGCCCGCTGCGCACCAATGCCGACCGCAGCTACAGGGCCGGGGCAGAGTTGGAGTGGGCGTGGAATTTCTTTAAGAATTTCATTTGGGCGGGCAATTTGGCCATAAGCCGCAACCGCATCGCGTCTTTCACTGAAACCATATATGACTATTCGGTGGATTTCGAAGCCATGGAAATTGAGCACCGCGACACAGATATTTCCTTTTCGCCATCGGTAATTGCGGCAAACCAACTGATTTGGCAAGCCATCAAAACCGAGAAAGTCAAGCTCGAATTGGCCGCGATGTCCAAATATGTGGGCAAGCAATACTTGGACAATACTTCGAATGCAGGTCGCAGTTTGGACGCATATCTCGTCCATGATGCCCGCTTGACCGCTGATTTTTCGTTGAAAAGCGTGAAGTCGGTCCAGGTCAATTTATTGGTAAACAACCTGACTAACATACTCTACAGTTCCAATGGTTACACATATAGCTACATATTTGACGACCCAATTACCGAGAATTTCTACTATCCTCAAGCGGGACTTCATTTCTTGCTCGGTATAAACTTGCGTTTTTGAAGCAGAATTATTCTGTTACCGCGCTTTCTTTTTTTGCAAAACGCATGGAGAGTAATTGAATGGCTTTGTTTCAAATTGAGTTAAGTAATTGGTCAGAATCAGTTTTTCTCGGATATACTTCGGTTTCTTTCGTCAATTCTTTTGACAACGAGTCTCGAGCCATTCTTGATGGGGTAATTTAGCCCCGCCAAACCACCGTGCAGCATGGGGATAGTTTCCAGGTTTTTGGGTAAGAAGAAAGCTGACCCGATTGACTTCTCTGTCATTGGGGTGGACATGCATTCGCATTTTATTCCGGGTGTGGACGATGGCAGTCCGAGCACAGAGGTCAGTCTCGGGCTGATAAAAGAAATGGCAGCGATGGGCTATCGAAAACTCATCACCACTCCTCATATCATGGTGGATTATTATCCCAATGTCAAAGCCGACATCATAGCACGTGGTGAAAAGTTGTGCGAGGACATCCGCTTGGCGGGGATTGACATCCGCTTGGACATTTCGGCTGAGTACTATGCCGACCAACATTTTATGCAACTCATTGAGCGAGATGAGCTAATGCCCTTTGGAGATAATTATATCCTGTTTGAGGTCTCTTTTTCACAGGTGCCCGACAACCTGAACAACACCATTTTCGAACTCCAACACCGCGGCTACAAACCCATTCTGGCCCATCCCGAGCGTTATCCCTATTGGGTGGGTAACATGAAAAAGATGCAGGACTTCCTCGACCGCGATGTGCTGCTACAGCTCAATATTAATTCCCTCACCGGGACCTATTCGCCACAAGTTGCCAAATTTTCAGAGCGTTTACTTGATGAGGGTATGATAACCTTCCTGGGCAGCGACTGCCACCATCCCGGCCACCAAGAACTGATGGCCAAAGCAGCCTCAAACCCGGCCTTGCATCGCTATATGCAGAGCGGACAATGTCTCAATGGGGGGCTGTGACGAGAAGAGATTCCTTTAATATACGTTTGACTGGCTAAATTGAAGCTTGTTTCCCGATTTCCAAAGAAGGCTGAAAAAACAAAAAAAGCCCTGAAATAGGGCTTTAGAATGCAGTTTAAACAATGGTTCAAACTTCAGGAGCCAACTCCACCCTCAGTCCGTCCATGCTATCGTGCAGGTGGAGCTGGCAACCGAGGCGGCTGTTGGGTTTGACGTGAAAGGCCTCGTCCAGCATAGCCTGTTCGTCATGCGACATTTCAGGCAACGCGTGGTCTGACATTACATAAACTTGGCACGAGGCACACATGGCCATGCCTCCGCAGGTACCTTCCACGGGCAATTCGTAGCTTTTGCACAGCTCCATCATATTCATGTTCATGTCGGTCGGAGCGTCCAGTATGTGCTCCTCGCCCACGCGGTCAATGACTGTAATTTTTATCATGGCTATCAGAATCCTTGCACACCGTTGACGGTGGTGTATTTCAGAACAAAGTTTTTGTCGGGATAAATGCGCTTGAATGCTGACTGCACCATCAGTGTGGCTTCGTGAAAGCCGCACAAAATCAGTTTCAGCTTGCCCGGATAGGTGTTGATGTCGCCAATGGCATATATGCCCGGCACATTGGTGCTGTAGTCAAAAGTGTCCACTTCGATGGCGTTTTTGGAGATGTTGAGGTTCCAGTCGGCTATGGGGCCCAACTTGGGCGACAACCCGAACAGCGGCATCCAGTGGTCGGTGTCGATGGTTTTGGGCCCCTGTTGGGTGGTGGCTATCACGCGCTCCACACGGCCATTGCCTTCCACACCTGTGATTTCGGCATCCAGCATAAGGTTGATTTTGCCCGAGGCGCCCATGTCCATCACTTTTTGTACCGAGTCTAAGTGGCCGCGGAACGATTGGCTGCGGTGGACCAAAGTCACTTCGCTGGCTATGCCATTGGCCAGATAGATGGTCCAATCCAAAGCCGAGTCGCCTCCGCCCGAAATGACCACGCGCTTGCCTTGGTATAATTTGGGGTCTTTGATGATGTATTCCACCCCGCGGTCCTCATACGATTCGAGGTTGGGCACCGGAGGTCTGCGCGGCTCAAAACAGCCCAGTCCGCCCGCAATGGCAATAATGGGAGCAAAGTGCTTGGTGCCGCGGTGGGTGGTAACAATGAATTTTCCGTCTTCGGTTTTTTCGATGGTTTCGGCTCTTTCGCCCAGCGTGAATCCGGGTTTGAATGGCTCGGCCTGTTTCATTAGATGCTCCACCAAGTCTCCGGCCAGCACCTCCGGAAAGCCCGGAATGTCATAGATGGGCTTCTTGGGATAGATTTCAGTGAGTTGGCCGCCTGCTTGGGGCAGGGCATCTATGAGGTGGCAGCGCAATTTGAGCAGTCCGGCTTCGAACACGGTGAACAAACCGCATGGGCCGGCTCCGATGATAATAATGTCGGTTTCGATCATGAAGAAAAGGGGGGCAAAAGAGCTCGGCAAAAGTAGCCTTTTTGAATGGGTGAAATCTGACTTTTGGGGCCGCGGTAATTAGATAGCGCTCCAAACAGCAACTAGACGTAGATGTTCACCGGACTTACTATCTTGCCTCGCTAAAATACCGATTAACCATGAAGAAATCTTTACTCTCTGTGTCCTTTCTTTCGTTGTCTGCCCTGGCCTTGGGACAGTGTGATGGCAATCGTTTCCGCGATTTTGTTTTCCCGGGATACAACGTCACGTCCAACCTTCAGTATGGGCAAAATGTAAATTATGCAGGGCAAAATGTCAACCTGCTGGTGGATGTCTATGAGCCTGAAGGTGACACTGAAGTGAGCCGACCCTTGGTCATTATGGTACATGGGGGCAGTTTTGTGGCAGGTAGTAAAACCGGCCAAGACGTGGTTCCATTGGCACAAGATCTCTGCCGCATGGGCTATGTGGTGGCCAGTATCAGCTATCGATTGGGGTTGCAAGGTGTTCCGCTTTTTCCCAATCAACTGACCGCGACTGAGGGCGTCATTCGTGGCTATCACGATTTCAAAGCAGCGGTGCGATGGTTCAGAAAAGGTGTGGCCGAAGACGGCAATCCTTTCAAAATTAATCCTGATGAAATCTATGCTTGCGGTGTCTCGGCCGGAGGATTTGTTGCGTTGCATGCGGCCTATCTGGACGAGGAAGAAGAAATGCCTGTTTATGACCCCACCCACGAAGGTTTAGAAGGCGGCCTGGAAGGCGAGAGCGGCAATCCCGGCTACTCTTCGGAAATCAAAGCAGTGGTCAACATCGCGGGAGCTTTGGCCGACACTTCTTGGATTCATGCGGAAGATGAGCCTGTGCTGCTCTTCCATGGCACCAATGATGGCACAGTGCCTTTTGACTATGAATTGCTTTATTTTCTCGGCACCATCCCCATTGTGGAAGTGGCGGGCAGCAACGCCATTGCCGCGCGTGCCGAAGAGGTGGGCCTCACCTATTGCTTCGAAATACATGAGGGCTATGGCCACGTGCCCCACACGGGCTACCCGGCCATTTATGACACCACCCGCTCGCTTATTTCCAATTTCATCTCGCATTTTGTTTGTCCCACCATTGATTTAGATTGCGACTACCGCGAAGTGCAAGACTTGGTAAGCGTGGAAGAAACGGCTCTAACCAATGACCTGCTCCTTTTCCCCAATCCCACCCGAAATCGCCTCACCCTGCAAGGGGCAGCATTGCAAGCGAGAGGATGGATGCGCATCTATGATGCCTCGGGCAGATTGGTTATGCAAGAGCGCATGGCCCCCGTGCAGGGGCAGAGGGAAATAGCCGTTGATGGCTTGGCTGCCGGTATCCACCACATGGTGCTCACACCCGACTCAGGTAATGGCTCGGGAGCTACATTTGTTATCGAGCGTTAAATTGCTGGCGGGTGCCCGGTTCTGTGGCCTAATTTCGCGGCCTCGCTGCGCACTATGGTCAAGATAGCCGACATCGAACTGGGTGAATTTCCCCTGCTTCTCGCCCCTATGGAGGACGTGAGCGATCCTCCTTTTCGCGCTTTGTGCAAAGAAAACGGAGCCGATCTGGTCTTCACGGAGTTCATCAGCAGCGAAGGCCTTATCCGCGATGCGGCCAAGAGTCTGCAAAAACTGGATATTTATGAAGCTGAGCGCCCCGTGGGTATTCAAATTTTTGGCAGTGAAATAGAAGCCATGAGCGAATCGGCACGTATCATTGAGCGCACACAACCTGATATACTGGATATCAATTATGGATGTCCGGTGATGAAAGTAGCCTGCAAAGGTGCGGGAGCAGGTATCCTCAAAGACATTCCGAAAATGGTGCGCATGACCGAGGAAATCGTTAAAAGCACTAAGTTGCCCGTTACGGTTAAAACTCGCCTTGGCTGGGATGATGACACAAAGTATGTGGTGGAGGTGGCCGAACGTTTGCAAGACATCGGCATCAAAGCCATCAGTATACACGGCCGCACGCGTGTACAGATGTACAAAGGCGAAGCTGACTGGAGCCTAATAGCAGATGTTAAGAACAATCCCCGCATGCGTATACCTGTGTTCGGGAATGGAGATATCGACTCTCCTCAAAAAGCGCTTGAATATCGCAACCGTTATGGCGTGGACGGCATCATGATAGGGCGTGCCAGCATCGGTTATCCATGGGTTTTCAATGAAATCAAGCACTTCATGGCCACGGGTGAAATGTTGGCCCCGCCCACACTAATCCAACGCGCAGAGGCAGCCCAGCGCCACTTGGACATGTCGGTGGCATGGAAAGGGGAAAAGCTGGGTGTGGTGGAAATGCGCAGACACTACACCAATTATTTCAAAGGGATTCCGGATTTCAAGGAATTCCGCACGTCATTGGTCACCCTCAATGAACACGAGGCTTTGACGGCCAAAATCAGTGAAATCAAGGAAGTCTTCGGTCACTATGACTTTTCAGTCACTGCATGACGATTAACCAGAAAGCGCACCAAGAACCAGTTGGACACCACGGCCAGCACCACGACTGAACCACCTACAACGACTAAATCAGGCCAGCGCACCTCCACAGGATAATAGGGTATGATGCTGCCCTCCAGCCTGATGAGGCCAAATTGTGTCTGAGCCCAACACAGAAGTAAGCCCAGAATCAGGCCGGCTCCCGCGCCCAATACGTTGATTAGCATGCCTTCCAGGAAGAAAACTCGCCTGATGAGGGATTTATCCGCGCCCATGCTCAGGAGTACTGCCACGTCTTTTTTCTTCTCTATCACCAGCATGGTCAGCGAGGCCATAATGTTAAAGGCTGCTATAAGTAAAATGAATAAAAGCATGGCAAAGGCCGCCCATTTTTCAGATTGGTTGGTTTGATAGACCAATGCATTTTTTTCAAAGCGTGTTTTCACCCCAAAATCAGGCCCCAGCAATTCCTTCATCTCGTCACGAACTTGCTCGGTGTTGCTGCCTTCTTTTAGTTTGATTTCCAGCGATCCGGCCTCATTTTCCAAGCCATAAAGTTTACGGGCATCGGGCATGGAAATCACAGCGTACTTAGAGTCCAACTCGGCATTAATACTGTAAATCCCTGCAACGTTGAAAGCCTTGGTTTGGAATGCACTCTCACGAAAACGTTTCAGTTTTCGGCCTTTGACGGGTGCGTTCAGCTGAACTACAGGGGGACGCTCAGGGTCAAACGGGATGTTCATCTGCATTTTCACCCCAAAGCCCAACATCGCTGAAGTATAGGTTGTGTCAAAATCCAAATAACTGCCTTCGCGGATAGCATGGCTCAAAGGGCATACTTTGTCAAATCGGGCATCTATTGCTTTGACTGTCACAACAGATTTGTTCTCGCCATAGCTCAGAATGGCATCCTCTTCAAGGCTCAGTGCATAGTGTTCCACTGCTTGGTTCAGGGTGATGGCATTCAGCGGAATGCTATCTACATAGAAAGTTCGACCGGTGGCGGGGGTTACTGTGAGGTCGGCATCGAAGTTCATAAAGAGTCCCTCCACCAGTGCATCTATCCCATTGAAGGCGGACAATATGGTAATCATGGCCGCGGAGACAGCAGCCACCACCACCATCGAGATGCCTGAGATGAGGTTGATAACATTGCGCGATTTTTTTGAAAAAAGGTAGCGCAGGGCTATGAAAACGGAGACATTCATCAGTGTTGGCGAAAGTAGCGCAAGCTATCCTTTGGCAGCGCATGGTTTGGGCATTATATGGGTCGTGCCGCGTGGATGTTTGTCTATTTTTCACCCATGAAAACAATGCAACTTATTGTCTTGCTCTTGCTTGTGACTGTGATGTCGCAGGCTCTATCGGTGACCACTATCCGCAATGCTAAGCTCAAACAAGCCCCAACCGGCCGTGCCCGCACCATTGCTTCTTTTCGTTCTGCTGTTGTGTTCAAACTGCTCATTTCGCATGATAGTCTGGGTTATTCGAAAGTGCAATCGCAAGAGGGCGACATCGGGTGGATATATGGCCGACTTGTGCAGCGCACCGATTCCGACCCCGTATGGTGGGTGCCTCAGGGAGCAATGAACAATTTGGAAATCTGTTCATTCAACATCAATTGGCTGGGTCATTATGAGGACAAACGCAATGATGCGCTGGTCAATTTGGTGCGCTCTTCAGACATTGTAGTAGTTCAAGAATTGGTCACACCGCCTTTTGACGGGCGGTATTGTGGTGGCGCGCCTTACAACGCCAATCCCAAAGCCCGCGCCTTTGTCGACCTAATGACCGGAGGCGGATATCGCCACTATCTCAGTTGTGAAGACACCGGCAAGACCAATCAGGCGGGCAACTCGAGCAGTACCGAGTGGTTTGTTGTTTTTTATCGGCCTGAAAAAGTCAGAATTGACTCCATGCGCACAGAATGGCTGGGCACACCAAGAGCCGCTCACCCTGTGTATGAGCGTGTACCTTATCGATTTCAATTCAAAACCGTGGACAACACGTTGGACTTTAGTCTTATATCGGTGCATTTGGCCTCTCCAACTGATGCCAAAGCCCACCGGAAACGAGAAGCTCAGGCTATCATTGACTATGTTGAGGCCAACAACTCGGGTGAAAAAGACTTTTTCATCCTGGGTGATATGAATTTTCAGAAGAAAGGCGAGATGGAAAGTGCCATTCCGGAAGGCTGGAAATCGCTGAATGAAGCTTGCGCTTTCACCAATGTTGCAGGGGTCAGGAGTGCATCAAGTGCCAAACCTTATGACCATGTCTTTTACCAACCGATTCATTCAGAAGGTGATTTTTCTCCTGCCCATCCTTTTCGTATTCAGAATATTTATGACGTGTTTTTTGCCCAATGGGCGCAAGAAAATCCCGACAAAGCTTCGGGTTCTCAATGGGCCAACAATTTCAGCATCCCCTTCTCGGACCATTTTCCAATGTTTTTCACATTGCGCTATGGCGGAAGTGATGATGATTAATTGAAAGTAGCACTGAATCAGGCCACGCGTCCGTCTTGCATGACAATCTTGCGGTCGGCCATATCGGCCAATTCTTCGTTGTGCGTGACGATGACGATGGTCTGGCCCATTTCGTCTCTGAGTTTAAAAAACAGTTCGTGCAAGCTCCTCGCATTGGCCGAATCCAAATTACCCGAGGGCTCATCAGCAAAAATGACTTTCGGACTGTTGATAAGGGCGCGTGCCACGGCCACGCGTTGTTGCTCTCCTCCGGATAGTTTGCCCGGTTTGTGCTCCGATCGGTCTTTGAGGCCAAGCAGGGTCAGCAGTTCCAATGCCTTTTTCTCGGCTTCACTTTTTCCTTTTCCCCCAATCCATGCGGGGATGCACACATTTTCCAGAGCGGTGAATTCGGGCAGCAACTGGTGAAATTGGAAAATGAACCCGATATTTTCGTTTCTGAATCGGGCCAATTGTTTTTCACCCAATGACTGCACTTCAGTCTCGCTGTAGAGCACTTTGCCTCGATTGGGACGGTCCAGGGTTCCCATGATCTGAAGCAATGTCGTTTTGCCTGCCCCCGAGGCACCTACAATGGACACCACTTCGCTTTGGGCTATGCGCAGGTCAATGCCCTTTAACACTTCCAGTGAGCCGTAGCTCTTGTGCAGACCGGTGACTTCAATCATGAAGAAATGGCCGCTCTCAGAGCAAAGATTGGATGATTTTTTCTACCGAAAATCCTTCTGCTTCTGCTTTGTAGTTGCGCACGATGCGGTGCCGGAGAATAGGCATTGCTACTGCTTGCACATCTTCGATATCGGGACTGTATTTTCCGTTTAGGGCTGCGTGGCATTTGGCGCCCACCACCAAATACTGTGATGCCCTTGGTCCGGCACCCCAAGCCAAGAAATCGCTAATCATTTGAGGTGCCAACGGATTGCCCGGCCGAGTACTATTGGCCAGTTTCACTGCATACTCCATCACATTGTCCGTCACCGGAATTCTGCGGATGAGTTGCTGGAAATAGAGGATTTCTTCTCCGGAAATCACCGGACTGAGTTGTACATTCACATTACCGGTAGTCAATTTGACCACGTTCAGCTCTTCTTGAAAAGTGGGATAATCCACCCAAATGTTGAACATAAAACGATCCAACTGGGCCTCGGGCAAGGGATAGGTTCCCTCTTGCTCTATTGGGTTTTGGGTGGCCAACACAAAGAATGGAGCGGGCAGGGACATGCGTTTGCCGGCTGCGGTCACCGCGCGCTCTTGCATGGCTTCCAGCAGGGCCGATTGGGTTTTGGGCGGAGTTCGGTTGATTTCATCGGCAAGGATGATATTGGCGAAAATGGGCCCTTTGATGAATTTGAATTGTCTGCTCTCGTCCAAGATTTCTGATCCGGTGATGTCAGATGGCATCAAATCAGGTGTGAATTGAATGCGGTTGAAGGTGAGGCCCAAGGATTGGGCAATCGTGTTGACCAAAAGGGTCTTGGCCAATCCCGGCACTCCCACCAACAGACTATGACCATTGGAAAAAATGCTGATGATGACATTTTTTATGGTGTCCTCTTGCCCCACAATGGCTTTGCCTATTTCGGACTGCAATTGGTGGTATTTGACCTTTAGGTGATCGAGAGCTTCTTTGTCGCTGCTAAAGTTTTGCATGTTGTAGCGTTAGTGTAGGGTGAGAGGTGTTTGTTAGGGCGCCCATCTTTGTTCAAGCGGGCATTGGCGGTAGTCTTCGTCTATTTTGACAAAAACATGTTTTAGCTGACCGGTGACCCAATCATCCAGAATTTCTTTTTTCTTTTTTTCCAGACAGCTCGCCTTTATTAATTCATAGTCCGTGTTGAGTGATGCGCGGTGGGCTTCAGTGCGTGACATCAGCGTCAGCATGCGATAGGCTTGGGTGTCATCCGCTTTTGTGAACAGCATGGGCGTGCTCATGTCTCCCGGCTCCAAATTGTCTATGATGAAAAAATCCTGGCTGTCCAACTTGTCCACATCGTGTCGGGTGCTTCCGGTTTGGGCGTTGAGAACGGTGCCATCATTGTTGGCGGTGCTTTTGTCGGTACTGTATTTACGCGCGGCCTCTTTGAAAGTCAGCGAGTCCGATTTAATAAAGTTGTTGACTTCTATCAGTTTTAGTCGGGCTTCTTCCATAGCTTCTTCTGTCACTACAGGTCTTTTCAGTATGTGGCAAGCCTCATAGTATTCACCTCTTTTTTCTTTGACATAAACAAAGTGATAGCCAAATTGGGTCTCGAACACGGGAGAGTAGCCACCTTCGTCCGTGGCAAACACCGCGGCCTCGTACTCTGCTGCAAAAACACCTCTTCGTTGCAATGGATAGCATCCACCTTTTAGTCTTGATCCCGGGTCTTCAGAATGGCGGGCAGCTTGAGCAAACATGGTGGTTTTGCCCATCATCAAAGCACTTTTGATGCTGTCCAGAAAGGCTCTCGTTTGGAATTTGCGTGCTTCGCTGATTTGAGGGTCAATTACTATCTGAGCATACTGCACTTGAGCGCTGATGAGTGGCAAGCTGTCTTCCGGGATTTTTCTGAAAAATTGCTCCACTTCTTTAGGAGTCACTTTAACGCCCGATGAAATGGTGCCCATCATTTTTTGCGACTGCAGTTGCTCCTTGATAGGGTCGTGAAAGTCAGCTTTGAACTCAGCAATACTTTTTCCATAGTACTGTTCAAAGGCTTCGGGGCTGCCCAACTGAGAGATGAAGTAGTTGAGCCTTTGCTCAATGGTGGCTTGTATTTCGCTTTCGGGTACTTCTACGCTGTCCAATACGGCCTTGAAAACAAGCAGTTTTTGGAAAAGCAAGTCTTCTAAAATCATGCATTCCGCATTAGGGGCGTCCATAGAAAAGCCTTGCTGCTTCATATTCATTTTTTCCCCTTCAAGCTCTGATTTAAGCACGGGTTGATTGCCCACAACGGCTACTATGCCGTCTATCAAAGTACCCTTCTGGCAAAAGGATAGGAGAGAGGTAAGCAGAAATGCGAGGGACAAAAGGTGCTTAGCGGAGGTCATGAATTTCTACTTTGTTTTTGGCAACAGCCGTGTTGTACAATTCTGACTTGACCCTGTGGAGCAATTCTGTTTTGCGCTGGTTGAGCAAGATGTCTCTGATTTTCTCGGTTTCGAGCGAAAAGGGTGAAATATCGTCTTTCAACATGTATTCGTAAATGTAGAGGAAATAGACGCTGTCGTCTTTTTCGAATTCCAATCCTTTATTTTTTTTAAGGAAACCCACAGGGTCAAAAACTTGCAAAGGAACTTTCTCCAGAAGATCATCGAAGTATATCCACTGGTCAATATTCAAAAAATGAGGATAGTTGTTAATCACGCAGGTCTCTTCGATTTTTGCTTGTTGGCCGTCATCATTATTGAAAAAAACGGTTCTGAACTTTTTCAGTTTGGGGCCATCATTGGGTAGGACGCAGAACTTGGCCCGAATGATATAATCCTTCAATAAAAAATCTTTTGTGTTGGCTTCGTAGTACGCCTCCATTTGCACTTTGGTGATTGATGTGTCCAGTTTTTGGTTCACCACAGCTTGTTCAAAAGCATAGATTATCAGAGAATTGCGGTATTTTGTTAATGTTTTTCAAAGTCCTGTTCTTCGGGAGGCAAATTGGTTTCAGCAACCGAAAGCAACACGTTTTCTTTAGTCCATAGGTTGATGAAATTCTCGGCCATCAACGTGCTGTCCTCGGGTGTCAGGTCGTTGGGTAGGACTTCCATCAATTCTTCCAAGGTGAGCACCTTGTCATACGCTTGGGCCACAATAGGAGAGGCTTGTTCCTGTTGGCAACCTCCTGCAAGCAGCGCTACAGCAATGCCTATGACTGACGCATTTCTCACCTCCACAGCTTACTTGATGGAGTGGAGGACTTTTTTGTCCACTTGGAACTTGTATTTGCTTCTCAATTCAGCAATCCAGATTTTTTCCAGATAGGTTTGGTAATCGGCAGTCACTTGGCCTTTGGCCTCTTCCAAAGTTTTGGGCTTGGGTGGAGTGATTTCTTCTACGTTCACAATGATAGTGTTGCCATTCATGGTCACTTCTTTGCTAAGGCCGGATTTTCGTTCGATTTTGCCCAACACTTCCTTCTCGTCAAATCCGAAGGAGCCGCTTTCACGCCCTACGTTGAGCGCACCGGACTTGTTGAGGCCGCCCACGATTTCGTCAACCGATTTTTTTCCGGCAGTCAGTTGCTTGCGCAAGTCGCGAGCAATCTCCGGAGTGGCACAAGTAAAAATGGTCACCTTGGCTCGCTCGGGCCACATATAGTTGGTTTCGTTTTGTTTGTGGAAAGCCTTGAGCCCGGTGGTGTCTTTTACGGCTTTGTTCCACACTTTTTGATCAGTGAGTTCAAAAAGCAAAATACCATCGTGGTACTCATTCATGAGCAGTCGGAAATCATTGTGTTTTGTTTCCAATTGGCTGTCCTCATGGTTCAAAATTTCCTGCTCGGACATCAAGTTGAGGCGATTGTTCAAGAATAGCTTGACGTCATTGCGCTCTTTTGTCGGGTTGGCAGCCAAGAAGGTTTGAAAATCCTTAATAGTGGCGGTTTTTCCCGCATAAGTCATCAAAGGCAAGGCCATCTCCTTAGCGCTCAGCTTCAGGTTTCCGTTAAAGGCTGAAGTGTCTGCTTTTTTGGTAACGACAGCCCAGTTCTTTTCTTCGATTTTGAAGTTGTAGGCTTTTTTAAGTTTGGCAACCATCGAGGTGCGGGTTACTTCGGCTCTTGAGTCGCGTGATACTTTGTTGCGCAACTCCGCTTTCATTTCGTCAAACGAGGGTACACTTCGGTATTCCAAACGCTTGACCACGTGCCAGCCGTATTCTGTTCGGAAGGGTTTGCTGAACTCACCATCGGCTTTCAGGCTGAAAGCGGCTTCTTCAAATGGCTCTACCATTTTGCCGGTTCCGAACCAAGCCAACTCGCCACCTTGGCGCTGCGAGCTCACGTCTTCTGAGTATTTGCTGGCCAATTCAGCGAAGGGCGTTCCTGCCACCACTTGCTCATAGACAGCGTTGATTCTGCGTTCGGCTTCTTTTTCAGACTCGGGATCGCTTTTGACTGTTGGGCGCACCATGATGTGAGCCACTTTGATTTCGCCACGGGCCGGGCGTTTGTCTTCTACTTTGACCAAATGATAGCCAAAGCGGGTGCGTACCGGCCGGCTCACCTGTCCAACCGGAGTGGTGTATGCGGCATGCTCAAAAGGATGCACCATTTGGAAGGCTGAGAAGTAACCCAAGTTGCCTCCGTTTTGCTGAGCTGAAGGGTCTTCAGAACCGCCTTTGCTTTTGGCTACTGTTGCAAAATCTTCTTTTCCGGTGGTTACTCTTTCACGCAGTTTCATGATGCGGCTCCAAGCCTTTAATGTGTCTGTGGGAGTAGCTGTGGGCTCCACTTGTATCAAGATATGGCTGGCTTTCACCTCTGTTTTTTTACGCTCATAGGCTTCCTCAATCAATTTGTCCAACATCGAGCCATCAGTCAGATAGGGTCTGGCCAATTGCTTGCGATACCCGGTTAGTTCATTTCTGAAAGCTGAGGTAGTGTCCAAGCCCATTTGGCGTGCCTCACGCACTTTCAGTCTGAAAGTGATGAAAAGCTCCATATAATCGTCCAACGCAGCGGGCGTGATGGCTTCGTTGCGGTTGTTTTTCTTGAATATGCTTTCAAAATCCTCAACTGTGATTTTTTCGTCTTCCACAGTGAGCACAACGTCTTTTTTACTTTGTGCAAAGGCCGCTGCCGAGGCAAAAAGAAAAGAGATAGCAATAGCGAGTTTGTTCATTTTGGGGTGATTGAAGTTCAAAAAAAAGAGTGACTATTTGAAGCTGTAATTGGGTGCTTCCCGGGTGATGGTAACATCATGTGGATGGCTTTCGCGCACTCCGGCTGATGTTATTCTGACAAATTTGGCTTTTTTCATGGCAGTCAAATCGGGAGCTCCGCAATAGCCCATGCCTGCGCGCAATCCACCAATGATTTGATACATCACCTCCTGTACAGCGCCCTTGTATGGCACACGGCCACTGATGCCCTCGGGTACCAGTTTCTTGATGTCGTCTTCGGTATCTTGGAAGTAGCGGTCTTTGCTCCCATGCTGCATGGCCTCAATAGAGCCCATTCCACGGTATGACTTGAATTTTCTGCCTTCGTAAATAATGGTTTCACCGGGGGATTCTTCTGTTCCCGCCAACATTGAGCCAATCATGACAGATGAGGCGCCACCTGCCAGCGCTTTAACGATATCGCCCGTGTAGCGCACACCTCCATCTGCTATCACAGGTATGCCTTTTCCTTCCAAGGCCTCGGCAACGTCCATCACTGCTTTGAGTTGGGGCACGCCCACTCCGGCTATTATACGGGTGGTGCATATGCTACCGGGTCCAATGCCCACTTTCACCGCATCGGCACCATTGTCCGCCAGCATGCGAGCAGCCTCAGCTGTGGCAATATTGCCGACCACCACGTCAATTTGAGGATAAGCTTTCTTTACAGCCAAAAGAGTTGTTATGACCCCGGCAGTGTGTCCGTGGGCAGTGTCAATAATTATGGCATCCACACCTGCTGCCACCAAGGCTTCGGATCGTTGGAGATAATCGGCCGTAACTCCTATTCCTGCGGCAACGCGCAGTCGGCCATGTTTGTCCTTGCAAGACCGAGGAAACTCTTTGAGCTTGATGATATCACGGTAAGTGACCAATCCTGTGAGTTTGTCATTGGCATCCACCACAGGAAGCTTCTCGATTTTGTATTGTTTCAATATACTTTCTGCTTCGGCCATGGTGATGGTTTGGTGGCCCTTGACAATGTTCTTGCCGGTCATTACTTCGGTAATTGGCTTGCGCAGTTCTTTTTCAAAACGCAAGTCCCTATTGGTGACAATACCTACCAATTTACCCACTTCATCTATTACCGGGATGCCTCCGATGCGGTATTCAGACATGAGTTTGAGAGCATCTCCCACGTTAGCGTTTTCCAACAATGTCACAGGGTCTTGAATCAGGCCGCTTTCCGAGCGTTTCACTTTACGCACTTGGGCAGCTTGGTCAGCAATGGACATGTTTTTATGGATCACGCCTATGCCGCCTTGACGCGCCATGGCAATGGCCATCTGTGCTTCGGTGACTGTATCCATGGCAGCCGAAACCACAGGGGTTTTGAGTTCGATGTTTTTGGAGAAAAAAGAAGAGACATTCACATCGCGCGGAAGCACTTGAGAATATCCGGGAATGAGTAACACATCATCGTAGGTGAGTCCTTCTCCTACAATTCTATTTTCGTGTAAAGACATAGATCGCAAATGAATTTAAGAACCACGAAGGTTCGAAATAAATTCGTGCAAAAGTAGGAAATCGAAGGTGCCGATTTTTTCGGAAAAAATGTCAATTGCCGTCCACAAGCAACATCACTGATCCTCGCCTTTGAATGAGCGATCCAAAGCCATCGCCCACTCCTATGTAATACATGTAGAGGCCTTCTTTGCTCATGGTTCCATTCACCTCTCCGTTCCAACCCACATTGAAGTCGTTGCTTCGGAATATTTCGGTTCCCCAGATGTCAAAAATGGCCAACGTGTATCGGTCATAATCGGCATACCGGATCACGGGTTTGAAAATCGGATTAAGACCATTGGCAGTGAAGGCAGATGGGATCCAAATCAAAGGCTCCTGCGTAACGCAGATTTCGTTGGATTTACTCGATTCTGCAAAACCGAAACTGTTGAGGTTTTCGATAGCTTCGATGATGTAGCAAAATTCTCCTTTTGAGTATTCCAAACTGTAAACATCATCTTGGAAAAACAATTGCGTAGACGGAACGCTGCCTACCGGACTAAATCCTGAACCGTCCACGCTCCGATGAATACGGTATTCTTGAACATTGCCGTCCCATTCTGAATAGGCGCTCCATGTCAACGTGTTGGAAGCGTTCACCGAATTGGCTATGCCTTGTGCTAAAATGGTCTTGCCTGCATTGGTTTCGCCCAATTTATTGCCGCACTGGTTTTCATAGGAAATGCGGTATTGATAGCTGTAGACATCGGTCTGAACGGTATTGTCAGTAAACACAAAATCGGTCACATTGATATGTTGTTGAAAATCAACATCCGTCACGTTTTGCGATCCCGTTCGGGTGCGCTCTAAGAAGAAAGTGTACTCACTTCCTGTTGCGGCCATGTTCACTTTAACTTCTATAGTTTTGTCGTCCAGTACTGTGGAGGTGGACAAATAAACATGGGCGGGAGGTATGAAACTCTGCGCGTTTAGCGTTGCACCGTTGGAGAGCGAAGTCCATGTTTCGCCCAAAGAATGGGCCTTGACAAAGTATTTGTACAGAAGACCGTCCTGGATGTTCTCATGGATATATGCAACAGCACTTGAAGGTAAGGTGGCCAACAATTGCGGGGCCGTTCCATTGATTTGGACCCAAACTTCATAAAAGTCAATTCCGTTCGTCCAACCGTTGAAAGGGTTCCAACTTAAAGTAACATCTGTTTCGCACGGAAACCATGAGGTTGTGAGGAAAATGCTTCGGTGGCAGACGTTGGATGTGGGACTGGTATTGGGTGTTGGGGGATTACCGGCAAAACAAGAGTCAAATGCGGCCACCACAAATGCTTCATTATTCAATGTGCCGGCCACGCTGTTCAGAAAGGTGTAATCGTTGGTATTAATACCCCAGACTGTGTCCAAAAGAAGCGTTTGGGCACCAACACATTGATATACTATATAGCCATACGTGTCGGGAGAGATAGAAGGCAACCATTGGACCGTTGCCAAATTGGAAGTAGAATCCACTTGCACGGAGTAAATTATCGGGGTGACGGGATAGGTGTTGTCTTGGAAGTTGTCACCTTCCAAGTTGGAAACGAATGTGCACCCTCCCGGGATTTCCAGTTCAATTCTGAAATTGAGAAACTCAGAACAAGTTGACACCTCATGGAAATAAGATAGTTGGCTGTAATCGCCTTGGAATATTTGGGTCCATGTGCCTGCGGGATATTCCATGTACAATCTGCATAAGAAATTACCGGCATTTGGAGGGTTATTTTGCCAAGGTTGATTCCAATGAATAATGGCTTGGCCGACAGGAACGGATTGCGTCACAATAAGATTAATTCCGCAAACCGTTTCTCCTACAGTACTTTGAGGGCTTCCATCATTGAAGTTGGTTACCAAAGTGTAGCAAACCGGAATAGCATTGGCGTTTGCATTGAGGTCAACAAAACTTGTTGTCCCAATATTGTTTATCGTGGTCACCGTTTGAGGAATGCCACCAAAATTGGTCGTGCGCCTCAGTTCATAAGATACAAACTGGCCTCCCGGATCGGCAATCTGGTCCCAAACAATCGTGGCCTCTCCCGCTGCATTGATGGTGATGCATTCAATAGCCGGTGCGTCCAATGCCTTTGAATACGGGATTCCCAATATCAGGAAAAATATGACCGGAATGCAATTTTTCAAAACGCAAAAGGGGGTGCAAAAATAGTCAAGGAGTTACTTCAACGCAGTTCAGACCGAAAACATATATTAAACCCTCATTTTCGCATTTAAGTTGTTCACAACGGTGAGAAATTTTGAAATTTTCTCAGAGCATCGTTGTAGCCGCTAACCAAATCAGCCATAATGTCCGCCACCGGCCTGATTCCCGAAATCATGGCGCTCACTTGGCCAATCTCCAACTCGCCTTCAATTATGTCTCCTTCGAACATTCCTTTTTTTGCTCGTCCGCGGCCCAGTAATTCTCTGAGCTCTTCAATGCCGGCTCCACCGGCATAGGCTTGCCTTACTTGTTCGGCAAAGGGGTTTTCTAACAGCCTCACAGGCGCCAGTTCTTTGAGCGTCAGATGCGTGCTTCCTTCTTTGGCTTCCACTATTTTGTCTTTGAAGTTAGGATGAGCGGAAGACTCCTGAGAGGCAGCAAACAAACTGCCTATTTGCACCCCATCTGCTCCCAATGCCATTGCGGCCAGCATTGCGTTTCCCGAACCAATGCCACCGGCTGCTATCAA
>Ga0169931_10002992_pt1 | contig 27160 bp, 12 predicted proteins | sample Kivu_15m_20L_FD_129675 | JGI IMG/M metagenome (GOLD analysis project Ga0169931, IMG submission 129675) | Freshwater microbial communities from Lake Kivu, Western Province, Rwanda to study Microbial Dark Matter (Phase II) - Kivu_15m_20L... | ecosystem: Environmental > Aquatic > Freshwater > Lake...
TAAATATTCATATCTTATTAATGAAATATCTCTTTAAAACACTGCTTGTCTTAGGACTAGTCACACTTACTCTATCGTCAAAAGCGTTTGATCTAGCTGGAACATTCAACAACTTTACCTGCATGAGAAATCTGGGCTACTCTTTGGCAATCATCAGGGCATATCATAGTTACGGAGCCATAGACATAACTGCTAAAGACAATATTCAACGTTCAAATAACGCAGGTTTAGCAACTGACGTTTACATGTTTCCTTGCAGAGGAAAAAAAACTGCAACTTAGCAAGTAAATGAACTTGTGGACTATCTCGAAGGAATGATGAAAACAAGAGATACACCATCAGCTTATGACTATACAACTGGCACAATATGGCTCGATATTGAAACCAACCCGAGTAGTGGTTGCAGCTGGACCATAGGTAATCCTTAGTCTAATTGTCAGTTTGTAAGTTAGCTGATTTCTGCTATATAAAAAAGAGGAAGATCTGTAGGCATATATGCAAGTGGTTACATGTGGAACCAAATATTCGGAAGTAGGACCAATTGCTCTAACTTTACCAAATATCCTCTGTGGTATGCTCACTACGATGGCAAACCAAGCTTTGATGACTGGCAGGCAAGCAAATTTGCAGGATGGGAAAAACCAACTATCAAGCAGTTTGCAGGCAGTGTGAAGATTTGCCAGTTCGACGTAGATGATAGCTTCTTCTGATAAAATATATAGAATTAATTAGATTATGCTAGAATGAGTAATGAATCATTTTTAGTCAAGCTGTCTTAGTATCTTTCTGACTTCTTAGTCAAATTTAGCAATTTTGATTAGCTCTCCGACTCTATATAAATAGTTTTTTTTGACATGATTGATATAGTTTTCGTACAAATTATTTAAAGCAATCTAAGCAGTACTATCGTTCCTGACAGAAGTCACCAACACGAATTTGACTCCATTTACAGTCTCAAAAAGCGATAGTTGATACTCTTTAGTTTTGAAATTTTTAGCTTGTGTTTTGAGATTAGGATGCAAAACTCTAACAAAATGTGCCATGGTTGCCGAAGTGCTTTAAAGGTTCCTTATTCGATAGGAATTCTGAAGAGCCTGATAATCGACCTACTTATCGAATTGCTGAGGATCGATATAGTAAATCAACGCTTTGTCCTGGAAAATCATGAATTAGTAGACTCTCGCCTCGTTCATCCCGATCATGAATTTATATTCTTTTAATGATATATAGATAAGTAACTTAACATTAGATAATCAACCGATTTTACGAGTTATTAGATCCTAAGGGTTCTTTATCTTTCTGCGTTTAAATAGTCTCGCTGGCTCCTGCCTCTTCATCATTCGCAACATATTTACAAGTCTTTAGGCCTTGGGTAATGATTTAATATGCTATAAGTCCTGATTTTTTAGTTGCAAATGACTGTTTTTGCGGCCCTATCGAAACAAACTCTTTTGATTGTAGTGGGTCACATAAGGATTTTCTTTGAGCTTTTGTTCGTATACTTATTTAGATCTTTACAGGTTTTGGCTCAGCATTTCAGCATTAAATTTGATCACAATAGGATTGAGCTAAAGTCGGTCTTTTTTAGGAGATCTAAACAAAAGGGCAGATTCGTAACGGTTCGTAGAAAAAAATGTGCTTCTTTGAGTTTCAGGGCCTTTTCGCTATTGAGAAAGGCTTCCCTAAGTAAATTAGGGGTGGTGAGTCCAGTCTGATAAATCTCTGAAATCACCAAAGTTTTTTTTTCCTAGCTTGGGCTGCTCATAAAAAGAACGCAGACTCAGAACATGCTACTTGTACTATTATATTTCGATGAGTTGAAGACGTTTTTTTATTTTTTATTCCTGATGACTTTTATTGGACTCTTGCAACTGCATAATATTATTCGCATTTATATCTAATTTAAGATTTAATCAACCGTAGTAAAAATAACAAAATATTGAGATTCGATATGTTAATAGCATTATTCATTCGTCAGATTAAAAAGAGAGTTTTTCTTTTATAAATAATAAAAATTGAGTAAGCACTATATTATTAACTGTTAATTTCAAAAAAAGATGCTTAGACAATAAAATCGCAATCCCAATATTTCTCAGGGACCCATGCACAAATGTAGTCAGCAATGCTCTTCCAAGCAACCATTAGCTACTCCATAGAGCACATCTCGCAGAAACTACAAACCTAAATTCATAAAAAAACACATGTATATTGACGATCAAATGCCAAAAACAACAGATGAAGGCACTTTGCAATACCCACATCCAGACTCACACACATATATCAACTCTCCGGCTTCTTTTACGTAGCAAAATACAATAGACATTGACACAATTAACGGTAGTAGAGTTCAGTGGAAGCAAAAATATACGGCCACTAAGCTAGAACTGGAAAACCGAACCAAAAAGTTTGATGAAAGTATCGAAATGTTCTGCTGCATTTTGAGGGATATGAAACAAACAATAAGGGATCCAAACGTTTCGTCAAGATTGAAATTAGAAGCAACTGATAACAAAATTAACAGTTTGCTGGCTGCTTTTGATCAGTTTCAGCTCTCTTTCGATTAGTGATGTTTGAGTTTACAGCATTTTTTAATTAATAAAAGTATTATATTAAATGAATAAAAATACGGAATTTGTTTGAATGTCTAAATGATATCTTTATAGAGGTCAAAAGAGGCTATATCAATAAGCTTGCAAATACTTAACAAACTCTTGACGCGATATTTTGCTATCTCCATCTGTATCTAATTGCTTTACCAAGTACTCTACTTATGCCTTTTCACTGCCTCTCAAAATATACTTAAGTTCCTTTACCTATATGAATCCAGTTTTATCCTTGTCAAAAAAATCGAAAGCCTAACTTAAGGAATCCTGCAAGAAGAGTTTTTCACGATCACACATTAATATCAAAAATTAATTAAAGTCTATTTTTCCTGATTTATTCTTATCGATTGAGTTCACAATAGCTAATACCTATTCCTCGCTAACATCCTAACGTTGCTTTCTATAAATTTCTATCAGTTAATGGCACTATATCAGCCCACTATGGTCCTTGTCTACAGCCTGGAAAATAGCTGCGATTTTTTGCCTCTACTACTGACTAATCCTTCTTAGAGACAAAAAAGTCTCTACTATCGAAACTAGGTTATCGCTTTTTTGATGCTTTTATAATCTTACAATAAGGGTCGGCTGTAGAGGAATGATCGACTAATTTTGGCTAAACCAGGGTGACTGAAGAGCTTCGGCTGCAGTAATTCTCTTATGGAAGTTACGGTTGAACATTTTTTATACTAGTTCTTTGGCTAGTGCAGGCATTGATTTAAATGGTCTTTCATTGAAATTTAGCTACTTTTTCTTAACATTTTATTTTATTTACTGCACATTAAGAGCTTTAAAAGGAGAAATGCCAGTAAGAAGAATAGTCATTAGGACTGCTGCACTCCATATGTCAGATTTAGTAGTAAGCACACTAGTTAGAACTTCAGGAGCAATATATGCCATAGTTCCTGCCCCTGGAAAGTTCCTGACGACCTGAAAACGACTCTCAACTGCCAACCCAAAGTCTATAATCTTGATAGGAATATACTAGTCTTAGGTCTAAGAAGAAACTGGATTCAAAAAGACCATATTATCTAGCTTTATATCTCGATGAACGATGTTCTGGCTGTGCAAGTAGTTGAGCACGCTCAGAAGTTGCTTCATTATGCTCATTATCATTTTTTAAGATTTATTTTTATTTTTAAGCTGGCTAAAGGTTTAGCTGACGTTGCCGCCCTTACAATATTCCATTACTACATAGTACTTATTGTTGTAGAAGAAAAGGTCGTAGAGAGTGATGATGCAAGGGTGCCTTAATTTTGAAAGCAAAGTAAGCTAAGCTAATAATTGTTTTTTGTTATTCTACTTCATGTATTTTCCCTTGAGCATTTTGATCGCTCGTTCTTAGTTAGTTCGACAGCATATAGCTCTGAATACTTGCCCATATGAGCCTTATCCTAGTATTTCCTTGAGCTGATAATATGGTTCTATACGTTCTTATTTGACAGTTATGAAGTTCTAAAAGTTGATGATGACGTCCTTGAATTGATGGAGTTTCTTCTTTGGCATTTGGTCCATGCAATCAACTAAAAGTGCTTACCCCACCAAAGCGTTGTGTTCGGTCAATATTGCTTAGTAGTATGTATCTTAAATATCTGGACTGATTTAACCTGAGCTGCAGAGTAATTTGTTGAAAGGTTTGAAAGCCACTTTTGGCATGGGAGGAGTGCTTTTGTGTGTTTTCAGTTGCTAATATTTGTTTTTAATGTCACTAAGTGTTCTTACGGGAAGATTCGGGCAGCGAGTCAAAAAATTTTAAAGAGGATTAGAGTCTGAGCAGACATCGTCCAAAACTTCTTATTCTTGGGAATTTTAATACGCTATATCTGAAGTTTTAACGGCTATATTCTGCTAGTTTCCCATTAATCTTCTATTCTATTAATATTTTGTATTAGAATACGATCTTAATAATGAAATAATTAATAAACTTATTAATCTATCTAAAAACGGCGTAAAAACATATTTTAGTAAGTATTTTTATCTAACAACATCATAAATATTATTTTTGTTTTATTATTAATGTAAAAAATAGAATATTAAATAATAATATGGTGAAATTTTAACAATCATACTAAATATATATAATAGCCTATATAAAATATATCAAAAATAAAAATGTTTTAAAAATCATTTTTTTATTAGATAAAACTTTATATTTTCTCTTATATTAAGCTTATTTGAACATTAGTTTGATCGGATGATAAAGTGTATAATAGTATTAGATAATTAAATCAACACTATGTCCAACTAACTGGTCTAGCAAACCATAAGAGATAAATACATAGGCAGAGTGCTTCGGGTTGTAACCAAAAACAACAGAATATTCTAAGGAAAAATGATGGGAATAGATTATCGTGGCAATATTATTCTCCACTAGACTGTAGCAGATATACCTGCTTAACAAAATTGTCCATTAAATTACTAATTATAAAGCATCTATGATCAGAAACTGACCTACCAGCCTTCCTCTAGCCTATCACCTTAATAACAGCAGCATTCTATTCGAGAATACTATGGTACTCATTACTATTTTGGGTCTGTGATGCTAGTAGCAAGCGATATCAAGTCAATCGAGTTAAAAGCTTAAACAAAAAGTTAGAATGTTGCTTAAAAAAGTGTTGAAAAATAGTAAAATAAGATAAGTAATACAGGCCAGTAGTAGAAAAAATAATGATTGATATTGCATAATTATCACAACTAATTGCCAATAGTCACCCATCTGGTCCTGAGATTATTTCTCCTTCCGAATATCTACAAATAATATCCATTCGGCACTAGTTCTTATATGTATTCATATATCTCGGTAGGCTTCTGACTTTGTCCGCGACGATAGCTAAAAATAACGTCAGAAGCCACATTTGGATTGTAGTTTTGAATATTTCCTTTAACTCCCACTAAACAAGTCTCTTTTGCGTGCTGCAAGTAGTACCCATGACCTTTGGCGATCTTTCCGTTTACTGTTTTTTTGACCCAGTTTATAGAATCTACCACCTTATATCCCCATTTTTTCTACATCACATTGACTGTCCACTGGAACTTAGCATTAATCACCCATATGAACAAAAAGCCTTCTTTTTGAAGCATAGGGACAGGTATCTGTTAGATCGCTTAATCTCCGAGACTTGAATATTGGATAGCAACGCCTCTAGAAGGCTGGGAAGATGATAGTCTCCAAGGAGGGTCCATCATTATGACATCAAACTCTCTCTGGGCGACTTCTAATTGTTTGCTGATAAGATTCTAAAAATCAAATTTGGTTATGTCTGCACAAATAGGCACAGCATTGTCGCCTACGTAGGACTTTGAATCTTAATCTAACATAATCTACTTTGAACGGTTTGCTGCTACTTGAGATAGAGCTGCTTGTATTCTTTAATTTTAAAGCTCACTTATCTTAGCATTTGCCTGAGCTTGTCCTTATCAGCGGGTAGACGATCTATGATAAAATTATTGTCGTAGATATCCTAGCTATTCTATTAGCTCATCTTGTCGTCTTCATTATGCTATTACTTGTCTGTGGTAGCCTTAGGTCTTCGTCTTTTCGGAGCAGGAACTTCCTCCTAAGATTCTTCATCTTAATCTTAGGCTTATTAGATTTAGTCCTATGGACATTACTATTATGGCTGGTAGGAGATGTCTTATTGAGGATCTTCTTCCTAGGGTCTGAAGGCTTCCATGGCGCCAGATTATAAGAATTAAATCAAGCCGCAATCTAATCAAACCGTAATATATACTCATTATTATAATTAACAGAATAGAAAAATATTAATTGAAATGTGTAAACTTCCTAAGCTTTTGCGCTGATTTTTCTGTTTTGACTATATACTGTTCGAGTTGATTATAATTGTCATAATGAAGAACGAGTAAATTTACGATGAAGCAGTCATTAGAGTAAAACTTAAAACTCTTAATAATTCGAGCTATGACGTGATCGCCAGCCCTCTTAGACCTATTAAAAACATCCAAAACTTAATCGAAAGTGTAGTTATAGTTTTATTCAGAAGACAAAAGTACCCCCTTATGCTCAGAGACTGCTTCACAAAGGATTCGTGTTGGACGTGTAAAAAACCTTAGCTGACTATAGAATTGAATAGGGAGATACTATTCAGCTTGTAGCCAACCGCATTCCTTCATAAAACTCTCAAAATTCAGCCAAAAAGACCTAAAAAGCAAACCAGTTATCTCGTGAGCATGCGAGAACAAAAAAATACAGACAACTTCAGGAAAGAGTAAATGGATTCAGAATGCGCAGATAATAGTCTTTGGAGGTAATAAGTCAAAATAAACACGTGATTTCACAGCTGATGGAATGCCTTAACATAAATTTCATGACCGATGTCGTTCCGTTCAGACTTTAAAGAAGAAAGATACAAGTTGGTGAGTGGGTGGACGCTAGGGACGGATCGGGACAATGGGTCGAGGCACAAATTGTTAATCAGTACGGATAGTATGTGTTGGTACATTTCAACGGATGGGACAGCAAATGCAATTAATGGATCTCGACAACCTCATAAAGAATTATGCCTTTTCATACTCACACTGCCCAAATACAAAAAAGTTAATACCTAAGTCCTACTCCAGCTCATGAACGCACTATCAACTCACAAAACAATCTCAACTTCAAAAATACAATAGAAGGTCTAGCAAACGATTTACCAGTAATATTAGACTCAGTAAGTGCCCTCTTAAAAGACATGAATTTCACTTTAAAATAGTATTAGCAATAATAGTCTCTGAAAAATGTATCAAATATTTCATATCCGCAAATACAACATACAATTTCTCCGCATGGGCACGCTATATATGAATAGTAATAGAAAGGATAGGGAGAATAGTAGTAGCGAAAATAAGATTTTTAAACACCAAATAAATAGAACATAATAATGGGAGACAATATCTCAAACAAGTGTTAGGATGATGTTAGTAACAAATGCGATAATGACGATGTCAGCAGCAAAAGTTTCAAAAGCAAAAGATCATAAGGACTGGTTGATACAGCTTCCATGAAATCACTTATCATAGATTAATCCAGGAAAAGACAAAATAAGGTGTTTTTAGATACAGCATAGTAGGCTCAAAGTGTCAGATCAGTCAAAAATCAACGTGCACATAGACATCTCAATATCATCAACCAAGAATATATTCTTGAAGAAGAATCACAAAACGATCAAGATTTCGAGGATAGAGGTAGAGTAGAGAAGGCCAAACTTAGAAAAAAAATGAAAGCAAGTCAACTAGCTCCTTTACTCGATCGAGTAGGCCGGCTCTTCATAGATATAGCTCCGCATATAGCTCTGATGGGACACACTGATCAGTCCTCTCTGGCCTTTAGCTAAAATCTTTCAACTAAGACTAATGAGGGCAGTTTACTTAGCAAACTATCAGCTCTGAATCATCACAATAATCCAGTTGGATCTCAAAATAATTTAAACGGAGATCCTTCTGATCGATCATATAGAAGTCATGCATAGAACTGCTCTTTTCAAATACCTATTCTTCTGACTCCCTTCGAAATAGATGCGATGGGTCGATTGCTGGAGCAATAAAGAAAAAATATACAAAATTTATCATGATAGTCTAAATATCTTTTAAAAAAAATTATTAGAAATCAAATAGGATTTCAGGGTTTAAGTGAACCCTCAGAAACTCTTTGGAGGCCCTTTCAGCATCATTTTTTTTCGGATGCAAATTCTCCTGCAGAAACTCCTTTCTCCGCATATTCACTTGCTTCGGAAGTCCAAGAAGAAGCTGCACTTTTAGCTTTAAATTCAAATTGTGGCCACCGTCTCTAGCAGTTCAGCGCAGGCTTGAAAACCTTACCAGATCCATCTATCGATTCCTTAAGTGAAGTTAAAATAACTCGATTCGATTAAAGGATAATTAAATCCATTTATTATTCAAATTAATAAATCGATTCGATGTTTATCATCGAATATTTTTGATTTGTTTAAGATTGATTCTTTTTGGTATTATTATCAAGAAAGACAAAAAATAAATAAAATAAACAAGCTATAAAACATCAAATAATAACTATTAGTGATATGATTATCTAAATTAAAACACTGACTATCGTAATGACTTAAATAAAGGTCATAAATTACACATCAGAAAAACAAGATTACCAATTAATTTAGATTCAAGTTATATCAAAATTAAAATTTTATGATAATTTATTGAAGTTGCTGTTTTTTCGATAATCATACTTCGAGGGCGCTTCTGCCTTTTTTCTTATTTTTCTTCTAATTCTCCAGCAAATGGTTGTATTCCTTGACTAGCTTATCGTAAAGGATCTGAGTTTCTTCCCTTTCTTGCTGAAGATTCATCGCCCTTTCTTTTTCTATCTCTCTCTTCGAGTACTCGTCTTTGAGATTTTTCTTCTATCGCTTTAGGTCGTTAATCTACGATATAAGTTATTCGTTCTGACCCATTATGCGTTTATTATCTGCCTCATGTAAACCTATGCTCTTTTCAAACTTCAATTTTAGTCCTTTAACTGTTGATTAAAGATGGGCTCTTTCCTTAATAAACTCTTTTTGTTGATCAATACCCTCCATTTGTTTCTTATTTTGCTCTTGAACGTACTTACGATAAAGCTCGATAATTTTTGACTTCAAAGGCTTATATTCCTGTATAAAATATTACTTACATTGATGTAGTTCTGATACATATCGCTGATATCGTACTCAAAAGATTTGATGTAGTTGAGGTTTCCAATTTATTCTTGGTTCAGCTCTCCCACTTCTTTCTACATCCCGTTTCTCTTTGAAACTAAATCCTTGACGATTAGATTCATGTTGTCATTCGTGCCTTTGAAATGGATGATCTAACTATTCATGTTGGCTATCTGCTATCTCATCTTGGCTATTTATTCTTCTCTGGGTCCAATGTCTCGCTTCAGCTACTTTATTTTATAGTCAAGAACAAATTTGAACTTCTATAACTATTGAGTCTTCTTTTTAAGTTAGTTTATCCTAGTGACCTTGTCTCTGATAGTCTTTTATCTTTCTTAGATTTACTTGGCTTGAGACTGTTTCCTTTGCATATTTTCTTCATGTTTCTGCTTTATTTTTTCGATCTATTCCAACGTGTGTTTCAGACGATGCTTTTCTTACTCCAAAAGCCGCTCTTGTTTTTCTAAGACTTTCTTCTTGGCGAGTTTTTAGTTATCTGCCAGAGTGTTTGAATTTTGAAGAATTACTATATTGGCTTCATTTTATTCTTTAAGAACTCTTATCTCTTTTTCAGCCTAGTTCTAGTTGCCCTATTCTTCTCCTTTGTATTCGTCTTCTCTGCCCTTATAGTCCTTCTAATATTCAGTAAACTCCTGTTTTTATTTGCTTAGTTACTCCTAGAACTGTATTTATTTCTGCTGTTTTTTCTTAAGGTGAGTGGTCTGTATGGTCTGAATGATTTCCTGAAACTTCTTCGCCTCAGCTTCCTTCATCTTTCCCAGCTAACTGAACCTGGTTTGTTCAAGCTGAATCTTATCTGCATAGTCTTTCTCCACTGTCTATCTTCTAGATTTGTGCTATTGATCTAATTTGCTCAACTTTTATATTCTTTCCTTCTCCATTCTATTCAACTCATCCATCTCTTTTTCATACTTATTCTTCTCTTTTCTTTATCTGTCCGAAATCGTCTGGGAGAGTTAGTTGATCAATCTGTCATTAAGATCTTTTGTAAGTTTGTTTGACTTTTATCTTTCTTCTTTTTGCTTGGCATTCGATGTCTTCAATTTTTACTGAAGATTTTTCAGGTCAATAAGCTTATGTTTCGAATACAAAAACTATTATGACAAATCTGGCATCTAGAGCTTAGTTTTGCTGTTGTTATCTTTGAAATCATAGCAAATCAAAGAACCATCTTAAGCTGTTGAAAACATATAATTGTCATCATGAGTGATGACAATCTTAGTGATGCGAGCACGATGAGATTGAAGCTAATAAATCTATTTGTTTGCGCTTAGAGGATAGCTGCTATAACGAATAGATCCAAGTTATTATTTCTAATCGGTACAGTATATCAAAACCTTTTTAGAATTTATCATCATTATTCTTGAAACATTAGCATTAGTGAAAATTTTAGTAGGAGCGCCCACAGTGTATTTAACGAGCTCTTATTTGATACTTTCTCGTTCTTTAGATTACTTTATAGATACATAAATACGACTCGAGGGGTGATTTTGACTTAATAAATGCATTTGTTTTATCTGCTCACTGTGTTGCTAAAAGTTCCTCCTATGTAAACTGTTCTTTAGTTGATTGTGCCTAGCCTTTCATCTTTTCCTACAAACAGGCATGCCAGTGACTTTACTGAAAATCCTGGAGAAGCTAACACTTGCAGTCTTACTGAAGGATCTTAAAGCTTATAGTAGAACACGAATCCGTCAGACGTACCTAAGTAAAGGGCTAAATCGTCTTCCTACCAGACCATGGTCTGAAATTTGCCAGCTTGTGCCTTGAACTGATAGTGAGGCGGCTGGTCAAGAGTATAAAAGTTGAAAAGCTGTAGCATGACATTGTTGACAACAGCAAAAAGATGTCCTCCATGTGAAAATTTGACCTAATAACAATTTTTAATAGACAAATCCTTGAGGTTGACCAGCTAGTTTTCAAGAATATTTATGATTCTCACTTTATCAGGGAAAGAGACTAAAAGATGAAGACCTGAGGGATGGAAGGAAAGACAAAGAGGCTTCTCTTAAAAAGTTTTAGTGATTTATAGATTGTTTTTTTACAAATAGTTCCAGATACGCACTGTGCGATCAGACGAACATGTAGCCACCAGAGACTTACGCAAGCATACATCAAGTCCAGTTATAACATCCGTGTGGAATTACTGCAAGGCATGAACGCATTTTTGTTACTAATTTTTATCTAAGGATAACTTCATGATGATGCCTGTGTTGAGACCCACAAAAAGTAGATCTTCTTTGGGAGTGGCTAGCAAGCTTGTGATTCTTCCTTTAATTTAATTAATGTATAACTTATGATCGCTCTTAACGTATAGACCTTTAGCTTACTTAGACTCAGTTTTTTCATAAATGCAAAGAAGGCCATCTGAGCCACCTACGATAAATGATTTGTTGGAGTTCGGCAGATAAAGTATCGTTTATATAGTGTAATTTTCTCCAGGACTGCTGGCTAGAACCGCCTTAAACTATCCAGTTATAGCAAAATACAGCAGTTATCCGCTATCAGTTCCTACTATTAGACCTTCTTTGAGAATCGAATAAGATGTAAAATTAAAGTCTTTTTAGTTGATTTATCTCCTAGCGAAAGGTGAGTCTTTTAGTTGCAGTTTATCGCCTGCTATTTTCAAAAATTTTAAGTTTCCTTTGCCCATCACAACGACAGTATCATCCTATCTGTAAAAGAATACATGACTGAAACGGTCAAGGTTAATGGTCGACTGCTTGTCTGTTTTTTCATTTTTGTCAAGTGTGTGAATAGTAAATTTTAATTTCTCAAAATTCCAGTGCACCAATTGGTACTAAGGTCCATTTGTAAGTGCTATCAAAAATTTAGGATCTGAAATATCTGTGCCGTTGAATGCAAGTGAAATAAACTTAGACCCTTTTATTTCAGCCGAAGCGAAATTTTTCTTCTTACGTGTAACCAAATCTATCAAAAAGATGACTGGAACTTGTGAGGTCTATTAACTCCATGCTAGGTACCGTTTATTTTGACTTTGAGCAATAGTAGTGATTCCCTTAGATCCAGGGAGGGTTGATATGAAGCTTTGAACTTTATCGTTTTCAAAGGAAGGACTGAGATTGTTGAGGACAATCGAGTTAGCTGCTGGGAAAATCAGTTTATTTTACTTACCTATTGAGCTCTAAAGAAAGAGCGAGTTACGCATTTATCCATAGTAGTGCGATATGTATTTTTCGACTATTGCGTCTTTCAATGTGGATTCTTATAGCTTTGAACTTCCTATCATTTTGTAACTTATTAATACAAAAAATTATAAACATCATGTTTACAGATTATTCATCTTAAAAACTTAAAGACTTGAATTTGATTTAGCTTGGAACTCTAATAAAATATCTAAAATTTGTTACAATAAAAAAATTAAAATTAGCCAAACAGCATGTGACAATATTAATGGGATACTAAACAGCCGAGCTATATATGAATTATACATATAAATATGTTAGTTGCTCGCGTAGCTCAGTCGGTAGAGCGCTCGGCTGTTAACCGAAAGGTCGGTGGTTCAAACCCACCCGTGAGCGGATTTTTATTATTATAAAAATATACATCTTAGAATCCCTATAGTCAGCTCTTGATAATAAAAGATTATAGGACCTTATCAAAAAATGGCAAAAATATGATTTTTTTTTTAAAAAAAAAGTCTTTTCTGCATATTTCTTTTAAGTATTTATGACGTATAACTGTAAGTAAGTAATTAATATTATTAAAGTTGTACCTTTAATGATGAAGAAAATCAAACATAATATAAAAATAGTCTATCTCAAAGAAAAGCCAAGAAATCAGCTGCTATACGAAATCGACTAGTTAAGAAATCAGACTGACTCGAGGCAGAACATCTTGTAGAATTTGAAAAAATAATCAAATAAAACATCAATAGCCTATTTGTCATCGATTCTTCAGGATAGCGTTGGCGATTAGTAAGAAAGTATTATTAATAAATAATCGACTGAGTAAGCTTTTTCGTTAGATTTTGAGAAAGAAACATAAAAATATTAGCCATAGAAGCAGTTTAGAATCAGTAAAGCTAAGTAAACTAAATCTAACGAACGCAACTTGTCTTGCTTATTGGAAATTAATACTGGTAAGCTTAGGTCACATACGTTAGATGCGCAGAATATTAATAAACTAATTCATTAGAGAAAAGTTATGCCGATTGATAGATTAAGGTACAAAAAAAAAGACATAAGCTTTAGTTGTAAAAACAAACTAGATTTAAATAAGGATTTCAATTATTTTGTGGAAAAAAATAAAAGTTAAAGCAATTAGAGCCATGATTTTGAGTCTAGAAAAACAGCTGTTTATATGGCAAGAAGACAGTTCGCTATTAAAAGAAACATCAAAACTGAGCCTATATAGCTCTATCAAAAAGACAGTATTCCTGACCTTTTTAGACCATAAAATTAGATGAAACAAAAAGGATCTCTAAAAAATTGCGGCAGTGTCAGTTTCTATACATAGTTATAAAGCAACTGTAGGGTAGATGCAAAATCATTCGCTAGTGGAATGCCTGTTTTAAAAAAATTTAAGTGGAGCAAACTAAGTATAAAACCATACAAAATATCTAAATGATCGACTATTTTTAATATCTATTTTGATTTTCAATAAAATATTTATAGATCAACCTAATAATGCTTGGATATCTGATTTGTTGACTATTTTTCCAGTTGAAATACTATTTTATCTACCAGCAGGTTTAGGTAGAGAATGGCATGCTAAAATTTAGTTCAAAGAAGAAGCCATACATTACCTGTAGTTCTAGTAGTATCTATCGAAGTGGTTAAGCCAGAATTTAGTGATTTTGTTCAGCTACTCAAAATTAAATACGCAGACCGAATGGGGTGGTCTAAACAGACTATGCCGCACTAGTACTTCTGAAAAATATTTAAAACTGTCTTCCTTACTCAACCAATTTTCAAAAGAATGTTCAAAAACATGAGCCGCTATTTCGACTATTGACGAATATTTCTGATATTACCACTCTTTGAACTACTAGATGACTCCTTGAACGAACTAAACGAAGATATCGAGCAGTGTCAGAGACCCATCTTGAGATGTGACTGTGGCTATTTTGTCAGTGTATGGTGCAAAGATGTTGATGATATATTATTCGCCCAGTTGTCCTGATTGTGATAGTCTATAGTAGTTCTTTATTTTATAAAGATTACCTCTGTGAACTTTTTGTCGCCGAAAAAGGATGAAGATAGTTTTTTAGTCATCAGTTATATTTTATACTCAAAAATATATATTGCAAATGATATGATTTGAAGAATCTGCGTAATAAGATTGAATATTAACTATATTTTTGCAGAATTTGGATATATTTTAGTTTATAATTTTGGCATTTATCGCGCCAATGGAACTAAGCGCACTCATTGAGCAACTAGAAAAGCATTCTATCAGTTCAGCTGCTCCCAGAGAGTCGGGAGTCGTCGACATGGTCAACATGAAGTGGAATTCATCTGCTTGTCAGCTTACTAACGAATACAGGCATATTTATATATCAAGGCTTCAGAAAATGAGAGAAAGATTTGAGCTGTCAGCAGTCACAAGCATTTCTCGACTCATCTAAAATAAACAAACCTATACGATTCATGGCATAATTAAAAGAATAGAGGCCGATAGAGTGCGGGCTTTTTAGAAATAATTTAAAGAAAAATATGCAAACGAGTAGCCTATTTTCAGCTAAAAAGACGAGCTTTAGATTGAAGATTCGACTGGTAAGATAATACTAGCTTTGAGTTCATAGTGCACTATGCTCAACAGAAAAATAAAAATGGGAGACCTGCCTTATGGAATCAGCATGATGGTTGAAGGCAAGTTTTATAAGCAATCAAACAGATTTTACGTCAAAAATATGATTCCTCCTTGCTTAGCTATTCAGCACAAATACGAAAACAACACTCACAATCAGTCATATCAAAGAAAAATGATTATTTTATCTTAGCCTGATTTAGAAATGCTTTAAAAACTTTCTAATCAGCTAGACTGTACCTACAGTATGGAAGTGATTTCTATTGTCACTGTTGTGATTATCGGAGGAATGGAACTAAATTCTAAGCATATCAACAGAATGTCCTAAATAATAAACGAGCTTAAATAAAAGATCGATGTTTTTATCATGCCTTCGTCGAACCAACAAAGAAATCAACTTTTTCCTCTTCAGCCTTACAACGGAATTTTCTTTATCAAATCGCAAAGATAAATAGGGCTTTGCTCAAATCCTCAGCGTTTTTAAACTCAAAACGGATTACAAATTCATGTAAGTTGCGGCTAGAATGTCAAAGATATGATGAAAAATGGAGCGATTGCCAGTAATTAGCTTTAAGCCATGTAAATGATGATAAACTTTGCTCACTATTGCCCAACTTCTCCTTTCAGTCTTCGAAGCTAACCTTATATGTAAGATTATATGGTCATGGATGAACTCCCGCACATCATGATAACTGGTAAATCGCGATCTTTTATGAGCCGTCATCTAAAAATGTAAGGTAAATAAGTACTTTTATTGGCCATACCTTAAGGTCAGGTAGGTTTGGTAAATTTGGATAGACCTGAAGCCACAAGATACGTATGATTCGATATTGATATATCTATTCTAATCAAAATTCATGCTTTTCAACAATATTTTTATAACTTTTAAATAGTTTCTTTTGTTTATTATTAACACTTAGTTTCTATGGAAGAATCATGTTTTGGAGCTTACTCTAGATCTTCAGCCAGAACGAGCAAATAGATGCGATAACAAAAAATCGCAAGAGGTTTGCTTTATCCGATCTATTTAATCACTTCGTCATATAATTCTAGGAATCTTTCTATTCTGCAGCAATGTTGCGAAAAATAAAAAATAACTTTGGCATTTCAACAGTCTATATCAGTACTACACAAAGTGCCTTCGACTTTTACTGAGTGCTTTTTTGTAGTTATGAATGATTTTGACTAGTAATAAACTGTAGGAGGCTAATTCAATAGCCTAGAGTGCTAAATTCTTTATTATCCTCAGAACTCAATCAGCGATATTCTGGCAAGATACAACGATTTTGTAGCTCTTTATTAGCTTAAAAAGACTGGAAGAATGTTCATGGGCAAAGCAGAATAAGATAAATAGAATTTGTGTGAGACATTATCAGAATCTAAAAACAGTAGCTGCTCAAATAACGGAAATAAAATAATTTGTAGAAACGTCAGCAAATTACACAAAACTTATTAATCTGAGTCTTAAAGAAGGTTGTTCATTTTTAGTAACAAAAACGATGATTAACACTTCAAAAATTACAAAAGTAAAATTTAAAAATAATTTTTATCTTCACACACCAAAAATATATCTTTGATCCATAGAATATAAGACTACCTGTGCGAAATACCCACAAAAGGTGATCAACACTACAGTATGCTTATGAGTCGTCAAAGTTTATAGAATTATAGACATTTTTTCAAGAAAGCTGACTAATTTATTGTCTATGTAAAAGATGTTCAAGATTCCATGAATCTTCTTAAAGGAAAAGTTGTGTAATTAGTAAGCTAAGAGGACACTTTAGACCGCATTCTTTTTAAAAAATTCGATTTAAAACTATGTGTTAATGACTACCAAGAGATAAGAAATAGTGCGAAAATGTAAAAGTTCTCTTTAGCGAGTACGATGGCTCAATCTTTCAATTAAAGAGGCTGGGCAAGAGCTTCATTATCGTCCGAAACAAAATAACCAACTAACCCTGAAAAATAACATAGATTTGTGTCATCTGCTTCTTCTGATTTTTTCAAATGCAATTTTAAGCCTATACCATAAGCTTCAGATTGTGTGGTCGATAGCTAAGACATTTCTAAATCAAGCTTGCCTCTCTAGGCCTCTCAAACAGAATAATAATCGATACCTTTGCACTCGTTATGTCTATAGTCTTTTGATAGTTCTAGTGATAGCAAAATATTTGGAGAAATAGTAAACCAATTAGGTGCAAGCAGTTCATAATTTAGCAAAATGTCAAACAGAACTAACAAAAAATCAAGAATACTTAACAAAATTCAAAAATACAAAAAATCTACACAAAATAGACCGTTGATTGAATCGATAATTGTGTCTGAGAGCAAATAAAACTAAGTTTCATGATTATTTTATACCCTAATCATACTATTTTTGATTTATAAAATTACAACTGATGCGTGGTGTCAAGAAGAACATAACTAACCCCAAAGGTTCAAAAACAAGCATCAACAGCAAACTATCTGAAGACATGGTAAAATTGCTCTCACTCAGGAAAACGAAATCAAAGACGCTTTCGCCTTTTATGATTCGGCCAACTCAGGATATGTCAATCGACAGCAACTTAGATCGATTCTGGGCAACTTCGCTTTCACTAAAATGAACGGTAAAGAAATTGAAGATGAAATCACTTCGACTTACGACGCTGAAAAAGATAGCTTTGGGCTTTCAGAGGTCATCGAAATGATCACTAAAAAGTGGTTTTTTGGCAGAGGAAGGGAAGAAGAGGCTTTGGACATGTTTGCCCTGTTCGATAGAAAAGAAAGAGGCCTAGTGGGTATCAACTAAATCAAGAATGTCTTCAATCAATACCTCGACATTAACATCAGCGATAACGATATTATGGAGTTCATCGAAGAAGCTGACCTTGACAAAGACGGCTACCTGAACCAATAAGAATTCTTCTCAAAACTTGGATACCAATGATTCTGTATCATTTCATCATTCTAGAAAATAAAATAAACAAACTATTTCTTTTAACACCATAAATTCTATTACGTAATAATAAAATAATCGAGATGGACGGGGCAATCTAGTGGGTACAGCAGCTCTTTTATGGCATCTGCTCAGTTATCTATTAAAATCTTCCTTAGGCAACTTCAGTATCAGGTATGCTATTTTATTCTTTTTTCACATATCTTATTCTCTTCTTCTTTAGATGGATGCGTACTGAAGCAGTTGTTCCTTTAATTGCTAAAAATGTTTCAGCGGCAGGTCAAAAGCAAAGAGAATAAAATAGAAAAAAACGATCTTAATAGGCGAAGAAAATGGCTTAAAAATTGCACTGATCGATGGTAGCTGAATCACATTTATTTATGGTCTAAAATTCATAAAAAAAATTAGTCTTAAGCCTGTCACACGTAAACTGTGACAGATAATCAAAAATTATTTTTTTTTTTTGCTTCTTAAAAGAAAAGATACAGTTTCATAAAATGAATGTTAGTATCACTAATTGAGACTTTTTATCCTTAAAAGAATAGATTTGCGAGTTTATTTCATAGACTTCAATCTCGATCTCAGTTCTTCGCTTTCTTTACAACGATCTTTCATATTTTGATAATTTTTTTATTTGCTTTCCCGGTCCCAACCCATACTTTTTCTCTTACTCTGAGATGTCGTCGATTTCCCATACCTTTATTGAATTAATTTTACTTGAAAAGATTGTAGTTAGTTTGCATTTTTTAAAGATCATCAATCATAGCTTTGTTTTAAAACAGTCCCAGCTGGTATGATTTGAATCGAACTCGAAAAGGCTTATCGTTCCCCTCACCTATTTTCGTGTAAAACATAGTGCCGGTTTGGTTGGCTGATATTTTTTGCAAACTCATTAGATAATTATATTGTCGAGTCCACTAAAAATAATTAGATCGTGAAAAATATATCCATCGATTTTACTTTGCTGAGCTATTTAATATGTAATTATTGATGAGATTAGGTATAAATAGTTTTGGTCACATACCTGTGCTATATGCTAACGATTGCCCTTAGTAACCTCTGATTCTCTATCAATAGTCACAAGAACCTAAAAAACCTTAATCGAAGGCGTTTAGAGTATCGAAATCTTACCAATAAAAAATGAGTTACAAACCACGTATCATTCCTTCACGTAAAATGTGGGCCACAGGAGCTAGCTGGTATGAACAGCTTGAGCACTTAAGATAACTTGCAAGTTTGCAAAAAAGAATAAAAAATGTAAAAAGTTTAAGTCAACGAAAAAAAGATCATAATGACCCGATTTTATACCCTTCTTATTTTGTAAGATAGAAAAAGAAAGACAAAGATGCGAGAATAGATGGATATTACAAGCAATTGCTTCAGAAAAATAGCGATAAAATAGTTAGAAGAAATGTAAATAACAAAAATAAGGAAATATCAACAGAGGAAGCCGATTATAGACCTTAGACTAAGCAACAACAACAACAACAAGTAAATATTTCAGTAAAAAAGATAAGCTGCATATCAGTACAACAAGATATTGTTCCACTGCCAATTGTATAATTACGTTAAAACACTAATCAAGGCATATATTCAAGCAAAAATGTACCTAACTTACCAGGCTGTGGCATACAGCAACTGATTAACTTTATAATGACCAAAGGCATTTTTACAAGCAAAGATCTCAATATATTGCGAGCAAGAATGGCTCACTACTATGGCGAGAATAGCGTACATTTGATATGGGGACAAGCAATCAGTATTTTACTATCTAGAAGGAATCAATGATTATTTATCACTCAAAGTATTTTCTCCTATTTGTTGTATACTCTGTAGTCTTTAATGAATTTGGCAACTGAAGATAGACTACCTTCTATTTTAGTGTGAGTATGCTCTATCTTAACTCCTTATTATTATTTTGCTTAGCTATTTGGATTGAAAACATATGTAAATTTTAGATCTTTCTGAGGATATTGTTGTAAAAACTGCCAGTCTTCCTCTTTGAATTCGCACTGATACTAGCATTCTATAGGACTAAAAAAAGCACAGCAATCATCCCCATTTAACGCTAAAATTTTATTAATCTAATCGAGTATCTTTTCTTCCTGAATCATACAATATTCCTTATTAACAGAATTAACCTTCATCAGATAACCTTTTTCCATCGTGGGCGGCTATTTAACCCTAATGATCTCAGTGACAGTTGAAGGTATTATGCATGTTTCAAAATTAGCAGGCATATAAACCGGTTTGTTTAACTGCTGCTATACAATCGGTTTAAAAACTTACATCTTTTGCTTGTCACCATGTACAAACATTATATTCTAAGGGTCAATGTTTCTGATTAAATTTATGATGCCTTTAGCGTCAGCATGCGCAGAAAATGAGACATTAGTGATTCTCATTTTTATCTAGTAAAGTTTTTTATCAATAGTGATCTATTTAACACCTTTTAACAGTTTGTTTCCCAGTGTGCCCTAAACACAGTAACCTGGTATAATTAAAGTATTTTTCTAATCTCCGCACCATTCTTTAAAAACTTGCATACTTGATCCCCCGTGCAACATTCCAGGAGTCGCAAACAAAACATATGGAGTTTACGCACGTATAAGCGATTTGTCAAAAGGCTTAATCTTTTTGAATTAAAACATGTTATCGTTATTAGCGAATTACTACTTTATTTTTTAATTTTGCCAATCCACGAACAAGGTGTAGAACATATTTGCTTTTTAGATGAGACCTGGAGAAAAATATATAGGAATGTTACTATCTGTACGTTTCCAGTAGCTTTATAAAAGTACTGATAGCTACTGGGCGCGGCCTAATGCAAACACTGGAATTAAAACTTTTCCGCCTTTCTAAACTGTCTATGTTATTATCTGCAGCATATTCTTTTCACGATCTCGTTTTGTGTCTCTGATAGTAGTAGCATATGTTGTTTCAGTAATAAGCAGGTTGGGTTTGAGTCTCGGGGCTGATGCTGCTCCTAAATGCCTATCCGCATAAGAATTATAGTCTCCAGTATACATAACAGAAAGTCCCTTATATTAAACATGAAACATACAGGCGCCTAGAACATGTCCTGCATAGTATGAAGTCAATTTTATTCCATCTATATTTATAGTCTAGAATAATCCGATACTTTTGACTTTAGAGGTCGAGTTTTTGACTTATTGAACTGAATAAATATAGAACTATTCTTACTTTTATTTATCTTTTTTTTGCTAAGCTATCACTTTTCGATAGTCTTATAACATAAGTGGAAGAAGGCTTTTCGTTGGAGTAGATGTATAAATAGGACCATTGTAGCCATGATGCTCAGTGAGATAAGGCAATGCACCAGAATGATCGAGATGAAAATGGGTGAGCAAAACTAGATGAACAGCATCATTGACAGTTTGAGGGGCATTATAAAATTGCGAAAAATTAGGATAGCGACGTTTGTCAGAATACAACATGTGAATTCCAGTATCAAAAACTATAGTTTTGTCGGCTAGAGTGACGCAAACGCAAGAACGACCCACATCTTGCCCTGCGCCCAAACAAACAACCTTTACGAACGATGATCCAACTAAGCTTTCACTCTACATTTATTATAAAAACTCTAGATATATTAAAAAAAATTAATATTAAGCTAATGAGATTAACTGAAATAAATGATTTTTGTAATCATTCCAAATCTTATTCTTCCTGCTACTACTCCGAAAACTAAAGTACGGCCTATCTCGAAACATTTCCTTTTTTTCTGATCTAGCTATTAAATTATTTCTTCTTTCTTTTCAATTTTCTTCTCTATTTTTCAATAGTATCATCCTACATTTTGTTTACCTGGAGTCTTTCTTACATCTACTGAATAGTATTATAACCTGATTCCTACTTATTGGCTAGTTTTTTTTGTTATCTTCTAAATTACTAATTAGAAATAGCTTTGCCATCATCATCGAAATGAATTTTGTTTTTCCCCTAGAAGAAACCTTCACTTTTTATTTTTTTGAGCTGACGCTTAGATGTGCTCAGAATCACCTTATCGTCTTAGTTGCGCACCACACCTTTCTTTATAAACAAATCATCTTCTTATTACTATTCCTACTATTATTTGTCTTCTTAAATTTACTATTCTTACTATTAGACTGCTTTTTTAGCCTATACTTTAAGCTGCTTAAGCTCTGCTTTCTTTTGTTTTTGCTTCATTCTTAACATTTCTATCTTAGACAATTTGGGTTTTTACTCTTACTAGTCATTTTACTAATCTGAAGACTTTGTATTTATTTTTATGTTTATATTGGGAGCCGATAGTAAACCATAAGAATTCGCTAATTTTTACAAATCAAAGTGTTTTAGATTGAAAATGGTTTTGTTTCTAGCTTTGTATACGAATTTCAAATAAGAAATAAGCGCTCTCTGGGCTAAGTATTTAACATCCTGATGCTAACTACAAATAGACTGAAGAGAAGATTGAACACGCATGTATCTTTGAGGATTCTGCGTTATTTTGTGTAAATTTACTCCTTTCTTTTTTAAATCATCAACCATGTCTTTTTAATGAGGGCTCAACAATAGCAAAGAACGCCCTTAGGCTTTATATCTGGCTGTTCTTCCGACCCTATGCACATAGATATCAGGATCATCAGGTAGATCTATCTGTATTACCCAGTCAACCAATGGAAAATCTAGTCCTCTCGCTGCGATATTGGTGCAAAGTAAAACTCCATGCTTTTTCTAGCAAAAAGTAAAGTATATTGCCATTCGTTTTTTCTGTTTCTGGTGTCCCTGCAGCTAGTACAGAGGTGTGCCTAATTTGAACTTTCTAAAAGACTAATATAGGAATCTAACTTGTTTGCAAGTGGATAAAAAAACGATGATTTTTTGTTTAGAATGAGTTTTCAGAAACGAATAAAAAGTATTTATTTTGTCCTAAGGTGAGACCACCATATAGTATTGTGTCAACTTCGAAGGAGTTTCATACAAACTACTATTAGTTTTATTCTGATTTTCGCTTTAATTTTGCCTCGTATTGACTCCTTGAAGAAGAATTTTTTAAGGTTAGCTTGTACATAAAGACGCTAGCCCATAGAGATCTTTAGTTATCGTGGCAGAAAACATCATAGTCTGACACCTTGGCAGATACTATAAAATTGCCTTTAAAGGTTCTTTGAAACCCATTTCCATCATTACATCGGCTTAATCCAAGACTAGCATTTGAAGATTGCTCGTTTCGAAGCCATAGGTTTATTAAAGATGCTGTAGCAGTCTACCAGGAGTGCAAATCAAAATGTTCATTAGTTTTAGTCTGTCTTGCTAGTACCTTATATCTTTGCCGCCTATTACCAGACCTACACTTATCTCTGATTTTTATGAAAAAGAGTTTAGAACCTAAAAGACTTGCATAGCCAGTTCTCGAACGGGCAAAAGGACTATTGCACCTAAACCATCCATAGGAATGAATCTTTTTCTGTATAGTTTCTAAATCAAAGGTATGAGATATGCTAGAGTCTTTCCTGAACCAGTTCTTGATGATACTAATAGATCTCGATCGGCAAGAGAATGAGGTATTGTGCATCTTTGTACCTCAGTCATTTTAGTAAATCCACGCTGGTTGAGTCCTTTTAATGTTTCTTGGGAGATAGCTAGATCGGAAAAATTAATTTTGTACTTTGCGTGAAATTATTGATCGTCTGCTATGCTTTACTATCGCTCAGCTTGCTACAGTTTGTAGTCGTAAAAGTACTCGCCACTTTTTGGAGTTTAGTTTTTTATTCTTTATTACAGATGTTAAACATCTGCGAATCTCTGGATCTTGTTTCTACCTTGAGGTTTGTTCATTGTTGAGACAATATAATATAGTATAATAGCGAATAGTAGAAAAAATTATTAATATAATCGATAAGCCTTTTTTTTATTGTATTTTCATAGAATTTAAAAATTTACATTAATTTTTACAAAGTTTATTTAATTTATTTACTTTAAGTAGGTTTTACTGGTGTTTTTAAACTCATTTTGTTTATTGTGCATAATTTCTATAAAACTTTCTATTTAAATGACCTAGATCAATCGCATCTCATAGTTCCAAAACGAAGAAATCGATCATCTTCGTTTTGATCGCATCAAAATTCAGCGCAAAAGAGTACAGTCTTTCTAATGTAGATGGAACATATTCTGTAAGTCATCAAGGAATTAACATTTAAAAACAATCAGCTTCTTAAAGAAAACGCACAGCTCAAAAGCTAAATCACGATCTAAAAATAATACAAATCTTTTTATGAGGAACTCTTGGCTTAAAAGCGAATTCTTGTGTAGAAAAATAGTTTGACTAATAGGGAACTACAGCAATATCGTTAGACTGCTCTCCATCAAGAAATGTTGATCAATTCTCTTAAGTAGGAAATATGCCAAAATCACCTTCAGCCTAGAGTTCCACAAAGACATTCTCCACAACTAAGTGGAGGATAAATGAGAAGATCAGAAATTACTGATCCTGATACCACGATGATCATGCAAGAATTTGCTGTGTTGCAGACTCAGTATGAAGATCTACAAAGATAATACAGTATTCTGTACCAAAGGCTTTATTCTTGTGAAAAATAAAAGGAAAATTTAGAACAAACTGCCCTCGAAATGACTAACTTACGGCTTGGAGACAAATCTCTTTCCAAAAATTACAGATCACAGTTGCTGTATGTACCCGAGCAAGCAGCTGATCCTAAGTACTAAAAATTGAGATAAAAATATTCACTTTTGAAAGCTCTAAGAAAATAATTGTAAAAGTAAGTAGCATTGCTGAAAGAGGAGGTGGCTAAGCTGCAAACAAGATAAGTTAAGTACGAATAAGTTATAGATCTCATGAAATAAAAAAAGATAAAAATATGTGTGTGCCACGTGAACAAACTGGAAAAAATGCTAGGTCGAGAGAAAAGTTTACAACATCTTAGTAGAACATGATAGTTACAGCCAATTTTAGTAAAATAAGAAAATAAACTTATATTATTGCAAATTTATTTTTGTTCTTTGAAGGCATTTACGAATTTAGCTATAGGCGCCTTCTTCTTTTTATAAGTTGTTTGGATTGAATCGATGTGTATTATATACTAGGCGCAAAAAGTAAATTCAATTATGCAAGACATCCAAAACTACAAAACAGTCCTACAATAATTAAACGAATCAGATTAATAGGCACTCGATCTTTTCGCCAACCTCGACCCCAATAGCCCATAGGCTCACAACTAACAATCACCTGATCAATTATCAGATTAAGATGAACCTAGACTCGGCAGATTAAGCAAATTAAAAAATCAGAGTAAACTTTAAAAGAAAAGATAGAAAAGGAAGTAGAAGAAACTTAAACAAAAACTAAAGCATAAAAAATTGAAACAACAATCAGGTATAGTAGAAATGTCTACGCCAGTTAAAAAACTAAAGAAGGAAAGCAATAAAAACACTAAAGATTCAGAGTAAGCGGAAGTAGATCATAAGTCCTAAATGGGCTCTTCATAGTTCGATAGCTAAAATGATGCTGAGTCTAACCTCAGCAATTAACTTAATAACTTGAATCCTGACTAAGAGGCAGAGGTGTCTCCTAGAAAAAGACTTAGAAAATCTAACAGAAAAAGTAAGATCGAGTAACGCTAAGGGTTCAAAATTTCAGAACTTGGATTAGATCCTTAGGTTGATCTAGACTAGCTTTAAAAAGATTACTCTGATTAGTAGTATTCAAACGAAAAGAAAGGAAAGCTCAAAAAAAGCAAGCTAAATTCTAGGATAAAGGTGCCAACCAACGAAGAGATTATGAATGCTTTTAAAGAACATGGAGTCGTAGATTCTTAAGATTAGCAGGCTAATGTTAATGAAAAAAATGACTATGATTCAGGGCTGGACATGCTTTACTCTATGAAAGATAAAAAGAAGAACAGTATCAAGATAAACAATAGATTTTTTGGAGATTTAGAAATAGATTTAAGAGATCAAGATGTCTAAGTTATGGCAGTTCCTGAGAATCTGTAGCTGTAGCTAAAGCCTAAAAATGTTTCAACTGTCTCGAGCAGGGTTTCATTTTTATCAAAGGCCGAAACAATGAAGAAGCAGCGTGGTCTATAGGCTGATGTAAACATCTAATAGTACGAAAGAAGGTAATCCTAAAAGGCCAAGAAATCAATGGCTCGAGTAGTAGGCCTCATGATGAACGATTAATATCACTAAGATTTAGATCTATAGATAAATGTTCCGATGATAGCCAGAGGAAAATCTGCAGAAATAATCAATAATACAGTCTTTTTGAAACAATTTGTAAAAAGTCAGTCTCAACAAGTAGTCTAAGAGGCCCCTTAGAGTGTTAGTAGGGCAAAGTCAATGCATCAAGTTAGAAAATAACCTCAGACCCGACAATAGCTTTACAGACAGATAAAATAGCAAACAAGAATGAAACGATCAAAGTATATTTCTTAAGATTACATTAAAAACATATTCAAAAGTACTAGTTTGTAAGAACTTTAAGAAGTAAGAAAGAAGATACTATAAAGAAAAAGAAGAGAAGCTGCATCTGATGATTAATAATAGTAATAGATGGATGAAAACGAAAGGTTGAAGAATGAAAAATATATGTAGTTGCTGTAAAAATAAGAAGAATAAAATGACTAAGATTAAGAGTACGAGCCTGGTCAATAACAAAATCCTGATGTTCAAGAAAATGTATAAGATGAAGCTTAGTAAAGCAATATTTAGGGATAGGCATAGTAGAATGAAGATGAAGCTAATATGTAGGTATAACATAAAATAAAAAATAAAGTTATTTAAAACTAAAAAGACTAAGAATAAAAGTAAGAACTTGAATAGTACAACTAAATATATGATTAACTGCATGAAGGAGAGTCTAAACTGTAAGTTTAGGAGTAGGCTGATTAAAATTAAGAGTAAAATAATGAAGAATAGCAATTATCTGATCATTAGTAGTAAGAATAAGAAATAGAATAGGCAGTTTCATAAAAAATAATGATCCAATAATAACCTAATGAATAACTAGCAAAATAGATGATTGAACTTGAGTAATAAGGAATAATGCTGAAAAAGAAGAAAAATACGACAAATTTATCGAAATAAGCAATATAGCCATAAATTTAAAAAGAAAATAACAATTATATAGAAAACCAGCATCCATAAGAGCCCTAGTA
>Ga0169931_10002994_pt1 | contig 27151 bp, 20 predicted proteins | sample Kivu_15m_20L_FD_129675 | JGI IMG/M metagenome (GOLD analysis project Ga0169931, IMG submission 129675) | Freshwater microbial communities from Lake Kivu, Western Province, Rwanda to study Microbial Dark Matter (Phase II) - Kivu_15m_20L... | ecosystem: Environmental > Aquatic > Freshwater > Lake...
AGCCCACGATTTGAAAAAACAGATGCAGCCATCGAGAAGTCGGTCAATTTTGCCTTCGACTTGATGGGAAAAAGTGCCTTAGACTCTTTTTTAGACTTAGCGAAGTTTCTATACCAAACCAAATAAGGAATGTCTGACAAGGTTAAAGAACAGGGATCTATTCCTGTTTCTAAAGTTCAGCGTGCGGCCAAATTTATTTCTACAGGAGCGAAGGTAGGGGGGAATTACGTCAAACATTACGCAAAGAAGATGGTCAATCCCTCGCTCAACCGGGAGGAATTGCACCAGGATAATGCTTCGGATATTTACAACTCCCTGAGTGAACTCAAGGGTTCTGCCCTCAAGGTGGCTCAAATGATGTCCATGGATAAAAATTTACTTCCAAGGGCCTATCAAGATAAGTTTTCGATGGCGCAATACACCGCGCCTCCTTTGTCTTATCCACTGGTGGTGAAGACATTCCAGAAGTACTTTCAAAAGACTCCGGAGCAACTCTTTGATACCTTCAGCCGATCAGCCATCAATGCAGCCTCCATCGGTCAGGTGCACCAGGCAACCCTAGGAAACAAGACCCTGGCTGTAAAAATCCAGTACCCAGGAGTGGCCGATTCAGTCAGTTCGGATCTACGATTGGTACGTCCTTTTGCATTGCGCTTGCTCAACATGAATGAAAAGGAGTTGGACCACTACATGGGAGAGGTAGAGGAGCGCTTGTTGGAAGAAACAGATTACCAACTCGAAGTCACACGCTCTCGGGAAATTTCAGAAGCCTGCATGCACATTCCGAACCTTCGCTTTCCACGCTATTACGATGAATACAGCGCCGAGCGGATCATTACCATGGATTGGATTGTGGGCAGGCACATCAAGGAGTGGATGGCGACCAATCCCAGCCAAGAAATGAAAAATCAGGTAGGTCAAGCACTTTGGGATTTTTACCACCATCAAGTGCATCATTTGAAGCAAGTGCATGCAGATCCGCACCCAGGTAATTTTATCATTCAAGAAGATGGCACCTTGGGGATCATTGATTTTGGCTGTGTGAAAGTGATCCCTGAGGATTTTTACCAAGGATACTTCGCGCTTATCAAGCGGGAATTGGTGATGAATCCAGCCGAGTTGGATCAAATCTTCTATGGACTTGATTTTATCTCTGACAAGGATACCGAAGTGGAGAAAACGTATTTTAAGGGGGTGTTTACCGAAATGATTTCCTTGTTGGGCAAGCCCTTTCATGTGGATCGCTTTGATTTTTTTGACGATGCCTATTTCGAAAAAATCTTCTTGCTAGGGGATCGAATTTCCAACGACAAAATGTTTAAAAGTTCCAGACAGGCCCGTGGTTCACGTCATGGCTTGTACATCAATCGAACTTATTTTGGCTTATACAATTTGCTCAATCAACTTGAAGCGACGGTGGATACCACCAAGCCCGATTGGTTGAACTAAAAAGAGGCTGTCGCATCGACAGCCTCTTTTGTTTTTAACTCGTATTGTTTGAATTACTTGGAATAGGTCACTCTGTAAATGCAGTTGGCCACATCATCTGAGATCAATAGGCTTCCGTCCTTCAATTCCTGTACATCTACTGGTCTTCCCCAGGCTTCCTGGCTTTCGGCATCTAGCCAACCTGTTACAAATACTTCTTGGCCTGTCACTGTTCCAGTGGAATCCATTCGCGCCAACACCACTTCGTAGCCAGACTTTTTGCTACGGTTCCAACTTCCATGCTTGGCGATGAATAGTTGGTGCTTGTAGTTGGTGGGGAACTGATCCCCTTCGTAAAAGCGAATTCCCAAAGGCGCAGTATGGGCACCTAATTTGGCTGCTGGTGCAGCGTAAAATGAGGCTTCTTTGCCTTCAGATCCTACTTCTGGATCTAGGATGGTGCCTGCATGCCAGTACGGGTATCCAAAATGCTGACCAAGGCTAGTGGCTCTATTGAGTTCACAATCCGGCATGTCATCACCAAGCATATCACGTCCATTGTCGGTAAACCACAATTCTTTGCTAACTGGGTGCCAATCCATACCTACCGAATTGCGTACCCCATGTGCAAAGATTTCAGGTTTTGCACTGGGCTTGTTTACATCCAGTCGGGTGATGCTTGCAAAAATTGGATCCTCGGACACACAAATATTGCAGGGGGCACCTACAGGAATGTAAAGCAAGCCATCAGGACCAAAAGCAATGAACTTCCAACCGTGATGGGCTTCGTCGGGATAGCCCTCATAGACCACCTCGTAGGTAGGTTTTTCTAGGTTTTTCTCAATGTCATTGAATCTCAGGATGCGGGAAACTTCCGCTACATACAGTTCTCCATCCTTGATGGCCACCCCATTGGGCATGTTGAGGTCATTGGCTAGGATGTATTTGCTGTCTGCCTTGCCATCGCCATTTTCATCCAAGAGGGCATAGACATTTTTTTCCTGTCGATTGCCCACAAAAACAATCCCACTTTCAGAAAGTGCCATGGAACGTGCATTCAGGACATCTGCTGCCCATACGTCAATGCTAAACCCTTCAGGGAGTTGGAGTTTGGCCAACTGCACATCTGCTTTGGCTGTGGAAATTGAGATTTTTGTACCTACTGGCGTAGTAATGCTGGATGTCTTTTCTTCGCTGCAAGCGAAAAGGCTTAGCAGAAGTACAGCAGCAAAAGTCGGTAACAAGCGGAGGTTTGGATTCATGGCCTAGAATTTTGGGTAAATTTAACTGAATAGTTCTGAGAATGATTCAGATTAGACTGGTGTTTTGGTTATTTTTGCGGCATGTTATCCATCAGTAACCTCTCTTATTTTATTGGCGGCCGTGCGCTGTACGAGAATGCCAACTTACACATCAAGCCCAAAGATAAAATTGGCCTAGTCGGTCAGAACGGAATGGGTAAATCTACCTTGCTGAAAATCATTTACGGAGGTTACCTACCTACTACGGGGGAGGTGCAAAAAGCCAAAGACTGTACCATTGGATTTTTGAACCAAGACTTGCTTTCCTACCAGTCGGATGACTCGATCTTGGATGTGGCGTTGGCGGCATTTAAGGAAACTTTGGCGATCCAGGATGAAATCGATCAAGTCCTTAAACTGATGGAAACGGATTATTCAGAAGAGGTGATCAACCGACTTGCCCACCTGCAGGACCGATTTGAATCCAATGAGGGCTATACTATCAAAGCCAAAGCAGAAGAGGTATTGGAGGGGATTGGATTTCAAACCAATGACTTGCAAAAGCCGCTGCGCCAGTTTTCTGGAGGATGGCGGATGCGGGTGATGCTCGCCAAATTACTTTTGGAAAAGCCAGCCTTGCTGATGCTTGATGAGCCGACCAACCACCTGGATCTTCCTTCCATTCAATGGGTGGAGAATTACTTAAAAAATTACGAAGGTGCAGTAGTGGTGGTTTCCCACGACCAGACTTTCTTGGACAATTGCATCAGTACTACGGTGGAGGTGGCTAACCAAACCTTGACTTCCTACCCAGGCAATTATTCCTTTTACAAGGAGGAGAAAAAGTTGCGCATGGAGTTGCAGCAGAATGCCTACGAAAATCAGCAGCAGCAAATCAAGCAGACGGAGCGTTTTATTGAACGCTTTCGTGCAAAAGCGACTAAATCCAATCAGGTGCAATCTCGAATTAAGGCTTTGGATCGAATGGAACGGGTGCATGAGGTGGTGAATGACGAGGTTTTCGTGAACTTTAAATTTAAATTTTCACAAAAATCAGGTCGCGATGTGATCACCTTGGATCAGGTGTCCAAGGCGTATGGGGACTTGACGATTTTGAAAAACACCACCGCACGAATCGAACGAGGAGATAAAATTGCGCTTATTGGTGCCAATGGAAAAGGAAAATCCACCTTGCTTCGCATCATTGCAGGGACAGAGGCGATTGCTGGAAAGCGTGCAGAAGGACACAACCTGATCAAGTCCTTTTTTGCGCAGCACCAATTGGAGGCCTTGACGCTGGACAACGAGATCATCCAAGAGATGTCTCAGGCAGGAAGTGGGAAAACAGAAATGGAGTTGAGAGGGGTGTTGGGATGTTTCCTTTTTTCCAACGAAGAGGTATACAAAAAAATCAAGGTGCTGTCCGGAGGGGAGAAGTCTCGTGTGGCTTTGGCCAAAACCCTGATTTCTGAGGCCAATTTCTTGTTGCTGGATGAACCAACCAACCACTTGGATTTTCAATCCGTGAACATTCTAATTCAGGCCTTGCAGCAGTACGAGGGTACATTTATCACGGTTTCCCACGATCGACACTTTATCAAGGGCGTGGCCAATAAGATCTGGTACATCGAGCAACATGAAATCAAGGAATATCCAGGTACTTATGAGGAATATGAGTTTTGGAGAAGCCAGCAAGTAGTACAGTTGCCTGCTTCAGCCGCACAAAAGCCGGTCAAGGCAATACCGGTGACTTCCCCAAAAAGTAAAGAAGATACCCAGCAAGCCAAAAAGGAATTGAAGAAATTGGAGGATCAGTTGCAGGGAATCGAAAAAGAAATCCACCTTCTTGAAGTTCAAAAGCAGGATTTGGAGGTCCAATTGGCGGAGCCTTCCTTATACCTGAATGAGGTGGAAGCCCAGAAAATTCAGGCCAGTTACCAGCAAGTTCAGGCATCACTCGAAAAAGTTAATGCCACCTGGGAGCAGTTAGTGGATCACATCTCCACACTTCAACAACAAGTGGCACAGGTATAAGAATATGTCTATGAAAACTCAGGCGCTGCTATTTCTTTTTCTCTTCTTCTCTATTATAGGGAAGGCACAAGTGCTTGAGGACAAGGTCTATGCAGACCACATCCTTTCTGTACGGATGTTTCCAAATGGGGGAGGTGTAGAAAGTCAATTGAATGCGCCTGTGGTTTCTTTGACGGATTCCAAATCCCTGGTGGTGTGGTTTGACGACGTGTCCTATGATCCGGAGTTGTATACGGCCAAACTGGTTCACTGCGACGCAGATTGGAAAAAGTCGGGCTTGCGTGACACGGATTTTTCCTTGGCCTTCAATGAGTTCACCTTATCGGACTATGCCTATTCGGTCAATACACGAATGCCCTACATTCGGTATTCCTTCACCGTACCAAGAGTAAGCAAATCGGGAAATTACTTGCTTAAGGTGTACAAAAATCGAGATGAAAATGCACTCATTTTCACCAAGCGATTTATGGTCGTAGAGAGTTTGGCTGCAGTAGGGGCACAAGTGGTACCTCCCGCACAGACTGAGGATCGCCGGACCTTGCAGCAAATCAATACCTCGGTCAATTACAGCAATCTAGAAGTGATTGATCCTCAGACACAAATTAAGGTGGTCATTCGTCAAAACCAGCGTTGGGACAACGCAAAAATATTGACAAAGCCTACCTTTTTGAATCAGAATTCCAAACTTCTACGGTATGAACCCTTTGAGGGGGAAAGTACTTTTCGCGCCGGAAACGAGTTTCGATTTATTGACTTACGATTTATCCGTGCTACAGGAGTCAATGTGGCTTCGGTGAAGGTGGAAGAAAACCTGGTCACTGCAGAAGCAGGGGTGGATTTGCCACGTCCAGGCGGGGCCTATGCCCAGTATTTGGATCTCAATGGGTTTTATGTGGTGCAAACCAATGACCGTCCTGGCGGAGATCCAGAAGTGGAAAGCGAATACGTGTACACTACTTTTTACCTCAATGATGCCCCAGGAAAAAATATCAAGTTGATGGGAGCACTCAGTCAATGGGGAAAGGCACCTGAAGCGACCCTGGTGTACGATAGCAAAAAGCGCTTGTATGCTACTTCGCTCTTATTGAAGCAAGGGTGGTACGATTACCAATTTGCTTATGCAAATGGGGATGGCTCCTATGACTTTGAATCCCTAGAAGGAAGTCACTTCCAAACCGAGAACGAATACGAGGTGTTTGTGTATTACCGGGGCCTGGGTTCTCGCTACGACCAATTGGTGGGTTATGTATACTTGCAGCCCAACAAGCGAAGACTTTGATCCGATTTTATTCAAAAAAATAACCCCCAAAAAGGATGAACTCTTTGGGGGTCAATTCAGGTAAGTAGGGATTAAAACTCCTCGTTTGAGGCTTCCGTTTCTTCTTCGGTAGGGGCTACATTTTGACGAACACGCTCACCAGAAGCCTTGTAGGGGACAAAACCTTCTCTTTTGAACTTGTAAGGAGTCGTTTTATTGTCAGCAGGATGCGTGGCCAAATCCATCATTCCAAAACCCTTGTGGGTAAATGCACCTAAACCACACTTGAATACAAAATCCTGTACTTCTGGAGCAGCATAAAGCGTGAAGGGTAGGGTGTATCCTCTTACTTCGTATTTTACATCTAGGTCGTAAACGGCATAGATACGCGCAAATTTTTTCTGTTGTTCTTTCAACTTATTCACATAGACCATGTCAGGCACTACTTGGAACTTGAAGAAAGATTCCATCTGCTCGGGAGTATACCAACCTGATTTCTCCATCCGAGTCAAGGTAGATTCGTACAATAAGTCAGAGAATTCGTCGCTATCTGGATTGATGAACCGCTTACCCGCCTCTTCATTGAATGCGGGCGTGATGAGCACCAAAGGAGAGATGCAAACAAACTTGTTGGAAACTTCCAAAGTAGGTTCGGTCTCTAACTCGGTGTACTCAGGAGAAAGAATCAAGTTGCCCAATTCTACTTTAGAGGTGGCAAAAACCTGCTCTAGCAAGTAATCGATGAATTCTTCGCTCTGAGAGGAAAGAACAAGTGTAACCAAACTAGAATAGTAGTGCAATCCACTGCGGCTTACCTTGGTTTGACCTTTCAATCCAGAAAAATTGAAGAAATTGTAGTTGTAAAATTCTTCTCTTCCTCCTTTGACAATGAGTCCCTTGAGGAATTGAGCCAGGATATACTGGTGGTGAAAAGGCAAAAAGGAGCCTTTATTTTTTAAGGAAAAGATGATGCGTACTCTCACGGTATAGAAAAATAAAATAAAACAATCCAATTTTTGGTCTCGCCAAGCCTTGGTAATTAACTACTTGCTGTAAAACTACACTAATTTTTTATCAAAACTCAAACATTGAATCTAAAATGCATAATGTCACCATCTTGGACTACGTATTCCTTGCCCTCGATTGAGATTTTGCCATTCTCTCTACAAACTGCTTCAGTCTTAAATTGTTTGTAATCTGCGAGTCGAATCACTTCTGCTTTGATAAATCCTCGTTCAAAGTCGGTATGAATTACCCCAGCGGCTTGCGGTGCTTTCCATCCCTTACGGATTGTCCAAGCGCGAACTTCTTGTACCCCTGCCGTGAAGTAAGTGATCAAGTTGAGCAGGGTATAGGCACCATAAATCAAGCGGTTAAGACCACTTTCATTCAATCCATATTCACTTAAAAACAGGGCCTTTTCCTCAGCGTCGTCAAATTCGGCAATTTGGGATTCGATGGCTGCACAGAGTACGATGACCTCTGCATTTTCTTCTTTTACTTTTTCCCGTAGTTGGGTCACAAAAACATTTCCGGTGTGAATGCTTGCCTCGTCCACGTTAGCCACGTAGAGCACTGGCTTGATGGTGAGCAAGTGAAGGTCACGAACGGCTTCAAGATCTTCTTTGTCCACCTCAATGGCACGTGCATTGAGTCCAGCAGTCAATCCCTCTTTAAATTGTAGCAAGGTTTCCAATTCACGCTTGGCTTTGGCATCTCCAGATTTGGCCATTTTTTCGATCCGCTGAATCTTTTTTTCTACGGATTCCAGATCTTTCAATTGCAATTCGGTATCAATTACTTCCTTGTCAAAAATTGGGTCCACACCACCGGCGACATGAACGATATTATTGTCTTCAAAGCATCGGATCACGTGAATGATGGCATCCACTTCACGAATGTTGGCCAAAAACTTATTTCCCAATCCTTCACCCTTGGAGGCCCCTTTGACAAGTCCTGCTATGTCTACAAACTCGATGATGGTAGGAACCACACGCTGGGGATTGACCAATGCTTCCAATTCCTGAAGGCGAGCATCAGGCACAGAGACTACTCCCACATTGGGTTCGATGGTACAAAAAGGGAAATTTGCTGCTTCAGCCTTGGCGCTTGATAGCGCATTAAACAAGGTAGATTTACCCACATTGGGGAGACCTACTATGCCACATTGTAATGCCATTAATTCGTTGCTTTAATTTTAAATATTTTGTAGGACTTGTACCCCTTGTAAAATTCCAAGACCGATACTCTGAAAATGGTGTAAACGGGTATGGCAAAGATCATTCCTAGGATTCCAGCGATTTTTGCACCCGCAAAGATAATAACAAATATTTCAAGGGGATGTGCTTTTACGGATTTGGAAAAAATAAGGGGCTGCAGCATGACATTATCTGTAATCTGAACTGCTGCGAACACGGAAATGATTTTAAACAGGAAAAAATTGTAGTCACTATCCAAAGTAAAATCACCTGTGGATACGCCTACCACAATGCCAAAAACAGTACCCAATATTGGGCCAGCATAAGGGATCAGGTTGGCAATGGCTGCAAAAAGGGCAATTGTCAACGCATACTCCACACCCGCTAGGGTAAGCCCTGAGGCCGCGAGTAAGAAAATGGCCAATACTTGAAGTAATAGCCCGAAAAGGTAATTGGATAGCAGTTTTTCAACTTTGGTAAATGTTGCAACAGATAATTCAAAATAAGCGTTTGGGATAAGGTTTAAGAGATTTCTGCGAAGTAAACCATTCTCTAGTAGTAAGAAAAAAGTAATGAAGGCAATGGCCATGGTGCCAATGAATACACTGCTTGTTACTGAAATGACTCCCGAAATAAAACCACCGATGTCAAATTTCTTTAGGGTCTCTTGTACCGAATGGCGAAGTTCCTCCAAAAGAATCCCTTTTTTATTTTCAATCAGTTGGTACTTCATCAAAAATCGCTCGAGTTTTTCTAATGGAACTTCCAGTTGCAGGTAGATGCTATCCAAATCCAATTCACTCAAAAGGATTACTTGTCGATTGATCAAGGGGAAGAAAAGAAGTCCTAACAAAAACACAATGGAAACTACAGCAGTGTAGGAGGTGAGAATGGCAATTCCCCTTGGAATATGTTGGCCCATGATGTGTACTTGGTTGACTCGATTGGTCAAGGGGCGAAGTAAGGCAGCCAAAATTAAGGAGACGACCAAGTACAGGGAAATAGCAGAGAAATACCAACCAAACACTAAGAAGGCAACAAAAAAGAGGATAAGGTAGATGAAAAACCGCTGCATGGCTGTAAAAGAAAAGGAGGCAAAAGCCTCCTTAAATATATTGGAATCAGGATACTATCCCTAATGAAGGACTACTCGTTTATTCCCAACGAAGGTCATTGTTTACTTCGTTTTCAGATTCTTCATTTTCAAACTGCTCGAAATCGAAGTCGGGAAGCAAGTCGTTTTTTACATGATCAACTGCTTCGTTCAATGCATTGACAAACTTAAAGAAATCCTCTTTGTACAAGAAGATTTTGTGCTTTTCATAACTAAAGTTATCCCCATCTGTTCTTCGCTTGCTCTCAGTAATGGTCAGGTAATAATCATTACCACGAGTTGACTTGATATCGAAAAAATAGGTTCTTTTTCCTGCCTTTACTTTTTTAGAGAAAATCTCATCTCTATCGTATCCTCGGTGATCTTCCAATGTTGTAGGGGTTATTTGGTTGGAATGGTTAAATTATAGGGTCTAAGATAAGGGAAAAGCAGGGTAGAATTCAAAACGAAACCCTGCTTTTTTTTTAAAATCTGTAAAAAAAAGAGTACAAGAGGATTTAAATCCGATATAAACCTCAAAAAGTTAAACAAGAATCAGGTGAATAAATGCAGAAAAATTCAGGCTATATTTCTGGTTATGAATGAAATAGCGAAATAAGGTACACGGATACGATGCATACTTTTTGGTGAGCAATAAATCCTAAATTTTGAAGAGAAAAACAAAAAAAAAGGCTGCCACTCTTCCGTAACAGCCTTAATGGGTTGTCATCAAATTTATTCTCCGTGTAAGAAGGCTTTTTTGCTGAGTAAGGCTTCCTCAGTTTCTCGGTGATCTGGATCATCCACACAGCAATCTACCGGACAAACAGCAGCGCATTGAGGTTCTTCATGGAAGCCATTGCATTCGGTACACTTATCGGATACAATGTAATAATACTCATCGGAAACAGGTGTTTGTTTTGTAGTTGCAGCCACCACCGTTCCATCTTCAAGGGTCACTTCTTTTAAGTTGGTGCCTCCAGCCCAAGTCCATTCTACTCCACCTTCATAAATTGCCGTATTCGGACACTCAGGTTCGCATGCACCACAATTGATGCATTCGTCGGTAATCATTATTGCCATAGGTATTCAAATTTGAATTCAAAGTTACAATCTCCTTAACACCTTCGCAATAAAAAAGTTGTCACACTAATTAATTTAAATTTATTCCAACGACCTTTCTTTTTGGGTACCTTTGCATCATGCAACTCATTTTCCCTCTTCCAGATCGAATTTCGGCTTTTATTCGTCTTGGAAATCGTATCTCTGATTTGGCGAGCGAAGAAAAACAATCACTTTTTCAGCAAGCCCAAAATCAAAATGCTTGGTTTACGCCGCAGTCTTTGGAGCAGGCATTGAAAGGTATTCAAGTTCTTTTACATGCTCAAACTTTAGAAAAATGGGTAGCCAATTATTCTTTTTCAGAAACGAATCAGCCGCTGCAAATTGGTTTGATGCTTGCCGGAAACATTCCTGCGGTGGGCTTTCATGACATACTAGTCGTATTGATTGCTGGCCATTCGGCTTGCATCAAACTAAGTTCTCAGGATTCAGCATTGCCAATTTGGTTACTGAACCAATTGAAAGCGATTGAACCCCGTTTTTCCGGCCGCATCTTCATTGAAGAACTCTTGAAAAACAAGCAGGCTTACATCGCTACTGGAAGCGACAATTCTGCCCGATACTTTAACTATTATTTTGGGAAATATCCTCACCTGATTCGTTCCAATCGAACTTCTATAGCCATTCTACAAGGAGATGAATCTACGGCTGAATTGCAGGCCTTGGGGCATGATATTTTTGATTACTTTGGTTTGGGTTGTAGAAATGTATCTAAGGTATTTGTCAAAAACCAGATGCAATTGAGGAACCTCATTGACCAGATTCAATCCTTTGAATGGGTGGCCAATCACCACAAGTACTTCAATAACTACGAGTACAATAAGTCCATTTATTTGGTCAATGGGACTCCACACCTAGACAATGGCTTCCTTTTGCTTAAAGAATCGGTAGACTTGGTTTCTCCTATTGGCGTTCTGTATTACGAGATCTACCTAGATGAATTCGAATTGCAAACCAAATTGTCTGCCTTAGCGGGTCAAATTCAATGCGTGGTGAGTAGTTCCAGCCTGGGTTTGCCTGGATTAGTTCCCTTTGGCCAAACCCAATGTCCAGCCCCTTGGGACTATGCAGATGGGGTAGACACCCTTCAATTTTTGAGCGGATTAGAGGTTTAGTGGTAATTCTAAAAATACCTAGGCTCTAACTTCAATTCAGGCAACCCTACATGCGGAATGTTCGTTACCTTTTTTGTTGCTTTTTCCTATATTCGCAGTCGGAAATTTGAACCATTTACTCCATTAAACTAGACAAAACGATGGCTTTTGATATCGAAATGATCAAAGAGGTGTATGCACAGATCCCTGCTCGCATTGCTGCGGCAAGAAAGGTGGTCGGCAAACCGCTTACATTGACTGAAAAAATTCTTTACGCCCACTTAACTGAAGGGGCTGCTATTCAGGCATATAAAAGAGGAGCCTCTTACGTTGACTTTCAACCTGATCGCGTTGCGATGCAGGATGCTACTGCACAAATGGCACTGTTGCAGTTTATGCAGGCAGGTCGTTCACAGGTTGCCGTACCTTCCACAGTGCACTGCGATCACTTAATCCAAGCGGAGATTGGCGCTGACCAGGATTTGAGTAAGGCCAAAGATAAAAACAAAGAGGTGTATGATTTTTTGGCCTCAGTATCCAATAAATACGGCATCGGATTTTGGAAGCCAGGAGCAGGGATTATTCACCAAGTGGTGTTGGAAAACTATGCTTTCCCAGGCGGAATGATGATCGGTACAGATTCCCATACGCCCAATGCAGGTGGTCTAGGAATGATCGCCATCGGTGTGGGTGGTGCTGATGCCTGTGATGTGATGGCTGGATTGCCTTGGGAACTGAAGTTCCCAAAGTTAATTGGGGTAAAGTTGACTGGTAAATTGTCGGGATGGAGTTCTGCTAAAGATGTGATTTTGAAGGTTGCAGGTATCTTAACTGTAAAAGGTGGAACTGGAGCAATTGTTGAATATTTTGGAGAAGGAGCACGTTCCCTATCTGCTACAGGTAAAGGAACTATCTGCAACATGGGTGCTGAGATTGGAGCAACTACCTCCATTTTTGGCTACGATGAAAAATCTGCCGCTTACCTTTCCGGAACAGGGCGTTCCGATATCGCTGCATTGGCTAATGGCATCGCTGCCCATTTGACTGGTGACGCTGAAGTTTATGCTAACCCAGAGCAGTACTTTGATCAGGTAATTGAAATCAACCTTTCTGAATTGGAACCACATGTAAATGGACCATTTACGCCAGATTTGGCATGGCCGATTTCTAAATTTGCTGCTGCGGTGAGAGAAAATGGTTGGCCAGCGAAATTGGATGTGGGATTGATAGGTTCTTGTACCAACTCTTCCTATGAAGATATATCTAGAGCGGCTTCCTTGGCGCAGCAGGCGGTAGATAAAAAATTGGTTGCCAAGTCTGAGTATACCATCACTCCTGGATCTGAGCAAGTTCGATTTACAGTGGCTCGTGATGGATTTTTGGACACCTTCGACAAAATGGGAGGGGTAGTGCTTGCCAATGCTTGCGGACCTTGTATCGGTCAGTGGGCTAGACATGGCGCTGAAAAGCAAGAAAAGAACTCCATCATCACCTCTTTCAACCGAAATTTTGCGAAGCGTGCAGATGGAAATCCAAATACACACGCATTCGTGGCTTCACCAGAGATTGTAACTGCGCTAGCCATTGCTGGAGACTTGACCTTTAATCCACTTACGGATACCTTGACCAACGCGGAAGGCAACCAAGTTCGTTTGGATGAGCCTAAAGGATTGGAATTGCCTACCAAAGGTTTTGCGGTAGAAGATGCAGGGTACCAGGCTCCAGCGGAAGATGGATCTACCGTTCAGGTGCTTGTGTCCCCAACTTCCGATCGTTTGCAACTATTGGATTCCTTCCCGGCATGGGAAGGGGTTGACTTGAAAGGTCTGAAGTTGTTGATCAAAGCCAAAGGAAAGTGTACAACGGACCACATCTCCATGGCAGGTCCTTGGTTGAAATACAGAGGTCATTTAGACAATATTTCCAATAACATGCTTATTGGAGCGGTAAATGCCTTCAACGAGGCTACCAATTCCGTGAAAAACCAGTTGACTGGTGGATACGGTGAAGTCCCAGCAACGCAGCGTGCCTACAAGGCAGCAGGAATAGGATCGATTGTGGTAGGGGATGAAAACTATGGAGAAGGATCTTCTAGAGAGCATGCAGCCATGGAACCTCGATTCCTAGGTGTTCGGGCAATTTTGGTAAAGTCATTTGCTCGTATTCACGAGACCAATTTGAAGAAGCAGGGCATGCTTGCCTTGACTTTTGCAAATCCCGCAGATTACGACTTGATCCAAGAAAATGATACCATCGATATCAATGGCTTGACCACCTTTGCTCCAGGTAAGCCTTTGGAAGTGATTTTCAATCATGCGAATGGAAGTTCACACATCGTTATGGCCAACCATACCTACAATGAAGGTCAAATCGAATGGTTTAAGGCAGGTAGTGCCTTGAACTTAATCAAAGCGGCCAAGGCTTAAGTAAACTTAAATTAAAGAAAGCCGTAATGATTTATTCGTTACGGCTTTTTTAGTTTTAATTTTTGATTCAAATTCTTATAAGGCTCTTGCCTTCGCCAGGTATTCCTGTACCAAGTCCATTTCGGGATGGCTGACTGCCAGTTCCTCTAAAAAACTCAAGGCTTCTACCTTTTTTCCCGAAAGGGTATAGTAAATCCCCTTGTTTCGAAGTGCATAGGGGTTTTTGTCATCCATCGCCAAACTTTGGTTGATTAGCGTCAAGCCTTCTTCCAATTGGTTCAAGTAAAGGTGGTACAATCCCTGGTTGTTGTAAAAATAAGCCTGTCCATTATCTAAGGTGAGCGCCTTCTCCACGGATTTAAGCGCTCCTTCGTAATTTTTCTCTTCAAATAAGATCATGGACCGCAAGTTGTGCAGGTTCGGCTCCAAGGGATTGATCTCCTCCGCCTTGGCTAAAATAGACTTCGCTGGTTCGTATTCTTTTTGGTAAAAAAGAATGGTGGCTTGGTTGACGAGCAGGTCTGAGTTAGTCGGATCTAATCTGGCTGCTTTTTGAAAGGATTGGAGTGCATCTGCATAGGATTTTAGTTTTTCTTCAGTGAGACCTTTTAGAAAATAGGACCTCCAATCTGTCGGATTTTGGGTGACCATCCGTTCAGCATCCTCCTTTGCATTGTAATTGGCACCTAAGTCCAAATAGGCTAATCCTCTTTGAAATAGGGCATCGGTATAGTCAGGTTTTTTTTGAATGGCGGTACTGAAATCTTGAATAGCGGCTTCCAACTGGTTTAATCGAATATGTGCCATCCCCTTGTTGAAATAGGCGTCTACAAAATTGGAATCCAATGCAATGGCTTCTTCATAAAACCCCAAGGCAGTTTTGGGGTCATTTTCTTCCATTTTTTTGTTGCCCTTAAGCAAAAATCTACCTTTTTTGTCTTCAATGGTATCGCATCCCATCCAAACAAGAAGGCTTGCTATCAGGAGGAGTTTAGGAATTCGAATTTTCATCGGGCGTTGGTTTAGGCGTTGCCTTGGGTTCTTCTCCAAGGAGTAAAGCATAAGGTTTTGTGGAAGAAGACAGGTCAAATATTTCTCGGAGAATGGCTAAAATGGGAATAATCAAAATCATTCCGGCAACACCCCAAATGGAAGCACCAAGCAGAAGTCCTAGAAAGGTCATGAATGCATTCAAATTGACCTGACTTCCCACAATTTTTGGGGTTAAAAAATTACCTTCCAAGAGTTGAATGGCCTTGTATGCCCCGAGAATGAAAAGGGGAGAGAGTAAGTTGTCCATGGTCAAAAGCGCATAACTCATAGGGAGTAAGGCTCCAATAAACGGTCCTACATAGGGGATGATATTCAAAATGGCCCCAATAACTCCGAAAAATATGGCGTGCTCTACTCCAATTAGGGAATAAGCAGTGATATTCAGTAGGGCAAGAATTACCATAACTTTTCCCACTCCGGAGATGTAGTTCAACACCACCTTTCGTAACTGGATCAGTTGTGACTTCACTTTTTCGGGATCCGCATCTCTAAAAATAGCGATGAGTACGCTTACCAAATGATCCCGATAGAGTAAAAAGAAAAACATAAATAAAGGAATCAAAATAAGGCTACTCAAGGATCCGATGGCATTGATAGCAAAGGCAGAAATGCTGCTGCTGTTTTTATTGAGCAAACTCAGCAAGACATCCGGGTCCAATTGATCTGCTAGTTTTTGTTGAAAACCGAGTTTTGTGCTTGTAAACTGGTCTATTTGTTGGATAAGTGTATTGATTCGAATAGAAACCCCTGCAAAATCAGCCGAAAAACTAATCAAGTTGCTCACAATAAAACTCAATAATCCAGCCACCAAGCCAATCATGAGTAGCAAAGAAACGATACTCGAAAGGATGCGTGGAAACCTGTATTTTTCTAGGAATAGACTTAGCGGAGTGAATAGAATTGCAAAAAATGCTCCCAATGCCAAGGGGATTAGAATGGACTTTCCGACAATTAAGATAAAGAGCACCACAATCAACAAGGTCAAAACTGCCAAAGCCTTGAGGTAAGGAGGGAGTTGAAGTGTTTTGGATGTCATGCAGTAATTACTGGTTTGTGTTGAAGATAGAAATTAATTACCTACTACTAAGCCACTTCGCTTCAAGAGAGCATCTGGTTTTGGTTCTCGTCCACGAAAACGAGCGTACAGTAGGGAGGGGTGTTCTGTTCCTCCAGCAGAAAGGATATTCTTTTCAAAGGAAATGGCGGTATTTGAATCAAATACCCCTTTTTCTTGGAATAATTCAAAGGCATCTGCGTCCAAGACTTCGGCCCATTTGTAACTGTAATACCCGGAGGAATAGCCTCCCTGGAAGATATGCGAAAAACTGGTGCTAATCCTCGTGCTTTCAATGCTCGGAAGCAGTTCGGTAGCCTTCAGTACCTCCTTTTCAAGACTTTTAATATCCTTAATTTGACTTGGGTCCTGGCTATGGTAGGCCATGTCCAATAAGGAAAAACTCAATTGGCGAAGTGTCAGGTAGCCTTGCTGGAAATTGGCGGCCTTCTTAATTTTTTCGACTAATTCGGATGGAATGGTTTCCCCCGATTGGTAATGTCTTGCAAAGAGGTCCAAGCATTCTTTTTCATAGCACCAGTTCTCAAAAATTTGAGAAGGTAGTTCCACAAAATCCCAGAAGACGCTAGTGCCGGAAAGGCTTTCATAGGTTCCCCGAGCCAACATGCCATGAAGTGCATGTCCAAACTCATGGAAAAGAGTAGTTACCTCATTGAAGGTCAACAGGCTCGGACTAGTTTTGGTTGGCTTGGTAAAATTGCAAACGATGGAGACCTGTGGTCTGTGGTCGGTATCGTTTACCTTGTATTGGCCTCGAAAAGAAGTCATCCAGGCTCCATTTCGCTTTCCTGGTCTGGGGAAAAAGTCTGTATAAAACACCGACAAAAACCGATTCTCGCGGTCGTAGACTTCATAAGCGGTTACCTCAGGATGGTAAACAGGAATTGCTGAATTGGGTACAAAGCGAAGTCCAAACAAGCGCGAGGCAGTGGCAAAGCCTCCTGAAATTACATTTTCCAAACTGAAGTAAGGACGAAGTTCCTCCTCGTCAAATGCATACTTTTCCTTTTTGAGCAATTCGGAATAGTACGCAAAGTCCCATTTTTCCAATGTTTCCAATTGGTCCAACTCTTTGGCTAGCGCTGCCACTTCCTGCACATCAAGTTTGGCTTTGGGCTTGGCTTTTTCCAGAAGGGAATGCAAAAACTCGAAAACGGTACTTGGGCTTTTGGCCATGCGCTCTTCTAAAGTAAACTGTGCATGACTTTCGTAGCCTAGAAGTTGGGCTCTCCTATGCCTTAAGGTCACCAATTGCTTGATGAGGTCTTGATTGTCTAATTCGTCTCCTTTGGCGCACTTGGTGTTGAATGCCATAAACAAGGTTTTTCTCAAGTCTCTGTTTTTGGCGTAAGTCATCACTGGGATGTAGGAAGGGTAATCCAAGGAAAATGCCCAACTATCGGGATGGCCCTTTTCTTCCGCTAACTGTGCTGCTGCCTCGAGCGCTCCAGAAGGGAGGCCTTCCAATTCACTTTTTTGCTTGACCAAGTGCAGAAACCGATTGGTCTCGGCAAGCACATGCTCCCCAAATTGTAGGCTCAATTGTGCAAGTTCTTGGTCTATTTTCCGCAGGGTTTCCGCATCTTCCTCCCTTAATTGTGCTCCATTGCGAACAAAGGATTTGTAGGTTTTTTCTAAAAGAGTGGATTGTTCTGCTGTAAGGGATAGGTTTTCTTTCTCCCCATAGATCTGTGCGATGCGCTGAAATAGTTCCTTATCCAACAAAACATCATTGGCATGAGCAGTCAGGAGTGGAGAAATCTCTCGTGCAAGTGCTTGCAATTCGGCATTCGTTTCTGCTGAATTGAGGTTAAAAAAAAGGGCAGATAGGATTCCCAGATGCTTTCCGCTTTTTTCCAAAGCCTCCACTGTATTTTCAAAGGTCGGGAGGGATTCCACCTTGATGACTTCAATTTCTTTTTTGGCGTCTTCAATTGCTGCAAGAAATGCAGGCTGAAAATGAGCGGTTGAAATCTCTGGAAAAGGTGCTGTGTGGAAGGGTCCAGTAAATGAAGAAAGTAGGGGATTGCTCATGAAAGCGAATGGTAATGTGGTACGGGTAACAAAAATACGCTTGTAAAATTACCGATTTGCAGGGGATTTAAATCTGAATCTTACTTCAAATTCCCTATTCAACTCCATAAAAAATAATGGCCAGGAAAACCCTGGCTATTGATTTGATTAATGGAAGTCGCAAGTCATGGCTTCCGTGCCAATAGGAGCCCCATCTGGAATGTTGAGGACTTGTTGTGGCGTTAATTCTTCAGGAAGACTCAGGTAGGCTCCAATCTTTTGCTTTAAGTAATCTCGATGCGCTAGCAAGAGGCTAGCAGAAGGATTGGTTGAAGTACTGAGTTTGCGCAATTGTTGCCTCACCAATGCGCGAACTGTCTGTGATGCTCCTACATTTTTTGATAGGGCAATTAGGTGATCTACCAGTTTGGCTTCAGTCATGAGTTTGATTTCTGTACCTAGTCCTGAAGGCAGCGAATTATTAAAAACTTGGCTAATTACTTTTGTAAGTACTGCCTCCAAACCGGGTAAAGAATTGTTTTGCAATTGCTGTAAGAAAATGCGGTTAGCTCTTCCTGATTCGAAAAGGAAGCTGAAGGTGGCGTCTACTACATTTTCCGCAGGTGCGATGGGGTCAAACACAGGTCCGGTACGGGATGGGAAGGTTTCCCTGTTTTTGGCATACCCATAAGGTCTTGGTGGAATTAAGGCCAATATGGAGGCTGGGATTTCCAATTGTGCTGGGCTGATGGACAGTAGAAGCGCATCTAGTGCTTCATTTTGGCTTTTTGCAGGAATCCATTGGTGCGCAGTTTGGTTGTCACCTTTAACTTTGTAAGTATAGTCCAATCCACCGACCAACTTACTGGTGGCTTCCAACTGGTAGCGATGCATCAGGTAGAGGGGTACAAATACCTCTTCCAAGATGGCTTGGGGTTCTCCAGCTTTGATGGCATTCAGTCCAAAGGTCTTCATGCGCTGTTGACGCAAGTCCAAGAGGCGCTTGAGTTCATCTGAAGCGGAAGCCCCATTGTCCCAAAGGTGGGAGCGAGGATGTACCCCACTTGGATTTCTGGAATCTGAATCGGTGATAAATTCATAACCTGCAGCATAGGTCGCTTGCAGCGTTTTTTCTAGAAACTCTTCCTCAGTTTGGTTGGTACTGGGTTGTCCATAGCCGTAGGTGATCGCCCACTTGTCCCATTCCCCGATTTTTAGGTCATAGGCGTCACCAAAATCCACCTTGCCATTTGGATCTAGGCTAATCAAAGGGTGCGGATAATCCATCACTGAGGAGCGTCCAGTAGCTGAAGTGGCATAGCTGTGTGCCAATCCGATAGTGTGTCCGATCTCGTGTGCAGAAAGTTGCTTCAATCGATTCAGTGCAAATTCCATCAATTTAGGATCTGCTTCATTTCCTTCTTCAAAGGGCTGCAAAAGACCTTGACCAATTAAGTAATCTTGGCGTACTCGGAGAGAACCAAGGGACACCTGACCCTTGATGATTTCTCCAGTACGTGGATCTTGAATGCTGGATCCGTAAGACCAGCCCCTTGTGGAACGGTGTATCCATTGGATTACATTGTAGCGTACATCATTCAAATCCATTCCCTCGGGAGCAAGTTCTACTCGGAAGGCATTTTTGAATCCAGCGGCCTCAAAAGCCTGAGCCCACCAGTTACCCCCTTCCATCAACGCACTGGCTACGGGTTCTGGAGTCCCCCGATCTAGGTAGTACACGATTGGTTCCAGTACCTCAGAAACCGCTGCTGTAGGGTCTTTCTTCTCAAGACGGTGTCTAGAGATGAATCGCTTCACCAAAGGTTGATCGATGGGAGTGGTGTAATCCTGGTAACTGATGAAGAAATAGCCTGCTCGCGGATCAAATTTGCGCGTAGTATACAATGGAGGCAATTCAATAAAGGAATGTCTCATCCGTACAGTCACCGCATCAGGACTCGGGGTTACGGACCGTAAATTTGCTCCTGCACCTGTTCCTGTTAGCGTGATGCTGGCTTCTACCTCTGTATTTTTTGGGAAGTTTTTGGTAGTTGGGAAATACAATGCAGAGCGACTTGCATCCACCTTGTAATTGCCCTGCCTTGTTCTCGCGAGCGTCTCACTCACTCCATGCACATCCTGTAGGTAAAAATTCGTCGCATCTACCAAATAGGTTGCTCCTTCCGTTTTCACCACCTCAAAGCCCCAAAGTGTGGATTCTGCAAAAGCATCTTGGATGGATTTGGCCTCGTAAGCGTTTTTGGTGTAGGCTCGGTAGTCGTAGTTTTTATGCACCATCAGGATTTTGTTTCCTGCTTTTCGAAATTCAATTACTCGGGTATCACCCAATTGACCTCGATCGAGTCCAATATCATTGGATCCAATGCCTGAGGTCAAGGTATTCACATACAGCAATTCCTGGTTGAGACTGCTGATTTCCAAGTAAATCTTTCCTTTTTCTTCATCTAGGTAGAAGGGAACAAACCCTTCTTTCTTTGTCATTTTTGTAAAATCCTGAGCAGGAAGCCAGCCAACCTGAAGTAGGAGAAGGAGGAGAAGACCAATTTTTTTCATGGGAGTACGATTTTTTGTCAATTTATCAAAAAGGTAGATGGCTATCCTACCGCTCGTGAAAAAAATGCTAAAGGGAATACCGGAGTACCAATACCGTATCGGTTTGTTTGTTCCCTTTAATCTCCTGCATGCCCGAACTAATCTTTTCTCGGTCTGCATAGTGCGTCTGGGCAATTCGGAAGTAGGCGTTGAGTTTGGGATGGATGCGGTATTGAATCAAGAGGTACTGTCGACTTCCCTTTCCAGCAAATGCGGGAATTGCAAAGGTCCCAAGTGCATTGTGTTCGTAGGCATACAGTCTGTTGTCAAAAGTTTCGGTATCAAAAAGTGCCATTCGAGCGGTTAATCTCCATTTTTCCTTTTTGAAGGAAAGGTCTTGAAGCAGCATCCAACCCTGAGTATTCGCTTGATCCAGAAGGACTTGGTTCCAAAGAATCCGGGACTGAAAAGCGAATTCTGGAGTGATTTCTAGTTCTAGGTTTGCCTGGACTTGATTTTTTCGAATAGAAGCTAGGGAATAGGTTGGTTCAAAGGAATCTTCGTTCGCCACATTTCTCATTTTTTGCTCCTGCTTCATTTGAACTGAGGCACGTAGATTCCTCTGAGGTTGGTAGCTCAGTCGTACCAGCCATTCCTGGCCTTGGGAAGGAGCATACACCCGGAATTTGAGCCAGGGAAATCGAAAGAAGTCTACGTAGGCGTTGAGTTTAATTTTGGAGGAAGGCTTGATTTGAAGACCCAGGTAGGTGCCCTGTTCGTTGATGGGTCCTGTGCTTTCGGCAAATGCAGTAGCATAAAAACTATGGAAGTCGCGCTCGTAGCGCCTCCAGAGTAGGGAGAAATCAACCGTTTTGCTTAGGCTGCTGACGAATCCCAGGAGAGTGCCTTGGCCTTGGCTGATGGACCTTGCAGATTCGCCAAAGAAGGAAAAATTCTTCCAGGATAGATTAAAGTACATACTTCCTAGGGTATTGCTAGGCCCTGAAAATTCAAATTGATTGTAGAGATTTGGATTACGAATCCAGGGGATGCTCAATTGGGTATGCAAGGCATTGATTCCTACCGACCATTTGCCCGAACTGGCTTGGTATTGGATGTTTGTGCCCAGGTTCGTTTCACGAAGTTGGTTTTTGATGGAGAGTTCGCTTTGGCTGCGGTGTAGTCCTGCTTGAGAAAGGCTAGTGATTTCTTGACTTGAATTACCGACAGCATCCATTTGAGTTGCTAGTCTTCCATCTTTTTGAAGAGAGGAGAAAAGTAGCGTACTCTGCCAGGATCCGAGTTGCCTCGTGATTCCAATGCCTCGAAAAAAGCCAGATTCTAGGCTTGCTGTATAGGGAAGGATTCCCAAGGTACTTCTTCTGATCGTAGGCACAGTTTCTGCACCTTTACCCAAACTAAATCCTGCCCCAAAGACCAACCCTTGACCAAAACTGGCTTGAAAATCGCCCATGCTTAGGGTTTTCCATTTTCCCATGTTGTAGCGCGTGAAGTGAAAGGATGCGAAATTAAATCCATAGCGGCTGGTTTTTGGATCCCAGGCAAGGACTTCACCCGCATCTTTTTCAAGCAAGAAACCTAGACTAAAATCTTTGGCATGTTGAATTCGAAAACGAAGGAATAAATCATTTGGATCACCGAGGTAGCGGCTATTCGGATTCGTCGTGCTGTCATTTTGGTAGCCTTTCCGTACTTCCAGGGTGCGCCGGTGACGAAAGAGTAGGTAACTATTTTCCTCGCTTCGCAGGCGTTCTAGAAAAGATTTGTTGCTTGATTTCTCGGTATGCAGGGTAAGAAAAGGGAGGATGGCTTCAAAGGTACTGCTGTCCCAATGGGGGAGGGATTGGAGTTCATAGAGAGAGACATAATCACCCGTTTGGCTGCGGTGGTCTAGAAATTCCTGAATTTGCAGCGAGGTGAGGAGGTAGGTTCCTGCCAATTCCTCTCCGCTTACACGATTGATATCCAGTGGATTTTGATAGAGTTCTGAAAGTAATTCAAAGAGCGCTTCGTAATCCACTTCTTCCTCTTGGATTGGAAAAAGCCGCTCCAACAACTGTTGGATGTCCAGGGGAATTGCTGTCCTGTCTTGACCGAAAGTGGGAAGGGAAAAAAGAAGGAGGAGTACTAAACTAAAGACTTGTTTCATGCCTTAGTGCTTTAAAAATAGGGAGAGGTGATGGGTACCCCCCAGAGCGGTAGTTTGGCCAAGAGCATAGTCAAGTCCATACTTTTTCTTTCGAAGCCCTAGGCCAAAATGGAGAGCATTTGGAGCAGAGTGGTAGCCTGTGCGCAGCAATATCCAGTTTTCGAGCTGGTAATTTAGCCCAAGTTTAAAGATGGGAGAATGGTCTAGGTCCTTTTCCAGTTCGCTATGAATTTCAAGGTTTTTGGCAGGGAGGTAGGTGATGCCGAGTGCGAGGAGGCTAGGAATGGGTTGGGAGGACTGCTTGCTCACCTTGGCTTGGTTCAAATTGGATAAGTGTACACCAAAGAAAAACTTGGGTCCTAGTTCTGCCAGGCCACCCAGGGAGAGCAATAGGGCATTGCCCGTACCAAACCCTTCGATATGGGTTTGAAACCAAGCTACTTTTGCACCGAAACTCAGGATGCCTCGGGTGGTAGATAGGCCCAATTCCAGTCGGTGTTGTTGAAAAGGTTCTCCACCAAACCGGGCTATTCCAATTCCTAAACTCCCGACTGGTTTTTTGAAAATCAGAGAAAGAGCTGCGGTACTTAATTCTTGGAGTCCATAGCGCTGGTCTAGGGCAATTCCTATTTCGGGATCTTCTAGTCGGTCCAAAGCACCCACATTGTTAAAAAGACTCCAGGCATCTTGATGGTACAATTTGACCGTTCCTAGGCCTTGGGATTTAGCTCCAAAGGCTTGGGTGGAAAGGTCGATTTGAGCAGATGTGGGAAAAGGGGATGCCAGCCAGAAGCAAAAAATTAGCCTAAAATTCATGAAAAATAGTTTAAAAAGTCATACTTAAATCTAAATGATTTCTTAGAGTATTCCAAAAAGGAGAATGAGATGAAAGTAAAGGCAAACATCTTGGTTAAAGCGAAAATTTTGGATAAAAAATGAACTTTTAAAATTCCTGAAAATACCTTCGATTTGATTTAAAAGCGTACCGAATAATATTTTGAAAATTTTTCGCAATCGATTGTTTGAACAGAAAAAAACATTTTCTATTTTTCGGAGGTATTCATGAATTGAATATCTACAATAGGTTTAATAGGTTTGAGAGCAGGAAAAGGTCGGAATTATATTCCGGCCTTTTTTTTTGTTATTTGCTGAAGAAATTTTGTTGTTCGATGCGTGATTTACGCCTAAAATTGCGAGTGGTTTATGCCCCTTGAAAAACTCCAAGCACAATTGCAATTGTCCTTTCAAGGGATACTTCCTGGTAAGGATGCGCAACTGCTTATGGCCCCCCAACCCATTGACCCCCGACGAGTTGCTGCCAAGGTACCAGAGGATCATCGAAAGAGTGGTGTCTTACTTTTGTTCTATCCGGATGCCTCCCAAATCTATTTCCCCTTAATCAAGCGACCTCAGTATCCTGGCGCTCATAGTGGGCAAGTGGCATTGCCTGGTGGAAAAGTGGAGGAGGGTGATCCCAATGTGGTATTCACTGCACTTCGAGAGGCAGAGGAGGAAATTGGAATTGATGCGAGTAAGGTAGAGGTGATTGGAAGTTTGACCGAGTTATACATTCCGGTAAGTAAATTTTTGGTTTCCCCGATTGTGGGTTTTTTAGATCATAAACCCAACTTTGTTCCTGAGCAGCGAGAGGTGGTTAGGATTATACCTACCCCCTTGAATCATTTGATTCGACCCGAGATTGTCAAACAAACTCCCATTTCGTTAGGGGGAGGGAAGTACCTGGAAACTCCGTATTTCGATATTGCTGGGGAAGTAGTATGGGGAGCGACAGCCATGATTTTGAGCGAATTGATTCAATTGTTGAAGCAAAATGGAGGGTAATTGTTGGTCTTTTTGACAATTGTAGGTATTGTTGTAATCAAGAAAAAGTAGACGATGGAAGAAAGCACAAGCCCTTTTTTTACGAATGATGCGGTAGTTTTTGGCCTTTTGATGGCCACTTTGGCTTTTATTTTTGCTACATCTTCTAGCAAGCATCCGTTTTGGGTGAAGTTTTACACTTATGTGCCTGCAGTGTTGCTCTGCTATTTTATTCCTGCGGTATACAATTCCCTAGGTTTGATTTCCGGTGAGTCTTCGAATTTGTATAAAGTGGCTTCCAGATACCTATTGCCCGCTTCTTTGGTGCTTTTTACCATCAGCGTGGATTTGAAAGGCATCCTTCGCTTGGGTCCAAAGGCCCTGACCATGTTTTTAACCGGAACTATTGGAATCGTATTTGGAGGCCCTTTTGCCCTCTTTGTAGTAGGCTGGATTCAACCGGAATTGTATGCAGGTACAGGATCGGATGAATTGTGGAGGGGTTTGTCAACTATTGCTGGAAGTTGGATAGGGGGAGTGGCCAATCAAACAGCCATGTTGGAAGTTTTTGGTGCAAGCCCAGTCTTATTTGGGCAAATGATCGCGGTAGACGTCCTGGTGGCCAATTTCTGGATGGCCATATTGTTGTATTGGGCAGCCAAACCTGAAAAAATAGATAAATTTTTAAAAGCCGATACCTCTGCTATTTATGAACTTCGTGACCGAATTGCAAAGGCCAGAGAAGCCAATATTGCGATTCCCAGTTTACCAGATATTTTACTCATACTCGGAATTGGATTTGGGGTAACAGGCCTATCGCATTACTGTGCAGATTTCTTGGCACCTTGGTTTGAGAACAATCACCCTGAATGGAACCAGTATTCCTTGAATTCAGCCTTCTTCTGGATCGTGGTCATTGCTACGGCGCTGGGATTGGTTTTATCTTTTACCAAAGCCAGGCATTTGGAAGGAGTGGGAGCTTCCCGATTGGGTTCGGTCCTCCTCTACGTCATGGTTGCCACCATTGGGATGCAAATGGACTTGGGCGCTGTCTTTGACAATCCCATTTTATTTTTGATTGGAATTATTTGGATCCTATTCCACGTTTCCCTGATGCTTTTCGTGGCATGGCTGATCAAAGCCCCCTTCTTTTATGTGGCAGTCGGCTCCCAAGCCAATGTGGGAGGCGCTGCCTCTGCACCTATTGTGGCTTCCGCTTTTGATGCTTCTTTGGCATCTGTTGGTGTGCTTTTGGCCGTACTAGGTTATGCTTTAGGTACTTATGGAGCGTACATCAGTGGCTTGATTATGCAATGGATGTCAAGCCAATAAATACCTTTTTCATTTTTATTTAGGGCTTATACACTTTCACGGCAGTACCACTGACTGTGACCATGAGCATTCCTTCTCGGATGGTTTCGTAATCAAGGTCAATACCCAAAATTGCATTTGCTCCCAGTTGTCTTGCCTGCAATTCCATTTCAGCTAGGGCAGTACCTTTTGCTTCGCGTAAAACTTGTTCGTAGGCCGAAGATCTTCCACCCACAATGTCGGTGATGCTTGCAAAAAAATCTTTGAAGATGTTGGCACCAATGATGGTTTCCCCGGATACGATACCCAAGTAATTTTCAATGTGATGGCCCTCTAGGGTAGAAGTTGTAGATAATATCATTTTTCTTTTGAATGAATCGTTTGCCTCGAAATACGAAAAATTTGACAAATGGTTTTCCAATTGAGTTTAATAATTAGGCACATAGTTTGTTCGTTTTTAGCATTGCCTTTTGGTAATCCAAAAATAAACGGTGGATTTCTCTGATTTCCCAGTTAAATTGGCATTTCCCATTAATTTTGTCTTGCCTTTTCGGCTTTGCCTGATCCTATGGTGCATCGTCTCATCTTTTTATTTTTGTTAAATTTTGCAATAGCCAGTATTCAGGCTCAAGGGTTTTTAGCGAATCGTTCATCGATCTATGCATTTACTGGGACTTCCGGGGCTAATTTGAGTCAATTCAATACACTACTCGCGGAACGGGGACAACTTCCACTTAACAATCGGTACAGTTCCTTTGGACTAGGATACCAGGCTAGGCTAAATGACTTTATTGTTGGGTTGGAAGTCTCCCAGCACCAAAGTCAAAAGGCGGATTTAGGTTCCCATCGCTTTCAGTACCGAACCTCTCGTGCTTTCTTGAATCTGGGCTACTCGCTCACCGAAGAAGGTAAGTTTCAATTGATCCATTACCTCTCCATGGGTCTGGGTTACATGAATGCACAACTGCTTCCACACAAGCAATCCAAAGACTTGCAAACTTTCCTAAAGAGTCCAGGTCAGGGATTTGTGTTGAGAGCGCATGACATCCAACGAGGTACGAGCAACTTTGGTAATTTTTTGACAGAAATCGGTTTTCAAATCTCCTATGATTTTCCCATCCCCAATCGAAAAGAAGCATTGGAGATCATTGCTAAGGCTGGGTACTCCTTCAGTCCATTTGAGAATGGCTGGAATCTGAATGGGATCTCCTTTGACAATGCCCAAGCTGGAGCCTTTTTTCGAGTAGGAACCGGAATCAGC
>Ga0169931_10002995_pt1 | contig 27150 bp, 17 predicted proteins | sample Kivu_15m_20L_FD_129675 | JGI IMG/M metagenome (GOLD analysis project Ga0169931, IMG submission 129675) | Freshwater microbial communities from Lake Kivu, Western Province, Rwanda to study Microbial Dark Matter (Phase II) - Kivu_15m_20L... | ecosystem: Environmental > Aquatic > Freshwater > Lake...
TAATAGCCAACAGCAATATTATGTGAACCAGTATTTCCTTGGGCACAAAGTGCAAACGCACCCACTGCGGTGTTGTTGACCCCTGTGCTTACGCCAACAGCAGCAAAGTACCCAATAGCAGTGTTGTAGTTGCATTTAGAATGCAGCAGAGCAGCGTGCCCCACTGCGGTATTGAAGTTTCCCGAAGTGTTTCCGTGTAGGGCACAAAAACCTAAAGCATTGTTGGATGCACCGTTTATATTACAATGCAGTGCAAGCGCACCCACTGCGTTGTTGTAAGATCCGGTGGTGTTTGAGTATAGGGCTAGAGAGCCTATTGCAGTATTGAGCGATCCACTGGTGTTTCCTTGCAGTGCTTGCAAACCAACAGCAGTATTGTTTTGCCCAACGTCGTTGGAAAAGAGAGCAGAGTGCCCCACTGCGGTGTTGTTTACACCGGTTGTATTGCAGTTCAGTGCGAGGCGACCGACAGCCACCAATCGACACCCCGTAGTGTTAAAAACGGCAGCAGAATCACCAATTGCGGTGTTTTCGCTTGTGGTGTTACAGAGCAGTGCATTAGTACCAACAGCAGTATTTCGTATACCAACACTGTTGGAACACAGTGCGTTAACACCAACCGCAACATTGTTACACCCAGTAGTGTTGGCACACAGTGCCTGCATCCCTACTGCTGTGTTGGATGTTCCACTGGTGTTTGCTTTCAAAGCAAGAGTACCCACTGCGGTGCTGTTTACACCAGTAGTGTTGGCACACAGAGCACACCTACCAATCGCAATATTGTTTGATCCAGATGTGTTGGACAACAAAGATGCAACACCAATAGCAGTATTAGACACGCCTGTAGTGTTGGCAGACAGTGCACTACCACCAACAGCAACGTTGTTGTCTCCAAAGGTATTGCTCGAAAGAGAATTGCAACCTACTGCGGTGTTGGAAGAGCCGGTGGTGTTTGAACGCAAAGCACAACTACCAACAGCAGTATTACTGTTTGCGTTATTTACTGGAAGAGTACAATGACCAACAGCGGTATTGTCTGTACCCAAAGTATTTCCGCAAAGAGCAGACCACCCAACCGCAGTGTTTAAAGAACCTGTGGTGTTGCAGCACATGGCTAGATCACCAATAGCCACATTTCTACACCCAATAGTGTTTAGTTCTAGCGTTCCATGTCCCAATGCTGTGTTGCTTGCTCCAGTGGTGTTACTGTGCATTGCACTGGCACCCATAGCAGTATTAAAGCAACCCGTTGTGTTGGCAGTGAGCGCGTCTCTACCCACAGCAACATTCTGTCGCACACCACTGCTTTGTACACCACCACCATTGCCTATAAACACTGAAGACGTGTCACTTTGCACCCCGTTGTGAATGCCAATTCCGTCAATGGTTGCGCCGTTTATGACTGTTAGTCTTCCAGCCGCCCACAAATCAGAAGCAAAGGTTGCACCACGCGAAATGTACGCAAACGAACCACTTAATCCCGCAGAAAAACCAACAAACCCGTAAAAGGTGTGACCCGTGCTATTAATGTTTGGGGTCAAGAACGCAGACCACACTCCAGCAGTGGTGTATGTGGCTCCTACTGTACCACTGTCAACTGCATCGTAAATGCGTAACTTGTTTAGTTTGTAGACAGCAGTATTGGTGACATCCTTCCAGTAATTGAAAGTGTCGCTCAATTGTACTTCAGGAATGGTGTACGTGTTTAGGTCTGGTCCTGTGCTGCCGGGCATCTGTCAGTTCTCCTTTTGGTGAGCGATACGCTCCTCCAAAACTAAAATACGGGCGTTCAGACTATCTATTTGAGTTTCCAAATAAGAAATGCGCCGATCAAGCATTTCCTTCTCTTCAGCAGCCGTTATACGCGAAAGATCGGCTAACAGAACCACCCTTCCATCACTGCTTTTTGTATATTTCGATGTCATACTGTACGGAAACTGCAAACCTTTAGATTGCGTACAGACGGCAATTTTTCATAAACTTTGGAACTGCCTGTCAGGTCTGTGGTGTACACCAGTTTTACTTGGTATGCCCGTGTAACCGCTCCTCTAGAGTTAAACCAAGCCCACTTTGTGGGACGGAAGTCGTACTCATTTGCAGACAGGTCTGAAGACGAAGTGAACGGATATCTCGGGCTTCCCAATCCATCAACCGCAACCATTTCTACCCAAGACTTTGTAAACAACTCATTCTCTCCGTTGTCACTCCAACGAACGTACGCTTTTACCTGCGAACCTTGCGGTGAACACACTTCTGCGTCAACAAACACCCCATCGGAGCGAAGATTGTGTGGAAGCGCAACAGATTTGGTAACGTATCCTGATGTTGTAGCATTGGTACTAGTACACAACATCTCGGCTCCAACCACAAGTGCTAGAGACGAGTCCACAACCGGCGAAATGTACCGTTTGCTTGGTCGGGTAAGAGTAACTGTTGCGTTCTGCGAAGCAGTGAAAACAGTTCCCAAATATTTGTTTTGGTTGTTTTCTACTGTGGTTCCTCCTACTGCATAAACCGCAGTGCAGTCTTGGGGAACTATTTCAGGAACTGTTAGTTTAATCACTTGGCAATTAGCAACATCGAGTCCAGTGAATGTTGCTATTCCGGATGCGTATCCACTAACAAACTCACACCGATCCAAAGAGAACGCAACATCGGTTGCCAAATCTTGTGCCATTGGTCCCACACTTTGTGGTTGGAACAATGTTCCCACCAGTGGATTGTCGTTTCTGCCCCCATAGGTAAGATTCACCCCAGAATCGTTAACTCTGATTTCGTAATTCTTGCTGTTTGTCAGCACAGCAATAGCGTACTCACCAGGTTCTAGGTATATCGGAGACGCAAACGTAAATGTGGTTCCTACAGGAGTCGTGGACGTTCCAACAAATCCTGTGCTCACCTGACTAGGCATAAGCGTCACTGTGCTCAACGGAACACTAACAGAAGGCGACGGATATCCGTTGATGGTAGGACGTAACTGAAGTGTAATTGGCAACGAAGAGTCTTTCTTCGAGAAATACAGAGTAACACTCTTAAGGAATATACCTTCCGGAGTGGTCTTCTTGTCCACAAAGAAAGTTTGACACAGTGGATCTGTCCACTGGTTGTTGCCAACCGTGTCTTCAATGTTATCGTAAGACACATCTCGGTTGAAGGGATCCTTTACAATTCCTTCACTACTAACGGTTTGGCGGCGATATTCGGGGTTTCGTGTGGAGTACACACCATCGTATTTCTGACGAACAGAACCCGAGCAGTAGAACACTACATCGGACGCTTGAGTTGTGTTTTGTACTTCAGAACTGTCTGTGATACGAACTGCCTTTTCACCGGATAAATACACTCCGCTGCTTGTTGCAAACGTAGTTCCAACTGTTCCAGTACTGTCTGCTGAAAGTCCACTTCGTACAAGAGTACCGTCCACATACAGATACAAGCCGCTCGAATTTGGACGCATACCGTATGCTGTTACACCAATAGTGTTGATTGGGATATACTGAACCACTGTTCGATCAATAATTCTGTTGTCTACCGTTCTGTGGGTCGAACGGTCTAGCAGTCTAGAAGATCGAATAATCTCTTTGGTCTTTTGGTTTATAGGCGAAGCAGAACGACTAACAGAGGTTCTAGAATTACCCGAGTCTACCTTTGGGATAGAAGACTGTGAATTGCTCTTTGGAGCAGACAGTAGTCTTTTTTGAGCCTCATCAGAAACTTCTTTGCGAATCTGATCTCCAGTCCACAAATACTCCCAATCATTCCACTGTGTTCCAAATCCACGAGCGTCACCAGCATTAGAAGCAACCCAGTTATCGTTTTCTTGCACACTGTTTCCGTACACGATTGGGCGAATTGCTGTGTCGAATTTTGGTTCGTATTGTTTTGTCAGTTTCGCAAATCCAAGCCAGTTCACTGTTCCAGTTTGATTTACCGCAACACTACGATTGTATCCACTGTTGTTTACGTAAGAAACCGTGGAGTAGTCTAGTGTGATTAGTCCGTCAGAAGAAATGGTAAGTCCCGCAGTAAGCGAAGGCGAAGACAAAGAGGAGAGGTTGTGGGTAAAGAAAGGTCGTGATTCTCCGTACTCGTAATCAACCGAAACTCGGTGATCGGGATCTACCACGTCTCCGCCAGCGTGTCCACGGAAATCGTCTGCGTAAATAGAAGTTTTGATCGGTTCTTCGGTTAGGGTTCCACCCAATACAGTAGTGGTTCCTCCAACAGTAAGATATCCGTCCACCACACCCTTGATCTGTAGTGATTCTATTTGAGATTCTGCCAAAGACAGTCTGCTAAACACTTCAACAGAGTCAATTCTCTTTTCTACTCCGCTAATGTCTGCCATTGTGTATCGTCGCACATCATTTTTGTTTACGATAACGTCTTTTGGCGAATGCGTGTATGCAGGCAACAGCATTGTTGCTACGGTCAACGAATTTTCTGTTTCTGGTGGAGACTGGGGCGCAAACTCCGCAGCCCCTGTGTCAATATCAAACGCACAAGACAAATCTGATGGATTTATCTTCAAACTTAAGCGGTCTAGTCTGGGAAGGTAGTTGCTCCACGAAGCACTTGTTGCAGAGCAATTTTGATAATCTCCGTATGGTTTAGACAGAATGCTGTCGTGGCTTATTCCACTGTGACGGAAATCCAAGCAGTTTGCCAAAGAAACAGTTCTGCCTGTTTTGGGATTTGTAAACAGCGGAATTTCTTCGTACGAAATTCCCGAGTACGAATGCCTTCCAACAAACGGACCAAATTCTGTTCCACTGTGAACAAAATACTTGTAACTCGCACCAAGTGTTAATGCAGTACCAGAAACATAAGACCCTGCTCCAGCAGGAAGAGCAGTACCTTCCTTTGATTTCTTTACAATCAAAGCAGCGTGATCGTACAGTGTTTCACGACCGCCGTCATCCAATTCAAAATCGTTTAGAGCGTTTGCGCCGTTAACTGTAACAGCAGACACACTATACACATCTCTCTGTGGTAACGTGAATCCAACTCTACCGTTGATAGTGGTAAATGTATACGCCCCACTAGAAATAGTGGCGTTCGTGCTTGTTTTAATTCTAATGGAGTTAGAGGTCATGTCCGGAGTATACTTGTACGGTAACAACATCCGTATTGACGCCGCTCCAGTGAATCCTGTAGGAGCACCAACAACAGTCATAACCAAATTGCTTCCACTCTTACTGACTGCAACTCCAGTAACAGGATCAGAGGAATTCAAGTTTGATGGAATAAAAGCCGATCCAGTATTTCCTGCTCCAGCCGCAATTGTTCCTGTAATGAAAGAATATTTTGAAATGGTGGAGCGTGCTGACGTAGGACTTGAAGTAAGGTCTGGAGCAACATCCAAATACGTGGAAGACGGAACTCCATTAGGCAAATCAATTGCAGACGGAGTAACCGTGTAAGTAGTAGTGTTTGTTCCAGAATTGTACGAAACCGTTATTGGGTTTGATCCGCTTGTGCTTGTTTTACTCGCCACGACCCCGTAAAAACTCAAAGACACTACACCACTGACCCCTTGGGTGGGAGACAGTTCATACACCAAACAACTATCGTTTTCGCCCGTCCCTCCCACAGCACCAAACGTTGATCCTGAAGAAGGAGAGAAAATTCCCCAAGTGTGTCCTGAAGTAGTACCGTACATAACAGCAGTAGAAGCCCCCGCAATCACAGATCCAGAGCAAACACCGTACAAGTAAGCGGAGTACGTAAATCCTGCTGAAGCACCAAACTGGGGAACAAGCCCGTGAACTTGGGCACGACCAATCACACTTCCACTAGAATTTCTGAAGTGAATAGTAGCGTTGCCGCCGTTAATGCTGTTATAGTTATTGAAAAGAGTAACGCCGTAATTCTTGTAGTCAAAACACAGCCCTGATAGAACGTTACCTGTGTTGAAAACAAAACTGTTAGACACAGTCTCGGTGGATCTTGCTTTAGAAATTCCCAGTATGGTTGGATATTTTGTTTCTACCTCTTGACCAAACACATACGCCTTACCAGGACCAACAATAACGTCTAGATTTTCTGAAGAGGAAGCGTCCTTGATAGAAACATCAAATGGCGAAACAATATACGAACCCGACTCATCGAATGTACGACGCTCAAGAGTTTTTGCAATGTCTCCATATACAACACGATCAACCTTCTTTGTAACTTTTCCGTCTTGAAAACGAAGCAGTTCTATAAAGTCGTCGTTCGTATCAGACACTTCGGTTTGACCCAAAGTAAGATCCAAAACCATTCTGTCTGCACCAGGAGCACGATAGTTTGGAGAACCCAAGGACGGATCCAACAAAGAAGTGTCCGAAGCAGAAGTCACAACATTCTTTTCAATAGAGAACCCGATCTTTTTGTCGAGTCCTGCAAGGGTTACCCCGCCGCTTGCCATCAAAAAGTCTCTATAGTTTCCCGAAACTGTATATGGGGTAAAATTTTGATCTTCATTGCGTACAAATTGACCGTCAACGTAAAAGATTCCGTCTCCAACAGTTACCAGTTTGCAAACACCGTTGTGAGACGCACCCGAAGCAACATACGGAGAGTACCCTGCACCGGAAGCAGTGGTTAGTCCAAGAGTAACACCTGTGTTTGGTATTGCTCCACCGTAACCACTAACGTAATCAACAACCACAAAGAGTTTGTCGTCGTATTCAGGGGCAATTACATGAGCAATCGTTCCTGATGCTGTTGCTCCGTAGTAAATCGTTCCACCAACAAGAGTGTCCCAATCATCAGAATCAAAAGCGGAAAAGGGACTTCCACTACCAGTATTCAACCCTAAAAAACTGGTGTTTCTTACTGTTATAGGAGCACCAACAACTCGGGATCCGTTCTTGAACAGATGATCTCCGACCTTTGATATCTGATCCTGCAACAGGGACTGAATTTGAGTTAGTTCGCGTGCTTGGATTGCGTATCCAGGACGGAAAAGTAGTCGCAAAAACCTTTTTTCTGAATCAAAATCGTCGTAGTAGGGAGAAATGTTAAAGATGGTAGGATCGTAACCCATGTAGTTTTTCTCGTATTAGAACCCGATTCTGATTCGGAACTCTTCCTCTTGCCCAACTATTCTGTTGATGGGCTTTATGTTGTTTATGTATACTATTTCCCCAGAGTGAATATCTATTTGCGGACCACACAATCCCGAAACCACATATCCTTGATTGATATCTCCTGTCTCTGTGTTTAATGCAGCCAAAGACGCACCGTACACAGTGCTAGTTTTGAAGTTGCCAAATGTATCCGAAAGGTATAATCGTCCATTTGTTACTGTGTCGCGTTCCCATTTATACACCGTTCCTGAAGCGTAGTCGTAGAGATACGATCCACTAACGCCCTGCTGGACAAAATCACCATTCTCCCATGTAGTGTCTGTGAAGTCAGAAAGACCTCCACGACTCATACTCAAAACTGTGAGTCCTGTGTAGACTGGTGCTGAAGCAGTTTCAAGGTAAGGAGTACTGATACTTATCATTTTGAAAAACGGTCCTGCTGTACCGCCTTCTGTTGCAGCAGACGCTCCAAAGTAAACAGAAACGTCTTCCCCATACGCCAAAGACACACCAGAAATCAGAGCAGTAATTCCACTTAACGCTCCAGTAATTTGCAAATTATTGCTCGACCCCTTCACAAAAGCATTTTGCGTTACCCGAACATTCAATTTTTTAGATTCAGCAAAAACAATAGTGCCCGCTGATGTGATTCCAAATGCGTAACTAATACCTCCCAAAGCACCAATAGAGATGCCAGCAGGAATAGTTTGGGTTACTATTTCTCCTACCAAAAATCCTGTTTTGGGAGACGCCAAAGACAGGATATAGTTGTCCAGTCTATCGTTCCAAACAACAGGAGCCGCACCAGTGTTTGTAACTTTAATCTGAACTTGCGTTTCTCCGCCAACAGTGTTTACTATGGGGGTTGTTTGGGTTACAGGGAAAGACGCGTAACTTTCGTTGCCTATTACGAAATTATTGTTCGTTCCTGGAAAGTACTGCGATTCAAACTGGGTATCTGTGGAATACGACGCTCCGGTGTACAGCAGAATCATGTCTCGGTAAAAAGTTACTTCTTTACCAGCCAAAGTACCACTACCGTCTCCCAAAACAGGATTTTTAATCAAACCAAACTGGCGGTACTCGCCTCCCACGGGAATACCACCCACATCATCGTCGCCCAAATCAACAAGCATGATGATGTCTTTCACATTGAGTTCTTGCAAAATATTTGAGCCGTGTCCACCCTTGGGAGCCAGTATTGCTCTCATTATTGGGTGCACAGTTTCACCAGTATCAGTGCCTTCAGGAGAATTCTTTGAACTTACTACCTGAACAACCGCTTTACTATAGTTTTCTCCGCCATCAATAAGTTCCACACCAGTGATCTGTCTCCACGTTGATTCTCCACTTACTCCCAAAACAGGGAAGCAGTACGCGCCACTCCCGTCTCCACTTATTCTTGCGTGAGGAATAATGTCGTAATACACTTGAGCAGCACCACCAGGATAACTGAAAGAAAACGGCTCGTGCTCTCCACGAACGGTGAAGGTGTACTCTGAAGAACTAGAGGTCACTCCGTGAATAATTCCGTACTTGTTGACATCATTGGGATTTGTTCCGGTTCCGCTGACTTCAACAATTCTCAAAAGGTATCCAACATACTTGTCGGTGTCACTTTGAGGCAGGGTAAATTGATTGGTGTTTGTACTGGAAGTTATTGTTATGTAATTTCCTACACCAAAAGAAGCAGACGCCGCAGTACTGCCTGTAAGACCAACACTGAAACGCGAGCCGTACTCACTTCCCAAGTAAGTAGCAGCAGACACTCCCCCATTGCTCACAAACTCCACACGTGTAATTTCTCCACGAACAGCAGTTCTTTGAGCACTGAACTGTAAAGACGTTTCAGTGTCTGATGTATCGGTAACCAAATCACGTTCAACAACAATATAATTAACAGGAACATAATCAGCAAGTTCATACGGTAAAAGAGATGGTTTGATACTAGCCAAGTACTTCCATGTGTAGTCGTCACCGTAAGTTACCGCTGTACTACCTGTATGTGATGGCTCGATGGTTGACGGGTTTCCTTTGAGTGAAACACCCAAACATTTGTATATTTTATCTGTAGACGTAACGACATAAAACAATTTTGGATCGTCTTCGTCAAACAGTTGAACAGTATCATCATAAGCATCGTAAACTGTTCCAGAATTCCAAGGAATTCTAGGTAGAGCAAAAACAATTTTGGATGGATCTAGTTTTTTGTAGCCAATCATACACCGCATAGTGGTGTACTCTTCTGCAACAGTGTCTCTTGGCGTAAGCGGAATAACGTCCTCACCTACTGCTCCAGTCGCACCCCAAGGAATATCCTTTCCAACAAACAGAAAGTATTGATTCCTGTTTTCAGATATTTCGTTGAATAGGGCTTCTGCGTATGCTCTATTTAAAGATGACTTTAGCAAAACTGGCATTACTTTTATCCTCCAAGCCGTTCGTATGTATCTTCGGTCAAAACAGTTCCGTCTGCCAGTCTTGTGCCTTCTGATTTGTACAATATACCGTACAAGTTTATAAAATCTTCTATGGTCACAGACCCAAAAGAAACCCCAGACAAAACACGTGTGCTACCAACAGTATTCGGGTGTTTTGAAATAGACCAAAATCCAGTAGTGATTCCATACAGGTCACCACTTGGTGCACTTCCAGCATAAGATGCAGGCAAAACACGATCCAAACGGTATTTTCTAGACAGATACGAAGACACTATATGCCGTTCCGTTTCACTCAAGACTCTGTCGTAGATAATCACTTCGTATATCACGCCCGAGAAGGAGTACGACACGTTGTTTAGTGCGTTTGTTACCCACGAAGCAGCAGTTATTCCTACACCAGAATCCAAAAGGGGCAAACAATACGAACCAAATCGACTCAATGAAATTGCATTTGTGTTGTACGCAATTTCAGCAGCAGGAAGATTGAATACACTAGAACCGCCTGGACTACCAGGAGTAGCAATTCGTCTTGCAGTATCACTCGACAAGTTTCTACTTTCATTTCCCGAATAGAAAGACCGTATCCTTCCGTCTGGTTCACGCAACCATTCACCCAAAGCAATGTGTTCCAATGACACACCACTTGTTGTACTCACAAAAGGATTGTACGCAATTCTAGCCGATGTAGTGCTACCAACATTTGTTCGCAATCCCACCAATCCAGTGTCTGGTGGGTACAACAACGCACCAGAACCGCTAATATAGTAGTACAATGCGTTATTAGGCGGAACGCGATTAGAAAAAACAGGATCTATATTAGAGTAACTTCGGTGATATAAAGCGTGATCAGTTTCCCCACCACTAACTGATGTGAGTAAGGTGGAAACTGTACCCAACTCCAACTGTGGACCCCATATGTGCACTGTTGCGGAAGAGTTTATAGTTCCTATTCCACTCAAGCCCTGTCGTATACCAATGGTGACCAATCCTCCGTTGCTGAACGCAGTTTCTGTAATTACAAACCGCCGCCAACTAGTGGTCAGAGTACAAACAATATACGACGATCCTGCCACATGGCGAATCAAAATCTTTTCTCCGCCTACTGTGCCTTTCAGCCACACGGAGAACGTATATTTATTGCCTGCGACAATATCTGAAAAGGTTAACGATTTATTAGAAAAATCACTGGTACTAGTACCACTGCCAGAATTAAACGTAATAGAAGACGCAGTAGTGTTTCCGTTTGGATCAGTAGCATTAGAATTTTCTACTGGATTTACCCCAGTTCCTTGAATCGAATCCCCCCACAAAGAAACACCCGCAACAGTAACGAAATTTCCACCAGATGTACTCATAAGAGGATAGTACATTGTAGCAGGGCTGAACTGATGGAAAGACCTGTCCGAAGACACGAAACCCAATCCGTAATGGGAAGCAGTATATCCAGCAGAAGTGGTTCCTGCTCGGAAGGCAATAAACACTGTCATGTCTTTTGTCAGAGTTAGACCTTTGGACAGAGTAAAGAATTGTCCAGACAGTATTTTCTCTCCAGTTCCCCCTGGTTGGAAAGGAATTTCGCTGGAAAGCGCACCCAAAGTTGTTCCTGCTGTGTGTCCACCACAGACTCCTGCTTGAAACCACACCGTATTTGGTCCGTAAACAACACCACCATTAAACTGTATTCCGGTACGTCCTTGAATTCCTCTATCAGCAACAACAAGAGTTGGTCGGAGTTTGTCTACTGTTATTCCTGTATAAGAAGGATTAGTCGTCCACATTGACCACTTGGGAGGCAATGCGTGATTTTCAGACGGAGACGCATCTCTCCAAATGTCCATACATCTTCCCGTAATCATGGATGCACCACACACACCGATATTTTCAGGCTTAAGCCAAAGCGTTAAACCACTAATATTAAAAGGAGACTTGTCCACGGCGGTAGGTTGCAAAGCACTCTCCTTTGAACCAATCCATGCAGTAAGTCCTCCCAAAGGTCCACCCAAAGGATTGTGTGCTGTTCTACCTCGCTCTAAAACGAATGAATACGTGTATCCCAAGTCTGCTACAGTAGACCCACCATTGGTAAATGAAGTTCCCAACGGCGCAGTTTTACCGTTGGGTCCAAGTTCAGCAGTGCTTCCAATATACGGATTGTAACCTATGGGATATAAATCTCCTGTGGTTCCGTAGGTGACTCCGCCAAAATTGACAAACCAAGTTCCCACTGTAATACCGGTTGCACGAAGATCAGTAGTTGTTCCTAGAGTATAAGGTGTGTAATTTCCTATGACAGGAATAGAAACACGTTCAATCTGTGAAGATCCACTTGCACTAGCGTCTGCTTCTGCATTTAGAAGAATGGATCCCCACATCTTCATTCCAGCAGGGTGAACCAGTTTTTTCAAAACAGAAAAGTAACGATCTATACTAATTGAAGATCGCAATTCATAAGAGTACTCTTGATAGTAATCTCCGTCATACATCTTCCCCAACGAAGACACCTTCCCGCGATCTCCTTTATAGTATCCCGGATATCGTGTAACTGCTGTGGGGGTAAACAAGATCGTAGAAGTTGCGTTTACTCCGCTCTCACTAACTACGACTCCTGTGACTGACGAGAAAAAGTTGATCCCAGAGTTTTCGATTCTGATTCTAGTAACACCTCCGCCAATACCAGTCTGTTCTACTCTGGCAGAAAATCCAACTCCGTCTCCACCTGAAATGTAAACAACATCACCTATCCTATAGTTTTGTCCCTTTGTTGTAACAAAAAACTCTCCAAGAACACTAAAGGTAACTTCCTCTATGGGGTTAATTGTAACCGCAGAAGGAGGTATAAGTGTTATGGATTTGTTCGGAGAAAAGTTCCCAACCAAATCTTTCAAAAAAAGTTCCGTAATAGGAACTCCGTCTTGATAGTATTTGTAAACTCGCTCAATCGTAGCGTATCCAGATGGAACACCGAGTGAAGCGTACTGCACAGCAGTTCCACCAACCAAGAGGTAATGATCCACTTCTCTGTCCCCGCGTGTCACCTTCACAGAAAGTTCTTCTATCCATTGCCCATCAGAAGCCTTGATGATGTCCGTTTTTGGATAGTAAAACTCAACGTCGCTGTCATATAGAACCCTGAACAAAAACTTGTAGGAACTTTCCGTCCCTTTGTTTCCGTAAAAATCACGAATTTTCTTCAGAAGGGTTTTTTTGTTTGGAGTTCTACCCAATTCATCAATGGTGAGTACTTCAGGAAATGAATCCAAATACAGACTCTTGAAGTGAGAGAAAAACTCCTCTGCATTTTTGTCTACGTCAAAAACCGTATCCAATTTACCCACCACGTAACTGGGCTTGCCTTCAGAGTCCATCCACTCATAATACGCTTTAATGAATAGCACTAATTTTCTGTAGTCTGAGCGCGCAAAAAGCGGAAACTGCTCCTCTATGAACGGAGCAATAATACTTTCCAGTTTTTCTGCGGGTGAGTTTAGAAATATGCTCTTGAAATCAGACATATCAACCTCTCAAGTTTTGCTTACGAATCACTTGAGGAACAACAGTAACACTCACAGAGTCAGTGTAACCACGATTTAATCTCATAACACTGTTTTCAAACACAAACAAATCAGAGTTTCTAGGCTGAACCGTAACAGCAAAGAATACATCTGAAGTTATTGGAGAGAACTTTGATCCAAAAGACAGTATCCCTGCATCGTAATCTATTTCTCCTATTTTCGGATAGATGATGCGTTTACCCAAGACAGCATCAGTTGACACTAGGTCTAAATGACCAAATCCATCGTCTTCCACTGTAACACTCTCGTACACGTTTCCATCCACTCCAACGTGTTGGAAAGTAGTGCTGTATGCAACAGAAGTGTGAATTCTCATGTCTGTAGAAACAACTGACGAGTGTCCTTCGTGTGGATGGTAGATTGGATTTTTGAAGTCTATCGAAAACCCCTTTCTGTCAATCATACTCGCAAGACTTACTCGCTTTCTCATTTTTATTGTGGTCTGATTTCCCAAAATAGAGGTGTCTAATTCGTTTATACCTTCTGTTACTTTGGACAAATACAGATTGCTTCCAAACCGTTCTAATTCGTTGGCAGAATACGCAAACAGATAAGCAGTGACCAGTGCCTTTATAGTAGATGCAGACAAGTTACTTGCATCTGGATTTTGAGTAACCAAACAATCTAAAATAACATCAGTGTATTCAGGATCAACTACCTCGGGAGTTATGCTAACAACCGAAGCAGTTTCTTTAAGTCTCCGAGCAACACTTTCCTTTTCATCTCTAGTTAAAATCGCACCAGATCGTGTTTTGATTGCGATATACACTTTACCGTACTGCGGAGGAACCACAGTTTCCCCGCCGTATACCAAAATAGAATCTGCACTGGGATATATTTCAGAAACTTTGGTTATGTAATCGTCTTCTGTGACTGCTCTGGACTGTGATTGGTAGAACCGAGGAGCCATAAATTTAATCTTTGACACGCTTTCGGGTTCAGATCCTCCCGAAGACTGCGATAGAGTTGCAATGTTTCCCAATCCAGAAACCGAGGACGTAAACGTAGTGATGCCGTTTCCAATCTCTCCGTTCGTTTCTAGATACTCAATTGTGACAAGACTTCCATCCGTTGGTCTTTTACCTAAAAAGTTGTCACCAAAAAACAAATCATAAATTCCTAGTTCTCTTTCTTGCAAAAAGAATACAGTAGAATCTCCAGTCAGATTGATGTAGTCAGTACTGTACTGCCAAACATCCGAAGCCCCAGTAGAATCATTGGGTGAAGCCTGAATTCGTACCTGAATAGTACTAACATCTGCCTTGTTGTTTGGTATGACCAAATACGAACTACTCTTTCTGTTGCTGTCATAGATGTAAGTAATACGACGTAAAGTTCCTTCGTAAACAGGAACAGATTCAAATTGCTGTGTTTCGCCGTTTGCGTACACTGCATCCAACAACACAAACTTGAATTGAGAACCATCTGAATCCGCACCCAAAAACTCGGTTCCTCGGGTCAAATATGTGCTGTTTGTTGCTGCTGATGCGGATATTCCTAGAATTGCTTTTGCTGATCGGATAGATCCAGGAACGTATCCCAACGTTTTTGCATGAGACACAACAGATTTTCTTAAGGTAGCACTGTCTAAAAATGCTTCATTTGCTACCATGTTTGCATAGAATGCTTGATAATGAGTGTTGTATGCCAACACATCTAAAATCGTATTGAGAACGGATCCGTCAAAGTTATAGTCTTTGAGTGTATTTTGAGAAGACAGGAACTCCTTAAGAGAAGCCTTTGCCTCTTCAAAATCCAATCCCAAAAGATTGAAAGAATTTCCCTTATTGATAGCCATTGTCACCTAGTCCTTTCGAGAATTATAGTGACTTTTTGTGATTCTCGCACCTCTGCTATACTGTACTCAACCGAAACCATGTACGAATTAGCATCAGGATCAGAAACAACGTCTACCAACAGAGTTCCGATTCTAGGCTCGTGTCTGCGAAGTGTTTCTACTATTCTATCTCGGATTTCCAGTGCAGTTACCTCGTCCATAGGCTCAAAAAGTAAAGCCCGAAGAGAACAACCTAGTCTTGGTTGGAACAAACGCTCTCCAAAAGAAGTATTGAGGAGGTTTCGTATCGACTGCTTTACTGCATTAAGGTTAGTAACAAGTAGAGCATCCCCTGTTTTAGGATTGCGATTAAACAAAAAATCCACATCACTGTGTATTGGTGAAGAAGAATTTGTGTTTACTATCCTAACCGGCACTGGTCTGTCTCCCTTTGGTTCGTCAGGTGAGCGTTTACGGTTTTGCTGCTGCTTTCTATGACCTGCTCCACCGAATGCTCCGAAATGCCGTCCTTCTCAATTTGATCTAGCCCATCAGCAGAACACCACTGGCAGCACACAAATCCTAAAGGCGTTACTCCGTCCATGCACCGCAACGGACTAACAGTAAAGAACAGCACGTTATTTATCTCAAAACTTGAACGGAATGCGGACTCAAGCAGCGTCTCTACACGAATAATTCGGTCAGGCGATTGGTCAAGAATACGCACAACATCAATGTATCGGTTCAGCAGAACGTCCTGTGACTCAATCATCATGCTCTTTACCCCGTTTGCACACGACTCATGGGTAACAGATATGCGCTTAATGGAACTGCCGTCAGCAAACTTGCCCCCGTTATGAAACTGAAACACCAAGCAACGAGACGCACGAACAGTCACGCGTAGTTCGGTGAGGTGTTCGTGAACGCGGGTGTGGCGTATCACAGCGTGAGACTCCTCTACCTTGGCTGCTTCTTCTATTTTCTTTTCTGTCTGCTTGCGGTTACGGATCACCCCAACAACACCAATACCGACTCCCATTATCAGTACACCCAAAAACTCGCCCCACACAAGCGCAAGGTCTGTTGCTGATTTGAGAAATTCGGTAATGCTGTTCATCTGAAACTTGTGCCTCCTGAACTTGAGAGCGCAGATCGAACCGTATTTGTAAATTGCGGATCCACCAAGTTAACCGTCGCGTCCACGCTTAACTGGTTGCACGGATCATCACTTTCGGAAATTATGTTGCTCATTAGATTTATGGAGGTAACCTTGTCTATGAACGACAGGGCTTCTGCCAGTTTAGCCGTGGCAGCGTCAACAGCACCGTTCACCGCAGCGTTTGCTGCGTCTATTTTTTGAAATATCCCGTCCACTTCTGCTTGGAAAGCAGAAATACTGTCTACTATTGCAGTTCCTGATCCTGGATCTAATTGATTTAGAAGTGCTTCCATATCAACCTGTGCTGATATGAGTGTATTGATAGACAGTTTACCATCGTCTTGAATCATGTTTAGCCCCACCCCAATGTCCACTCCCTCTATGCCAAGAGCACATTGGAACTGCCCATACAGGTTCAGACTACTGATCATTCGAGCCAACTGTTTGGGGTCTTTGTATTTTGCACACTCTTGATCAAACTTACTGACCGCAGATCCAACTGCCGCGAATCTAGACTGTGCGGCTTCCAAAGACGGTAATACTACAAATAGTGGATCGCTAGCAGTGCCGTTAGCAGCAATAAGTCCTGCTACGCGAGAGGAGTTTTTACCTAACAATACACCAGCAGCAGCAATAGAGGTTTCGTTAGGCTTTGTGAGCAGGTTCTGAAAATCATTCAAACCGAATGTGAGAACGCTTTTTTCCCCGTCAGTTAGTTTTTGTTTACACGGACACGTCATGGTTTACCCCGCAAATAGTGTGGTTGAAGTTGTGGGGGTGTGCCCACAACTGGCTTGACTTGCACCAGTACATATGGGAGTTCCATTAACTACAAAATTTGGACTACCCTGAATCATAACTGCATTATCGTGTTCGTTGTTTCCGTGATCTTCCACAGGATTACCTTCAACGGAAACAGGAAATCCGTCTAAAAACAAGGTCGGATTACCCACGAGGATTGTTCCCCCTGCGCTGTCAATATTTGCTCTGCATACTCCGAATCCTGGCATGAGTTACCTCAAGTTTACCCGCTTGGGTTTGACTACTGGCTCTCCCGAGTTTACTTCAATACGCTTACCTTGTTGCATGACCATTACAGCAGAGTCGGTCATAAACGAAATGGTACGCCCAGAAAATCCTATGTTTCCATCAGTGTAGAACTCCAGTGTTTTAGCAGACGCTTTAAAGTCGCCCTCCACCTGTAGATTCACATTTGCGTTTGCAAGAATATCTGCATTCCCGTTAATCTGAAGGTTTACCCCGCCACCAATAGTGACATTCATTCCGCCCTCAATAACCAACTCAACGCCCGAACCACCTGCAATATGGATCTTCTTGTTACCGTGCACTATTTCGTAGTCGTCTCCAACCACTCGCTGTACACGGGTTCCGTCAGGGTTGTTCTGCCATCCGTTGCCTATTTCAGTAAATGTTCCCGATTCGTGATAGTCGTGCAACCGTTCCGCACCAAGAGTGTCGTCCACTTCCCGCACGTGACCACTCTCACTAAAACTCACGTGATTGCGCGGATACTGGGCTGCATAGGGAGTTGGCGGCTCTGACCACGAAGACTTTGATTTCATGTCAGGAGTGCTCTGCACATTCTTCTTTACCGTAGCAATTTTCTGTGTCACGATGGTACTCTGCATTTGGGTAGGATCAGAGTTTCGTGCAAGACGATTGGTGTCTTGTTCGCCCACTACCGAGACACCAATAGGAAACATTCCTGATTGAACATCTTCAGGTTTTACTGGATATCTACCAGTGGGATCAGAAAACCCGTCCACTGTGTTTGCAATATTCTGCGGAATGCCACCAAAAGAACCAATCACAATTGGATCTTGTGCGTCTTCTCCGTCTCTAAAGAAACCGAACACATGAGATCCAACCAAAAGCCCAGTGGGAGACGCACCCACACCCGAAAGTGCAGCAGAGGTAATTGGCTGCATTGGATACGCCCAAGGCAAATCTACGGTCGGCAATTCTACTTTGTTGTGAGAATGAAATCCAAATATTCTAACCCTACACCTTCCTAATTGAAGAGTATCCATAACGTCTTCGACAACGCCATGCCACCACACAAAACCCTCTTTTCCTAGAAAGCCTTTCATAGTCATACCCCCATACAGGTTTTAGAAAGTTCGTACTTGCAAACATACGCACTAGTAAATTCGTGTTTAACAGAGGTAATCAAGTACTCTCCGCTGAAATTTTTATCGTAAACAGCAGGATCGAAAAAAGAATCTGACTGTATTCGTGATATGTCTAATGTGATAGTATCACCAACTCTTCTTCGTGAATCACCATACGCTACCATTGCTACTTTGTGTGTAAGCAAAGATCCCGAGTGGTGTTTTCGTTTCAAGAAAATATTTTCGTATTGAAAATTGTCGGAAATTGCAACCCCTTTATTTTGAGTAGTAAATGAAGTGGTTGGCAGGTAGAAATACACTGTTCCACTAGAGCGCAGTTTGTCCGCCTCGCTAGTTTCCTGCTTGAAGAAAGGTTGCGTGCCAAATTTTGGTTTGGATTCAAACACATCGCTCTCTAAAAATTGTGTTTCTCTTGCTTGCTTTCTAACCAAATCGTGAACCACCAATTTAGAAGACACCACTCCAGATGATATGGTGTTTGCAACATCAAACCGACCAATGTCTTCAAGCATGAGAACTTTGTGATAACGAGGGGGCAAAGCGGTGGAAAAAGAAACAGACTCTGATTGATTTTCCCCAACAGCAAGATTAGGTGGGGCGTAAACGTATCGGGGAATGTTTTGTTTGCCGTCTTCTGCTATTTTACGGAAACTTTTGTAAGAGTATCCGTCTAAAGTTTCATAGAAGAAATATGGTGTGTACTCTTTTCCTATGTCAGAAAAAGAACGAGAAGCAAGCCAAGACACTGCTTTGAAAGGAGTGTATGCAGCAGGAACAACCAAAGAGTAATTGTCTTTGGTGGTTTCTATGAATAGACGATCTTTCCATACACTTTCAGGAAAGTGTTTTTCAAATATGGAACTAACCATAGTTGAGGTATTGCCCTTTAGCGAGTATCCACAGAATTGAGAGTAGTTAAGGTAACCACCCACACTCATCAGGTGCAGAGTATAGGATTGGCTTTTTGCGGAAGAACCTATTCTAACCGTATCCATCTTATACACTCTGAATTGCAGACGAACCGGAGTCAAATTGTCAACATCTGTCTTAAATACGATCTCGACCGACTCCTGTCCCGAGATCGGGAGTCTTTCAGGGAAGTTTAAAGAATCTTCCACATACACTTTAGCAGTAAGATACGGAGAAAAAATATCTTCGTACACCTCAAACTTTGCAACTAATCCACGAAGGTCTACTTTGTTTCCACTAACAAGAGAAGTAATAGAGAATGACTCTAGTCTATAGTCTCCTGCTTTGAGTAGTGATGAGCCGTGATTCGTAGTCATACATCAAGACTCTAACAGAGATTTCAGTTCTTCTTCTGCTTGTGATTTGTATCGTGGATTCAAAACTCGTATAGTTCTTTTCAGTTCGTTTTGTTCTGTTTCATAAACAGTATTAGACAAAGAATAGATGTTAACAGAATCACCAGAGATACCCATGTACTCACCAATGTAAGTTTCGTACAATTGAACTGTTTCGTCTGGTACACCATAGCATAAGCCACCACTATCCACTATTGGATACGGATCTTTATCTCCACCCAAATGACCACGCAAGTAAGAATAAGAATTGGTCTGTTTGGACAAAGGATCCACAATCACGGATTCTACTGCTCCACAACTTCCAACGGGTCTAGACAACTGAAAATGATGAACCGCTAGGTCTTGACGGTCCACTCGGTGTATAAACACTTCGTATGTTGTACCAATACCGTTATTGACGTAGGCAGTTCCAACAACAAACGAACCAGAAATAGGTACAGTAATTCTGCAAAATTCGGGTTCGTAGTTTAGAACCTCTGCTGAAATTCCTTCTTGGTGAAGACTGTTCCCCTGTCCAACAGAAGTAGAATAAAAGAAAGAACCAGTGCTTCCGCTTGTAATGTAAACCGAGTATCCAGAATATTTTTGATTGATGTGGTCTTGAAGCACAGAATACGATTTGCACCAACCGTGATATGGATCAACAATATTGTTGGTCAACAAAACTAGCCAGTGATATCGAGGATCACCATAGACTCGATCCGCTATGTGTTCGGGTCTTTCTCCGTCTCTAATGTCATACTCTAAAAATGCTCCTCTGCCGTCTTTGATTTCTTCGGACAAAGAGATCCTACGGAGCAGATTACGAACAAAAACCGTTTTGTTCTCATCTCCAAACGGAAGACTGTACTCTACAAATGGAAACTTGGAGAAATACATTATCAGTATCCTTGGTCCACAACTTCTCTGGTGTTAGCAGTAATTTCTGTCATTGACATAGAAAGAGTAATCGCTGTAGGAGAATCATTCTTGAAAGAAGAGAACACTGCATTGGGTGTGTAGTCTACCGATATGCTGTTTACAACACACCTAGCAATTTTAGGAATATACGGATTCTCCTGAAAGGATCCTGCTCCTCCACTGGTGTTGTAGGACAAGAACTTCACTACAAACTCCGCAGGAACTCGCAGATTCACAGCAACAAGGGAAGACTCTGTTCCCTGAACAGCCTCGTCTTTCGCTGGATGAGCATGATATCGAATAGTTTTGATAAGGTCTTTGAGTGCTTCGGTTTCTTGTTCATTTTTAGGATACAATTCCCAAGAAAATGTAAATGTTCTCATGTCCTTCTGCTTGAACAGTTTTTCCAGTCGAGGATTTACTATTGTTCCTCTTCCTGAAGAGGTAGCAGTTCCTAAACCACCAGGAAGGGCTTGAATTGCTGCTGCCTCAAGACCTTGAGTAACCGCATCCAAAAGAGATCCTGCTCCCTGCGTTGATTCTAACACTCCCTTGACACCTCTCATTCCACCGGTTTCTTCAAACACAAAGGAGTCCTCGTTGTTGATTTTTGTGCAGAATGGAAGATACACGGAAACCATTTGATCATAAACTGGTTCCGCTTGAAGTGCTTGTGTAGCGGCTACTGCACCAGAACCAACCCCAGCACCTATCAAACCGGCGCCAGCGGCACCTACTAGTGCTCCTTTTCCTCCCCCAAAGATGAATCCGCCGACCCCCCCAACAATAGCAGAGACACTTCCTACTACTCCTCCTGCTCCAGCCGCAGAGGATTTACTCAAAACACTGTTTATTCTGTCTTGAATTAGTAATCGCTCGTCTTCGGTTTTACCGATTTTTCCTATGCTATTCAGGTCATTCAAAGAGGTCTGTTCCGAATCTATCTTTCTCTCTAGGATTTGTTTTGCTCTTGATGGATTCCGAAACATCTCTTCTGCTGTTTTGGGGTCAGAAGAGTAAAGAGAAGACGCTGCTATGGTGTTCTGCAAAAGAGAACCCCTACCACTAGACAGTTTACTGTTTATGTTTTGAAGACGATCTAAAGATTCTTTTGTGTCTCTCTTTGCTTTCTCTAGGTTGTCCGCAAGGTCTTTTCTTTCCCACCTCCAGTAAATTTTAAACTGCATCACATGAGGATACTCACCACTGCTAATGTCTAGTGGGAACCTTATTACTTTCGGTGTGGTATATGTGCCCTTAATGCCTCCACCACCCTCTAGGGCTGCGACAAAAGGATCCTGATTAGTATCAGTGCTCCTAGCACCCAAAGTTGATTGAGACGGGGATCTGTTTGTAGACCCAACTACTCTTGGTGTAGGATTGTTTGATTGATTTTCGTTTGGAGGAGTTATTGCCATTTTTTGTTTCTCGGTGCATACCTATCTATATGGCATACAAAGGTATATTTAACCCCCAAGACCCCTCAAAGTACATGGGCGATCCCATGAAGATATGCTATCGCAGTATGTGGGAACGTCGATTTATGAAGTACTGTGACACAAACCAAAACGTACTCCGTTGGGGATCGGAAGAAGTAATTATACCGTATTGGAGTCCAGTTGATCGTCAGCGGCATCGGTACTTTGTAGACTTTATTGTTGAGATGAAGACTCCTGATGGGGTAAAAACTCTTCTGATTGAAATCAAGCCAAAGAAGCAGTGCAGTGAGCCAAAGAAGCGGAGTCGAGTCACACGAGGGTATATTTCAGAAGTCAAGACTTGGATGGTAAACAAAGCCAAGTGGGAAGCAGCGACCGAAGCCGCAAAGACTAAAGGGTGGGAGTTCAAGATTCTTACTGAAGACGACCTATTCAAGAAGTCCAAATGAACGACGAACTGGAAAAAATACTAGACGACACCACCAGTGAACTGGGCGGAACAGACCAGTCGTATACGGAATTGCTTCAATTTTTTCAAAGCAACAAAACACTGCTCATCCCGCCTCGACTGCTTCAGGGACAACTGGTTTTCTTTACATACAAGCCCATCAGCGAGTCGTTCCGTAAACGCGGAGGACACTACGACTCGTATCCACTGGTGGTTGTAACCAAATCGGGCAGAGACGGATTTGAGGGAGTGAATCTGCACTTCTTGTCTCCAAAGTGGAGAGAGTTCCTATTCACCCAAATGATGGAAAACCTAGCAACCATTCCGAGCAAACAAAGCGAAGACTGGAGAACTCGATTCGTACTGAAGGAAAACACTCTACCTAGTTCTGCTCGATTTAGATTATACAAACCGTGTTTCCGTCGATATCTATGGGAAGGGGTAAAGCGTAGACCTGTGATTATTCCTTTCGACTTTTGGAGTGACATTGTTCAAGCAAAACTAGAAGGCTTCAAGAGCACAGAAACCGGAACCCGTCCAAAGCGCATTCAACGCGAAACCGTATTTGCACGCACATACAGACGATTCATAAGGGGAGATTAAATGGCATTCCTACAATCAGGCATAGGGTCAATGATGCAATCCATAATAGAGTCGGGGGTTGCTTACGGAAATCGGTATGAAGTACTGATACTGCCTCCGCCAATATTGAGAAGCGGAGTTTCCCCACAATCATTGAGTATACGGTGCTCTAACGCAACCATTCCAAACAAAACACTAGGCACGCAATCTAATAGATTATACGGTCCTGCTAGAAACTTTCCATTTGAAATATCTTATGCGGGCGAAACGAATCTATCGTTTTTGCTGTCGGCGGACTTACGAGAACGACAATTTTTTGATTCTTGGATAGACTCTATTTCAGATCCATCTTCATACAAAGTAGAGTTTTACGATAATTATGTAACCGAAGTACAAATCATAACCTTGGGTAAAGACGATAGCCCAAGTCACATCTTGTATTTGGAAGAAGCGTATCCTAAAGCCATAGGCGAAATACAACTGGGCTTCGACAAAGACGGAGACATAATGCAACAGGAAGTTACGTTTGCTTATAGAAAATTTCGTTCCTCATATTCAACATACGCTCCTTTGGTTGGACCTGTTACTTAAAAAGAGATACATATTAGATCATTACTATTGAGGATAAAATGAACAAACTAAATCTTGCTGCTCTACCAGAATACACCATGACTCTTCCCGTGTCGCACCTGACTGTGAAATACCGACCATTTGTAGTAAAAGAAGAAAAGGTTCTTCTCATAGCACTACAATCGTCAAATCAAAACCAAATAAATGACGCTATTCGTAATGTAGTGTCTGCGTGTACAAAAGGAGTTGTAGACACAAAAAAATTGTGCACAGCAGACACAGAATACGCATTTCTTCAAATACGCTGCAAATCCGTGGGAGAAGAAGTAAAACCTCAAGTATTGTGCGGAAAGTGCAACCAATCAACCAATTATAAGATTCGCTTGGACGAAATCTCGGTTAAACAAACAGACAAGCAGACGACAACTCCCGAAATCAAATTGTCTGACAACATGACAGTAATCATGCGATATCCCTCAATGCACGATCTAGACTACAACCTATCAGAGGTTGAGATGGTAATAGAGATGACAAAAAAGTGCATTGAAAGTTTTATCGTAAACGAAGAAGTCATACTGTCCAAAGACTTGGACTCGAAGGAGATATCTGATTTTGTAGAGAATCTTCTTCCAGATCAATTTGAAAAGGTAGTTATGTTCTTCAAATCCATTCCCGAACTAAAGTACTGTTTTTCGTTCAAATGCCCTCATTGTGGGGAACAGAACAAAATAGAATTGGAAAGTGTTACTGATTTTTTTCGCTAGCCCTCTGCCATAACACGTTGGGGGCATATTTCCAATTAAACTTTGATCTAATGCAGCACCACAACTACTCCTTGGAGGAGGTAGAAAACCTAATTCCTTGGGAGCGAGAAGTCTACATAACCCTGTTGATGAACTATTTGAAAGCAGAGAAAGAACGAGTTCGTAAACGGAAAGGATCCTGATTTTTTTGCCATGAATGAAGGATAAACACATGGCTACAGGTAACGAGGTATATCAGCAACTAATTGCAGACGCAAACGAAGCGTTTCAGTACGCAGAGCGTGTTCTTGAAAAAGCACGTAAGGGTCGTAACCCAAACGGAACTTACATAGCGGCAACCGCAAGACCTCGCGCAGTTCGTGCAGCAGAAAAACAAGTAGCCAAGGCAGAAGCCGCTATTCTTGCTGCGTATAAAACCGCAAACGACTACGACACAAAACAAAAGGCTAAAGCCGAACGCGCAGCGGAACGAGAACGTGCCAAAGCCGAACGCGCAGCGGAACGAGAACGTGCCAAAGCCGAACGCGCTGCGGAACAAGAACGTGCCAAAGCCGAACGCGCAGCGGAACGAGAACGTGCCAAAGCCGAAAAGAACCGTCTGAACACACCATCATCAGAAACACAAACACCGAATAGCGAAGTAGACGAAGTAGAAGTAAGTGGAGACGAGGGCGAGAGGAGCGAGGGGACAGCGACTTCTGAAAATAAGTCAGTGTTGCTAGAGGCACTGAAGTCAAGACGTGCTGAACTAGGTTCTGACACAGAACTAGAAACTGTAGTTTTGGGTTCAGAAGAAAATGTTGGATTGCGAGACATAGCCCAAAAATTCATAAACGAAAATCCTTCTCTATTTGATGCAGAAAAACTTTCAGGTCTTGCAGCCAGAGAACTAATACAACAAGCGGTTACTTTATCCGAAGACGCACTAGAAGCAACAGATTCTAGAACCGCTTCGGTATACTTGGTAAGACTAAAAAGTATACTAAAGATTGCAAAGTCTGCGAAAGGATCCATAGCAGACGCCACAGCAGAACAGATAGAATCTCTACTAACTCCAGTAACCAAGGTATTGGAAAAGAAAACCACATTCCAAGCAAGAATAAAAGAGAATATCAAAGACTACCTGATTACCCTCCCTGAAAGACTGTTGGCTAACATTCCTGTTGTTGGTGGATTGCTTTCGGAAACAGCAAAGCGAAAAAGAGAACAAAAAGAATCAGAAGAACAGTATTTGGGTGCATTGGGTAAAAGAATTTCAAGAAGAGCAAGCGGAAATATAAGCGGTTACTTGGATTTCCCAGGACAATTTGCCAAGAGAACAAAGAAAACTGCAACAAGTGTATCTGAAACACTGAATCCCAGTAACAGCGTTATACCCTTCCCTCGTACCGCACAATACGCAGAACAAACAATACCGTCTTCTATACCAAATACAGCACCAATATCTGCTGTATCATCACCAAAAAATGGTGGCACACCTGTTACATTTGAAACCACGCCACTGTTGAGTGTTCTCAAGCAAATATTAGAAACACTGCGAGGTGGCAAAACTCCGATTGCGACAGAATCAACCTCCGCAGGAACAAGTATTAGCGAACTTGGTGGTCAGGAATATGGATCTCAAGCAGAATCACCAACAGAAGCACTCAACAGCATAAGTGCAGCAATCGGAAACAGAGGAACAACAAAAGACGGAACCATTTTAGGGTACTTGAAAAAACTCATAGAAGAAAAAATGGGAGTTGGCGAAGGAAGTGAAGGAGAAAGTAGTGGACCACTATCTTTTCTGTCAGATTTACTACCCAGTTTTGGAAGAAGAAGTCGAATTGGTCGTTTGTTCCGAAAAGGAAGAATACTCACTAAACGCAGTTTTGGAAGGAGAAGTCGAATTGGTCGTTTGTTCCGAAAAGGAAGAATACTCACTAAACGCATAGCGTCAAAATTACGTGCTTCTCGATTGGGAAGAATGACAGGAAGAGCATTTGGTGCTGCCCGAGGTTTGGGTAGTCGTGCATTTGGTGCTGCCCGAGGTTTGGGTAGTCGTGCATTTGGTGCTGCCCGAGGTTTGGGTAGTCGTGCATTTGGTGCTGCCCGAGGTTTGGGTAGAGGTCTACTAGGAGCCGCTAAAGAAATGGGCAGCAAAGCAGTGGGATTGGCAAAATCTGTGGTTCCATCAGCAACAAAAGCATCAGGAGGATTCTTTTCGTCTATAGGAAAAGGAATTTCTGGTGCATGGGGGTCTGTTGCAGAAACTGCGGCAAAATTGAATCCAATAAAGGCGGCATCGGACGCAGTAAAGAGCGGAGCAGGAAAAATAGTAAAGGCGATCATATCCATTCCTGGTCTTGGTGCTGCTATCAGTGCTGGAATAGGAGTAATGGACATTATGAATATCAAAAATGACCAATCACTTACTCCAGAAGAGAAAAAAGAAGCAATTGGAAAAAGTTTGGTTGGAACTTTAGGATCTGCTCTTGGGAGTGTTGGCGGTGGAGCACTCGGAACTCTAATACCTGTACCAGTTTTGGGTACAGTTTTGGGTTCTATGGGAGGCGCACTCGCAGGAGAATGGTTGGCAGGGCAACTGGCAGAATCAATCGGAGGCAGAGGAATTTATGATTTAGTAGAATCAATTCCTGGTATAGGAAGCACAATCGCTGTTGATTCCCAATCCGAAGCAATGAACCCTCAATCTCAAGCAAATGAGGTTGATGGAACTATACAAGGATCAAACACAAACACATACTCTTCTCAAAACACGTCATCTTCTAACGTAACAGAAGGAAAACTTCTACCCACGGGTACAAATCCGCAAAGTGAAGTCGGAAAACAGGTTGCTGCAACTGCCGGTGCTAGAAATGAACTCTCTGAAGTCACTTCTCAGTCGGTACAATCTCAAGGAGGAGCAGTTCTGAACACCAACTCTACCTCCAACACAAACATCTCA
>Ga0169931_10002996_pt1 | contig 27144 bp, 23 predicted proteins | sample Kivu_15m_20L_FD_129675 | JGI IMG/M metagenome (GOLD analysis project Ga0169931, IMG submission 129675) | Freshwater microbial communities from Lake Kivu, Western Province, Rwanda to study Microbial Dark Matter (Phase II) - Kivu_15m_20L... | ecosystem: Environmental > Aquatic > Freshwater > Lake...
ACGTCCGAGAAGTTCAAGGGCGTGCGCTTCACGCTCACGCCCGGGCAGCTGCGGATCCAGACCACCAACGCCGAGCAGGAGGAAGCGATCGAGGAACTGGACGTCGATTACGCGGGCGAGCCGCTCGACATCGGCTTCAACGTCGGCTACCTGCTGGACGTGCTTGCCAACCTGAAGGACGAGACGCTGCGCGCGGAGTTCGGCGATTCGAATTCGAGTGCGCTGATCTCCGTTCCCGGAGACGACTCGTTCAAGTACGTCGTCATGCCCATGCGGATCTGACCGCCAAGACGGCCCGACGCAGTCGATACGATCAACACCACGAGGTCTTCTTCAGCATGGCAGCAGTCCACCCCATCCCACCCGACGCTCCGGGTGCATCCGGCGCTACCCGAGGCGACGCCACCGCGCCGAACGTGGTGCTGCCCAATGCCGAGGACTATGGGGCGGGTTCGATCCAGATCCTCGAGGGCCTGGAGGCGGTCCGCAAGCGACCGGGCATGTACATCGGCGACACCTCCGACGGCACCGGCCTGCACCACCTGGTGTTCGAGGTGGTCGACAACTCGATCGACGAGGCGCTCGCCGGTTTCTGCGACGACATCGTCGTCACCATCCACACCGACAACTCGGTGTCGGTCGTCGACAACGGCCGGGGCATCCCGACCGGCGTGAAGATGGACGACAAGCACGAGCCGAAGCGCTCGGCCGCGGAGATCGCGCTCACCGAACTGCACGCCGGAGGCAAGTTCAACCAGAACGCCTACAAGGTGTCCGGCGGGCTGCACGGCGTCGGCGTGTCGTGCGTGAACGCGCTGTCCAGGTGGCTGCGGCTCACGGTCAAGCGCGACGGCCGGGTCCATCACCTGGAATTCGAGCGCGGCGTGCTGCAGCACCGTGCGATCGAGGTGGTCGACGGCGTGGAGGTGTCGCCGATGCACGTGACCGGCACCACCGACAAGCGTGGTACCGAAGTGCACTTCCTGCCCGACGTCGGGATCTTCACCGACATCACCTTCCACTACGAGATCCTCAGCAAACGCCTGCGCGAACTCTCGTTCCTGAACAACGGCGTGAGGATCCGGCTGGTCGACCAGCGCCAGGGCAAGGAGGAGGAGTTCTCGTTCGCCGGGGGTGTGGGCGGCTTCGTGCAGTACATCAACTCGGCCAAGACCGTCATCCACCCGACGATCTTCTATTCGACCGGCGAGCGCGAGATCGACGTCGGCTCCGAGCGCAAGCGCGTGGCGGTCGAAGTCGCGATGCAGTGGAACGACGCGTACAACGAGCAGGTGCTCTGCTACACGAACAACATCCCGCAGAAGGACGGCGGCACGCACCTGACCGGTCTGCGGGCCGCGATGACGCGGATCATCAACAAGTACATCGAGCAGAACGAGTTCGCCAAGAAGGCCAAGGTCGAGACCGCGGGCGACGACATGCGCGAAGGCCTCACCTGCGTGCTGTCGGTGAAGATGGCCGATCCCAAGTTCTCCAGCCAGACCAAGGAGAAGCTGGTGTCGTCCGAGGCGCGCCCGGCGGTCGAGGAAATCGTGGCCGGCGCGCTCGACGAGTTCCTGCTCGAACATCCGGTGGATGCGAAGATCATCTGCGGCAAGATCGTCGAGGCGGCGCGGGCGCGCGAGGCGGCGCGCCGTGCGCGCGAGATGACGCGCAAGAGCGTGCTGTCGGGCACCGGCCTGCCGGGCAAGCTCGCCGATTGCCAGGAGAAGGATCCGGCGAAGTCCGAGCTGTTCATCGTCGAGGGCGATTCGGCGGGCGGCTCGGCCAAGCAGGGCCGCGATCGCAAGTTCCAGGCGATCCTGCCGCTGCGCGGCAAGGTGCTCAACGTCGAGCGCGCGCGCTTCGACAAGCTGATCGGATCGGAGCAGATCGCCACGCTGATCACGGCGCTGGGCACCGGCATCGGCACCGGCAACGGCGTCGGCGACTTCAACCCGGACAAGCTGCGCTATCACCGGATCATCATCATGACCGACGCGGACGTGGACGGCAGCCACATCCGCACGCTGCTGCTGACGCTGTTCTATCGGCAGATGCCCGAGCTGGTCGAGCGCGGCCACATCTACATCGCGCAGCCGCCGCTGTACAAGGTCAAGCACGGCAAGGACGAGCGTTACCTGAAGGACGACCACGAGCTCAACCAGTACATGCTGAAGCTCGCGCTCGACGGCGCGGTGCTGCTGCCGAACGAGCAGGCGCGCAGCGACTACGAGGCGCGCGTGGGATCGGCGACCGCCAGCGGAGCGGCCGCCACGGCCGCCACCGCGGCGGCGGCCACCTCGCCCGGCGCGATCACCGCCGAGCCGCTGGGTGAACTGGCGCGCAAGTACCTGCTGGCCGAAGCGGTCATCGACCGGCTGGCACGGATCATCGACCCCGATGCGCTGCGTGCGGTGCTCGATGGCGTGGAGCTTGACCTGGCTTCGGAGTCGGCCGCGCACGCGAGTGCGCAGCGCCTGCAGACCGCGATGACCCGGTACCGGGACGCGGTGCAGCGCCTGGACAGCGATGCGAGCGCGACCGTGGCCGCGGTGTTCGACGACAAGGAGGAGACCTGGGCGCTGCGCGTGGAGCGTCGCCACCACGGCAACGTGCGGGTATCGGGCATCGACGCGCACTTCCTGCTGTCGGTGGACTACGCGACGCTGGTCGACAGTGCGCGCACGGTCGGCGGCCTGATCTCGGCGGGCGCCGAGGTCCGCCGCGGCGACGGCGACCGGCAGCGCGCGCACGCGGTGGTCGACTTCCGCGATGCGATGCGCTGGCTGCTGGACGACGCGGCGCGCAACGTGGGTCGCCAGCGCTACAAGGGGCTGGGCGAGATGAACGCGTCGCAGCTGTGGGAGACCACGATGGACGCCTCGGTGCGGCGGCTGCTCAAGGTGCAGATCGACGACGCAATCGGCGCCGACCAGATCTTCACCAAGCTGATGGGCGACGAGGTCGAGCCGCGGCGCGCGTTCATCGAGCAGAACGCGCTGGGGGCGCGGAACATCGACGTGTGAGGGGCCGGGGTGGGGGCGGGCGCGACCGCCCGACCTCAGCGCGGCTCGACCAGCCCGCGCATCGCCTCGTCGGCGCGGCGGATCACCTGCAGGTTCGCCATCACCGCGTGACTCGCGGTCATCAGCCCGATCATCTGCGCCGGCAGGTCGCCCGGCGCGGGCGCCGCGGGACCAGGGATCGGCGGCGGGGCCGGCGCCTCGGCCGGCGCGGCGGCCTGCGGCGCGGCCGCAGGCCCGGCCGCCGCCTGCGCGTTCGACGCGCGCGCGATGCCCCACGCCGCCGCGTCCAGTTGCCGCATCGCGGCATCCAGCCCCGCCTGTCCGATCGTCAGGCCCATCGTCGTTCCTCCTCGCCCAGTCTGGCCCGAATGTGGCCATTTCGGAGATAACGACACGCGCGGCCGGCACGGGAGGGTCGGCACGCCGGCGGCCGACGGACGGTCGATCCACCGCGGCGCACGGCACTGCGGTACGGTGACGCACCGATCCGCCGGAGCCCGCCCATGACCACCGTCGCCCCCGTCCCCGACCCCGAGTCCGACCCGCGCGTGAAAGCGGTGTTCGACGACATCCGCCGCACGCGCGGCTCGGACTTCGTGAATCTGCTGTGGCGGCACCTGGCGTTCGACGCGGACCTGCTCAGCAGCACCTGGGCCGAGGTGAAGGCGGTGATGGCGACGCCCTCGGCGCTCGATCCGCTGACCAAGGAGCTGGTCTACGTCGCGGTGTCGGTGGTCAACGGCTGCGGGTACTGCGTGCACTCGCACACCGCGGCCGCGCGCGCGAAGGGCATGACCGCCGCGCAGCATGCGGACCTGCTGCGCGTGGTCGCGCTCGCGGCGAAGACGAACCAGATCGCGACCGCGCTGCAGGTGCCGATCGACCGGGAGTTCGACGCGGCGCAGGGCTGACGGCCCGGCGCGGCGGAGCGCGGACGGTCTGGGTCGCGGGCTTCAGCGCTGCGGCATGTCGGCGGCGCCGAAGCCCACCGACACCTTCGCGTCCTCGGGGATCGCGGGCACGGTCGCATCCCACGCGAGCCACGCGTCGCGCATCGCCGCGAGCCGCCGAGGGTCGCGCCTGGCTTGGTTCGCGCGCTCGCGCTCGTCCTGCGACAGGTCGAACAGGTACTCGTGCTCGTCGACCTTCAGGTACTTCCACGCGCCGTCGCGCAGCGCGCGCTGCGCGCGGTGCTTCATCCGCCAGTGCAGCGGCCGCGCAAACGCGTGCGACGGGTCGCGCAGCACGGGCAGCACCGACACGCCGTCCAGCGGATGCGCCGGGTCGGCGGCGACGCCGGCGGCGTCGAGCACGGTCGCGGTGAAGTCCATCGTCATGCACGGCTGCGCGCTCGTGCGGCCGGCGGGCACCGCGGCCGGCCAGTGGACGATCCACGGCACGCGGATGCCGCCCTCGGTCAGGTCCATCTTGCCGCCGACCAACGGCCAGTTGTCCGAGTAGCGCTCGCCGCCGTTGTCGCTGGTGAAGATCACGAGCGTGTCGCGGTCGAGCCCGCGATCGCGCAGCGCGTCCGTCAGCCGGCCGATGCCCTCGTCCATGTGGTGGATCATCCGGCGGTACGTGTCGACGCTGCCGCCGTCGAGGTGGAACAGGTTGTCCGACACCTGCGGCGCGAGATGCGCGTCGTCGCGCGTCTCCCAGGGCCAGTGCGGCGCGGTGTAGTGCAGGCTCAGGAACAGCGGCTCGCGCGCGTCGGCCGCGCGGTGCACGCAGTCGATCGCGCGCTCGGTGAGCAGGTCGGTCAGGTAGCCGTCCTCGTGGTGCGGTTGCTCGCCGAGCCACAGGTCGGGCGCGCCGCGCGAGTCGCGGTGCGAGAAGTAGTCGAGCCCGCCGGCGAGCGCGCCGTAGAACTCGCCGTAGCCCGACTTGAGCGGCCCGAACGCGGGCGGAAACCCCAGGTGCCACTTGCCGACCAGCGCGGTGCGCCAGCCGGCGGCCTTCAGCAGCGAGGGCAGCGTCGGGTGCGCGGGGGGCAGGCCGAGCACGGTGTTGCCACGGTCGGCGCTTCGGATCGGCTCCTCGGCCGCGCCGCGCAGCCGGTACTGCCAGCGCCCGGTCATCAGCGCGAAGCGCGTCGGCGAGCACACCGGCGAGTTCGAGTAGCCCTGCGTGAACCGCAGCCCACCGCGGGCGAGCGCATCGAGCCGCGGCGAGACCGGGCCGAAGGACACGTCGCGCCCGCCATAGCAGCCGAGGTCGGCGTAGCCGAGGTCGTCGGCGACGATGAAGACGACGTTCGCGGGGCGCATGGCGATCCGTAGGGGCGGGGCCGGCCGCGATTGTCGCAGACCCGCCCGCGGACCGGCACGCGCGGGCGCGCCCTCGCGGAGCCGGCCGAGCCGCGCCTGCCCCTATACTCGGGTGGACATCGCACGAGGAGACCGTCCATGATCGAACGCAGGCAGTTCTACATCGGCGGGCGCTGGGTCGCGCCGTCGTCCACCGAAGTCCTCGAGGTCACCGACGCCAACACCGGTGCGCCATGGGCGGTGGTGCCGGCCGGCACCGCCCAGGACGCCGACGCGGCGGTGGCCGCCGCGCGCGCCGCGTTCGACGGCTGGTCGCAGACCCCGCCGGAGCGCCGCGCGGAGTTCGTGCAGAAGATCGCCGACGGGCTGAAGGCCCGCAGCGACGAGCTCGCGCGGACCATCTCCACCGAAGTCGGCATGCCGCTGAAGCTGTGCGCGATGGTGCAGGTCGGCGGTCCGGTCGCCGCGTGGGCGAACTACGCGAAGCTCGCGCGCGAGTTCCGCTACGAGGAGAAGGTCGGGCACTCGATCGTCGCGCGCGAGCCGGTGGGCGTGGTCGTGGCGATCACGCCGTGGAACTACCCGCTGCACCAGATCACGCTGAAGGTTGCGGCCGCGCTCGCCGCCGGCTGCACGGTGGTGCTCAAGCCATCCGAAGTCGCGCCGATCAACGCGTTCGTGCTCGCCGAGGTCGTCCACGAGGCCGGTCTGCCCCCGGGCGCGTTCAACCTGATCACCGGTCTGGGGCCGGTCGTGGGCGAGCGGCTGGCCGTGCACCCCGAGGTCGACATGGTGTCGTTCACCGGCTCCACGCGTGCCGGCAAGCGCGTGTCCGAGGTCGGCGCGCAGACGGTCAAGCGGGTGGCGCTGGAGCTTGGCGGCAAGAGCGCGTCGGTGGTGCTCGACGACGCCGACTTCGACAAGGCGGTGCGCGCATCGGTCGCCAACTGCTTCATGAACTCGGGTCAGACCTGCTCGGCGTGGACCCGTCTGCTGGTGCCGCGCGCACGCCTCGAGGAGGCCCGCGCGATCGCGAAGGCGGCGGCCGAGTCGTTCACCGTGGGCAGCGCGTTCGCCGACGGTACGAAGCTCGGGCCGCTGGCCTCGGCCGTCCAGCGCGACCGCGTGCTCGGATACATCCGCCGCAGCATCGACGAGGGCTGCGATCTGGTCACTGGCAGCGCAGAACCGCCGCCCGGGCTGGGTCACGGGTACTTCGTGACGCCGACGGTGTTCGTCGTGACCGACTCGAAGGCCACGCTCGCGCAGGAGGAGGTCTTCGGGCCGGTGCTCGCGATCGTGCCGTACGACGACGAGGCGGACGCGATCCGCATCGCCAACGACTCGATCTACGGTCTGGGCGGCGCGGTCTGGGCGGGCACCGACGAGCGCGCGATGCGCGTTGCGCGGCGGCTGCGCACCGGCCAGGTGGACGTGAACGGCGGTCGCTGGAACGCGCTCGCACCGTTCGGCGGCTACAAGCAGTCCGGCCACGGCCGCGAGAACGGGGTCTACGGCCTCGAGGAGTTCCTCGAGTACAAGGCGATGCAGCTGCGCGCCTGAGCGGCGTCGCACGCACGCGGGTGCACGCGCGCACGGCGCCGGGGAGGGCTCCGTTGGACACCGTCTCGACGCCTCGCTCGGAACCCTTTCGGCTGCGCGTGCCCGATGCGCAGCTCGACGAGCTGCGTGCGCGGCTCGCGCGCACGCGCCTGCCCGACGAGCCGCCCGACCTGCCGCCCTGGTCCACCGGCACCTCGCTCGCCTTCGTGCGCGAGGCGCTCGCGCACTGGCGCGACGGCTTCGACTGGCGCGCGCACGAGGCGCGCCTGAACGCGTTCGCGCAGTACCGCGTCGCGCTGCCGGGCGTGAACCTGCACTTCCTGCACGTGCCGGGCGTGCGCGCGCCGGGCGCGCCCGAGCCGATGCCGCTGCTGCTGTCGCACGGCTGGCCGGGCTCGGTGCTCGAGTTCCTCGAGCTGATCCCGCTGCTCACCGACCCGGCCGCGCACGGCGGCCGCGCCGAGGATGCGTTCACCGTGGTCGCGGCGTCGCTGCCGGGCTATCCGCTGTCCTTCGAGCCCGGCCAGCGGCGCTTCGCGGTCGACGAGATCGGCCGCCTGTTGCACGGGCTGATGACCGCGGTCCTCGGTTACCGCCGGTTCGGCGTGCAGGGCGGCGACTGGGGCAGCTTCGTGTCGAGCTGCATCGCCGCCGAGTTTCCCGAGAACACGATCGGCGTGCACCTGAACCTGCTGCCGGTGCGGCGCGATGCGGCCGCGCTCGCGAACCCGACGCCGGACGAGGCGCGCTGGCTGCGCGAGCTCGATCTGTGGCTGAAGGAGGCCACCGGCTACCAGTGGATCCAGGGCACGCGACCGCAGACGCTCGCCTACGCGCTCGCCGACTCGCCGGCCGGCCTGGCCGCCTGGATCCTCGAGAAGTTCCACGCGTGGACCGACCACGACGGCGATCCGCGCAGCGCCGTGCCGCTCGACACGATGCTCGCCGACGTCTCGCTGTACTGGTTCACCGGCGCGATCGGCGCCTCGTTCTGGCCCTACTGGGCACGGATGCACGCGCGCTGGCCGGTGCGCGACGGCGGCGTCGCCGTGCCCGCCGGGTACTGCGAGTTCCCGAAGGAGATCCTGCGCCCGCCGCGCTCGGTGGCCGAGCGGGTGTTCACCGACCTGCGGCGCTGGACGGTGATGCCGCGCGGCGGGCACTTCGCGGCGCTCGAGCAGCCGCGGGCGCTCGCCGAGGAGATCCGCGCGTTCTTCGCGCCGCTGAGGGCGGGCTGAGCGCCACGCACCGACCGCCACCCCTCGAGGAGGAGACCGACCGATGAACCGACGCAGCACCCTCGCGAGCCTGCTCGCGCTCGCCGCGGGTCCCGTCGCGGCGCCCCGCGCGCAGGAGGCCTTCCCGTCGCGGCCGATCCGCATCATCGTGCCGTTCGCGCCCGGCGGCATCACCGACATCATGGCGCGCGTGCTCGGCAAGCCGCTGAGCGAGTCGGTCGGGCACAACGTCGTGGTGGAGAACCGACCGGGCGGCGGCACCGTCATCGGCACCGAGGCCGGCGTGCGCGCGAAGCCCGACGGCTACACCGTGCTGATGGTGTCCGCGCCGATCGCGACCAACCCGGGCCTGTACGACAAGCTGCCCTACGACGCGCTGAAGGACCTGCTGCCGGTGATCCTGCTCACCTCGCAGGGCTTCCTGATCTCGGTCCACGAGGCGCAGTCGCACCGCACGCTCGCGCAGCTCGTCGACGCGGCGCGCGCCGCCGACGTGCCCTACGCCTCGCCCGGCAACGGCACGCTGATGCACCTGGTCGGGCAGGTGGCCAACGCCGAGTACCGGACCCGCTTCGTGCACGTGCCGTACCGCGGCAGCGGTCCGGCGATCAACGACGCGTCGGCCGGCATCGTGCCGATGATCATCGACCCGATCTCCACGTCGATCGGCCCGATCAAGCAGGGCCGCCTGCGGCCGCTCGCCACCACGCACCCGACGCGGCTGCCGATGCTGCCCGACGTGCCCACCGTGGCCGAGCTCGGCTTCCCGCGGCTGCAGGCCACCGCGTTCTCGGGCTTCATGGTGCCGGCGGGCACGCCGCGCGAGATCGTGCAGCGGCTCAACCGCGAGTTCGACCGCGCGCTCGGGCTGCCCGTGGTGCGCGATCGGCTGGTCGACCAGCTCGGCGGCACGCTGGTGGGCGGACCACCCGAGACGATGGCGACGCTGCTGCAGGCCGAGACCGCCCGCTGGGTGCCGCTGGTGAAGTCGCTCGGACTGAAGCCGGACTGATCCAGGCCGGCCGACCCGACCAACGCCCCCATGCAATCGTGCGCACCGGCGCGCCGTCGCCGAGGCGATCGGGCATCGCCACCGCCGACCGCATGCGGCGGATCGGCGTCAGACCCGCGCCATCCCCAGCAGGTGGGCGACGTCCTTCAGGAAGATCTTCAGGTGCGCGACCGGCTTGCGCCGCACCAGGCGCTTGTTCATGTACGCGTCGAAGGTCAGCTGCTGCACGTCGCGGTCGCGGCACATCGACACGAAGCGCTCACGGCGCTTGTCGCTCGAGTACCAGAACCGCTGCATGATGCCGAGCACCCAGAACACGCGGCCGTGCTCCTTCATGAAGCGCTTGCGCGCCTGCGCGAGCACGCGCGCGTCCCCGGTCTCGAGCAGCGCGTGCACCGCGTCGGCGGCGAGCTGGCCGCCCACCATCGCGTAGTAGATGCCCTCGCCGGAGGCCGGCGCGACCACGCCGGCGGCGTCGCCGGCGAGCACCACGCTGCGCCCGTCATCCCAGCGGCGCCGCGGCTTCATCGGCAGCGGCGCGCCCTCGCGGCGCAGCGTCGCGGCCCGCTCCAGGCCGCAGGCGCCGCGCAGACGCGAGGTCGCCTCGCGCAGCGAGAACCCCTTGTCCGCGCTGCCGGTGCCGATGCTCAGCGTGTCGCCGTGCGGGAACACCCAGCCGTAGAAGTCGGGCGACAGGTGGCCCTGGTACCAGACCTCGCAGCGGGCGCCGTCGTAGCCCGGCGGCGGCTGCTCGGGCCGCGCCACGATCTCGTGGTAGGCGAAGACGAACGGCGGCGGGGGCTCGTCGGGCATCGCCTGACGGGCCACTGCGGAGTTCGCGCCGTCGGCCCCGACGACCGCGAGCGCGCGGACCGATTCGGGCGTGCCCTCGCCGGCGCGCTGGCCCTCGCGGCGCCGGTAGCGGATCACGGTCACGCCGTCGGCGTCGCGGTCCAGGCGTTCGAACACCCCGCTGCGCCGCACCGCGCCCGATTCCGCCGCACGGCAGCGCAGCCACTCGTCGAACCGGTCGCGGTCGACCAGGCCGACGAAGCCGCCCTCGATCGGGATGTCGACCTGGCGCGTGGACGGCGCGACCATCCGCGCGCTGGTCGCCCGCGCGACCAGCTGAGCGTCCGGGATCGCGAAGTCCCGGATCAGCCTGGGCGGAATCGCGCCGCCGCAGGGCTTGACCCGCCCGGCGCGATCCAGCAGCAGCACCCGTCGGCCGCGCCGCGCGAGTTCGTGCGCCGCGGTCGCCCCCGCGGGGCCTCCGCCCACCACCACCACGTCGAAGGTTTCCATGTCGGTCAGTTCCTCGCGAGGGCCGCGGGCCGCGGCTCGCCGGGGGCCGCCGCATGCGGCCGCGCATCGGCGGGGTCGATCCTGAACTCGCCGCTGCCCGAGCGGCCGATGCCGGCGGCGATCCGCGCCGCGGCGACGAACAGCAGCGCCTCGGCGCCGAACACCGCCGAGTAGCCGAGCGCGTCCGATCCGAGCGCCCAGCGCGTGAGGTCGCTCGCGGCGGCACCCGCGAGGCCGCCCAGGCCGAAGGCGATCGCCTGCGCGGCGCCCCACAGGCCCATCCGAACGCCCTCGCGCGACGCGCGGCCTTCGCCGGCCAGCCGCATCATCGAGGCGATCGCCGCGATCGCGAACGCGCCGTTGGCCAGGCCGAGCAGGAACACGTTCGGCACCAGCGGCCAGGCGCCGCCCGACAGGCCGGCCGCCACCAGTCCGGCCAGCGCGATCGCCGAGGCGATGCACCCGCCGATGGTCCAGGCGCGCAGCGACCCGAGCTGACGGCCGGCGAGCCGGCTGCCGGCGAACGCCGCGAGCAGCATGCCGGCCAGCGCGCCGCCGTGCTGCACGCCGGCGAGCTGCGTCGACTGCCCGGGGGTGAAGCCGAAGACCGTGCCGGCGAACGGCTCCAGGATCAGGTCCTGCGCGCTGTAGGCGAGCATCGACACGAACACGAACACGGTGAAGTGGCGCGCAGGCGGTTCGGACCACACCTGCGCGAGCGCCTCGACGAACCGCGGCGGCGCGGCGCGCGCCGGTTCGGTCGACCGCGTCGGCGCGCCCTCGAGGCCGGCGAGTGCGAGCAGCGTGACCACCATCGCGATCGCCGAGACGCCCGCGGTCACCGCCACCAGCCGCGCGGGCGAATACGGGTCGAGCAGCTTGCCGGCGATGCCGGCGGTGAGCGCGAAGCCCACGATCATCATCACCCAGACGATGGTCGCGGCGGCCGCGCGCCGCGGCTCGGGCACGCGCTTGGCGAGCAGCACCAGCAGCGAGGTGCCGGCCGCGCTGACGCCCGCGCCGATCGTCATGAACGCGAACACCGCGGCCACGATGCCGAGTGCGCGGTCCTGCGACATCAGCGCCGTGGCCGACGCCGCGCCCACGCCGCCGAGCGCGAGCACCGCCATCCCGCCGACGATCCACGGCGTGCGCCGACCGCCGACGTCCGAACCCCAGCCCATCCGCGGCCGCAGCCCCTGCATCGCGTAGTGCACGCCCACCAGCAGGCCCGGCAGCAGCGCCGGCAGCGCGAGCTCGACCACCATCACGCGGTTCAGCGTCGAGGTGGTCAGCACGACGATCGCCCCGAGCGCCATCTGTACGAACCCGAGCCGGACGATGCTGCTCCAGCCGAACGGTGTCGGTTGCATCGGTCAGTCCCCCCCGAGCGAGCGCAGCGCGAACGCGCTCACCATCATGCCGGCCACGAAGAGCGGCACGCCGAAGCCGCTGTAGTGCAGCGCGCGCGCGCGCGGATCGGCGAGGAAGCGGCGCATCATCAGCACCTGGCCGACCAGCAGCGCGGCCACGGCCGCCGCGTGGCCGGGCCGGCCCCAGGACAGCAGCAGCACGATGACCGCGGCCTGCGGCAGCGCCATCGTCCAGCACGCGACGCGCGCGGCCGAGGGCACGCCCAGCCGCACCGGCAGCGAGCCCACCCCCATCCGGGCATCGCCGTCGACCGACTTGAAGTCGTTGAGCGTCATGATCCCGTGCGCGCCCAGGCTGTAGAGGGCGGCGAGCGCGATCGAGCGGCCGTCGGGCATCGCGCCGCCGGCCATCACCGCGGCGCCGGTCAGCCAGGCGAGCCCCTCGTACGAGACGCCGCAGGCGGCGTTGCCGAGCCAGCCGTTGGTCTTCAGCCGCAACGGCGGCGCACTGTAGGCCCACGCGAGCGCGAGCCCGGCGACCGCCGCGCCGAACCCCCACGGGCCGAGCAGCGAGGACACCGCCAGCGACAGCGCGGTCCATGCGAGCGCGACGTACAGGCCCCAGCGCCCGGGCATCCGCCCGGACGGGATCGGCCGGTGCGGCTCGTTGATCGCATCGACGTGCCGGTCGAACCAGTCGTTGACCGCCTGGCTGGTGCCGCACACCAGCGGCCCGGCCAGCAGCACGCCCACCAGCACCAGCGGCCAGACCGCGGCGGGCGACGCACCCGAGGCCACCACGCCGCAGGCGAACGCCCACATCGGCGGGAACCAGGTGATCGGCTTGAGCAGCTCGGCGACGGTCGAGAGGGACGGCCGGTCCATGGCCCAGTCTGACGCTGACACGCAAGAGCGTCAACTCTGCCTTACACTGGACCCGACGTAGGAGGCCGCATGGAACTGCTCAGGGCGCCGCTCGGCGGCGCACCCCCGATCGCGGCGCGACCGCGAACCGGCGCCGGGACCGGCGCCGACCGCCCGCACGCGGTCGTGATCGGCAGCGGGTTCGGTGGTCTCGCCGCCGCGGTGCGGATGGCCGCCCGAGGCTGGCGGGTGACCGTGCTCGAGAAGCTCGACGGCCCCGGCGGGCGCGCCTACGTGCACCGGCGCGACGGCTTCACCTTCGACGCGGGCCCCACGATCGTCACCGCGCCGTTCCTGTTCGACGAGCTGTGGGCGCTGTGCGGCCGCCGGCGCGAGGACGACGTCGAGCTGCGCTCGCTCGACCCCTTCTACCGGATCCGCTTCGACGACGGCAGCTGGTTCGACTACAGCGGCGACGCCGACCGGATGCGTCGCGAGGTCGCGCGGCTGTCGCCCGGCGACGTGGCCGGCTACGAGCGCTTCATGCTCGAGGCGCAGCGCTGCTACGAGATCGGCTTCCAGGGCATGGCGACGATGCCCTTCGAGACCTTCGGCGATCTGCTGCGCGCGGTGCCCGGCATGGTGCGGATGCGCGCGTGGCGCACGATCCACGCGGCGGTCTCCAAGCACCTGCGCGATCCGCGGCTGCGGATCGTGTTCAGCTTCCATCCGCTGCTGATCGGCGGCAACCCGTTCTCGGTGACCTGCGCGTACAGCCTGATCCAGCCGCTGGAGCGTCTGCACGGCGTGCACTGGGCGATGGGCGGCACCGGCGCGCTGGTGCGCGGGCTGGTCGGCCTGATCGAGGGCCAGGGCTCGACGATCCGCTACGGCGCGCAGGTCCGCAGCATCGTGGTGGAGGGCGGCCGCGCGCGCGGCGTGGAGCTCGACGGCGGCGAGCGGATCGCGTCCGACATCGTGGTGTCGAACGCCGACGCGGCGTGGACCTACCGCCACCTGGTCGCGCCCGAGCATCGGCGCACCTGGACCGACGCGAAGATCGCCCGCAGCCACTACTCGATGAGCCTGTTCGTGTGGTACTTCGGCACGAACCGGCAGTGGCCCGAGGTGCCGCACCACATGATGGTGCTCGGCCCGCGCTACGAGGAGCTGCTGCGGGACATCTTCGGGCGCAAGCGGCTCGCCGACGACTTCAGCCTGTACCTGCACCGCCCGAGCGCCACCGACCCGTCGGTGGCGCCCGCGGGGCACGACGCGTTCTACGTGCTGTCGCCGGTGCCGCACCTGGACGCGGGCGTCGACTGGTCGGCGCGCGCGCCCGCGTACCGCGACGCGATCGCGCAGGCGCTCGAGCGCAGCGTGCTGCCGGGGCTGCGCGAGTCGATCGTGACCTCGTTCTGGACCACGCCGCAGGACTTCCACGACCGGCTGCTCTCGTACAAGGGCGCGGCCTTCGGCTTCGAGCCGCGGCTCACGCAGAGCGCGTGGTTCCGGCCGCACAACCGCAGCGAGGATGTCCAGGGGCTGTACATGGTGGGCGCGGGCAACCACCCGGGCGCGGGCATTCCGGGCGTGCTGTCGTCGGCCAAGGCGCTCGAGGCGGTGCTGCCGCAGGCGGCCTCGGTGCGGCGCTGAGGCGCGGCGAGCGCGATGTCGCCGATCGTCTGGGAGCTCGGGCTGGTGATCGTCGGCGTGGTCGGCTTCGCGGTGTGGCAGTTCACGACGCTGAAGCGCGACATGCGGATCACGCAGGATGAGAAGCGGCGTCGCGAGGCGCGGGAGGCGGGCGAGGATTCGGGGGGATAGGGGCTTCGCAGGATGCCGAGCAGGGCTGGCCCCTGTCCTGCGTACACGCAGCCGTACGGCACGTTCGCGGACGGCTCGCCCAGAGCCCCGGGGTGCACGAGCCCCCCATCGCGGCCCGCCACGTGCGCGGCCCGTGGCGCGGTCATCCCGGGGTCCGGGGGCGTCGCGTGCACCGTCGGCTGCGCAGCCGCCCCTTTGGGGACGGGGGCGTGAAGCGGAGCGAGCCTGGAGCCGTCGAGTCATGGGGCAGCAGGCGGCTGCGTCGAAGGGACGTTTCCGCTGAAACGCGGCGAGAACCGTCGAGTCATGTCGTGACGTCGTCGCCCTAGCCGTGCCTCGCCGAGGCGTTCGGCGCTGCGGCCGCGGACGTGTCAGCATGAGGCCGAGGCGCGCATGACCCCGACATCCCTTCTGGAGATCGACGGCACCGAGGTGCTGCTCGAAGGCGACGGCCCCGGCACGGTCGTGATGCTGCACGGCTGGCCGGACACCCGGGCGCTGTGGGACGACACCGTGGCGCGGCTCGCGCCGCGCCGGCGTTGCGCGCGCTTCACGCTGCCCGGCTTCGACCTGCGCCGCCCGCCCCGCGCGCCGTCGTTCGAGCAGACGATCGGGCACCTGGCGGCGATCGTCGACGCGGTGAGTCCGGACGCACCGGTGGTGCTGCTGCTGCACGACTGGGGCGCGTTCTACGGCTACCAGTACGCGATGCGCCACCCGGGCCGCGTCGCGAGGATCGTCGGCGTGGACATCGGCGACGCCAGCTCGCCGGCGCATCGGCGGTCGCTGTCGCGGGTCGCGCAGGCCGGGATCGCCGCCTACCAACTGTGGCTGGCGATCGCGTACCTCGCGCCGGCCGTCCTCGGCGATGCGATGACGCGCTGGATGGCGCGCCGGCTGCGCGCCCCCGCCCCCGCCGAGGCGATCGCCGCGCGGATGAACTTCCCGTACGCGCAGGCCTGGTCGGGCCGGCTGCGCGGGGCCGTACCGGTGCGGCCGGCATGCCCGATGCTCTACGTGTACGGCGAGCGCAAGCCGTTCATGTTCCATTCGCCGCAGTGGCTCGAGCGGCTCGCCGCCACCCCGGGCAGCGCAGTGCACGCGCTTCGCGCGGGGCACTGGGTGATGACCGACCGGCCGCAGGAGTTCGGCTCGATCGTCGAGGCCTGGCTCGGCGACGGCGGAGTCTGAGCCGGCGGCGTTGCGCCGGGCCCGCGGGGCTCTGCGCCGAGGGTGGGATCGGCCCGGCGCTCGGCTCGGCCGCGCGGTGACCGGGCAGTCCGAGCGCGCGGTCAGGACTCACCGGACAGCCTTCGCGCGTCTTCTGCGCTCTGGGCAGCGGATACGGACGGGTGTCGTCGGCGTCGAACTTGCGGCGCGCGCCGGCGATCGCGTCGAACTCGGTCGGGGTGTCGACCGTGCCGCGCACGCCGCGCGGACCGAAGATGTCGATGATCGCCGCCGCGATGCCCTGCTCGTTGAAACGCCGTGCCCAGAACTCGGCGAGTTCCGGGTCCACGCCGCCCGAGCCGTGAACGAGCACGACCGCGGGCAGCGACGCGGCCGTGCCGGGGGGGCAGCAGCGGCTGCAGCCGACCGGTCGCCTGCGGGCGCGGGCGAGGCCGTTGGATCACGTCGATCAGCGACCGCGGCGAACTCGAGGCGTACGAGCAGGTGCCGTTTCGCGGGGCGACGCTCATGTCCGCGATCGCGGTCTGGGCGGAGGCGCCCGAGGGCGGCAGCGACAGCGCAAGGGCGAGGGCGAGCGACGGTGCAGGAGACGGACCGAGTCGCATGGGGGCCTCCCTGGATCGAGCGCGTGCGGCACGCCGCTCCGCGAACGATGCTGGCGCTGCCGAACGCCCGCCGGCATCGCTCCTTGGAGTTGCATGAAGCCGGGCGCCGCTCGACGCTCGCACGGGAGCGCGTGCGGCCAGGCAGCGCGGCACGCCGGACTCGTCGAGGTGCCCGTGCACCGGTGCCGTGTCGAGACGGTTGGCACCGACGACGTCCGCGACGAACGTGCGGGCCCCGCGCGATACAGTCGAGGGCCTGCGTGCGACGGTGCGCCAGAGCCTGCCCAGGTGGCGCCGACGAGCGCGATCTCAGGCGCCTGATCACCCCGGACGGCCCGGACACACCCATGAACCACAACCCACTGCTCGTTTGGTCTCGTCTGCTGCAGGCGGCCGCCCTCGTCGTGCTCGGCCTGAGCGCGGTGCTGCTCCTGGCGCCCGCCCTGGGCGAGGCGATCTTCTACCTCGTGTACTTCCAGCAGTCTGGCAGCCCGGTGACGGTGCCCGCGGAAACGCAGGGCTACCTGCGCTTTGCCAACGGCATCATCGGCGCCGTGATGGCCGGATGGATGCTCGCCGTCATCGTGCTGGCGCGTGGGCCTTTCCTCGCCGGAGAGCGCTACGGCTGGCGGGCGATCGCCTGGCCGCTGGCGGGCTGGTACCTGATCGACACCACGTTCTCCATTGCCCACGGCGTCTGGGGCAACGCGGTGCTCAACACCGGCACCGCACTGATGTTCGGCATCCCGCTGCTCGCCTCTCGCCGACATTTCGCCCGCGCACGGTGACGCCGTACTGCTCGTCGAACCGCTGCAGCCGCGTTTCTCACGACTTCGGAGCGTTCCACGATGCCTACCCTTCCCTTCACCGCCGCTCTCGCCGCGGTGCGCGCGCTGATCTTCGTCAGGCGGTCCGTTCCCCGAGGGCGCGCGACGTCACGAGCCGGCGAATAGGGCTCGATTTCGAACCCGGGACGCCCGAAAACGCACCCGGATCACGATGCCACGCTGGCGCAGGCCCGGTCGCCGGCGTGATGCAGGGCATCCGCGAAGTCGACGACGCGCATGCCGCGCGCCAGGTACGCCTCGACTTCAGCGGCTTCCCCGGAACGGGCCAGGCTGCTGCGGCGTGCTCCGTTCCAGAGGTTCATCCGTGCAAGGTCGGTCATGGCGCGCCCGCCGCCGAGCGGGCATAGTGACCCGCGCGCCCTTTCGGAGGAGACGATGATCAACGACCCGCCGCTGTTGACCCTGCATCGCGATTTCCCGCGGCCCACGCCGGCGCAGCTCGCGGCGTTTGCAGGCATCCCCACGGGCTACGTCGTCGACGCGCTGGGCGGGCGCGGCGCGCTGGACGGTGCCATCCGGCCGTTGCCCGGACTGCCCGACCGGTGTTGCGGCACGATTCTGACCTGTGCCTGCGGCCCGGCCGACAATCTGGCGCTGTTCGGTGCGCTCACGGTCGCCCGGCCCGGTGACGTCGTCTTCGCGGCGACCGATGCGTTCGCCGCCGTCGCGGTCACCGGCGATCTGCTGCTCGGCATGGCGAGGAACGCCGGCGTCGCCGGGTTCGTCACCGACGGCAAAGTGCGCGACCAGGCCGGAATCCGCGGCGTCGGTCTGCCGGTGTTCTGCGCTGGGGTCACGCCCAACTCGCCCGCGCGTAACGGGCCCGGCGACGTGGGCGCGCCGATCGTGATCGGCGGCGTGACGGTGGCCTCCGGGGACATCGCCATCGCCGACGAGGACGGCGTGGTCGTCGTCCCGCGCGCGCGAGCGGACGAGGTACTCGCACGGCTCGACGCCGTGCGCGCGGCCGAAGCTTCGCTCGAAGCGAAGGTCAAGGGCGGACTGATCGTGCCCGACTTCATCCGCGCGCTCGCCGATGCGGGCCGCTTCGAGCAATCGCCGTGAGCCGCGTCGGGATCGTCGGCGCGGGCGCGATGGGCGGCGTGTTCGGCGCGGCGCTGGCGTGCGCGGGCCACGACACGATCCTGTTCGACGTCAATCGCGAACATCTGGCGGCCATCGCCGAGTCCGGTCTGACGATCGAAGGGCCCGACGGCGAACGGCGCGTCCATCGGCTGCCCGTTGCCTTGGAACCGGCGGCGTTGGGTGCCCTCGATGTCGCGGTCGTCCTGGTCGACTCCGCGAACACGCGAGCCGCCGCCGAAGTCGCGGCCGGCGCCCTGAAGGCGGCCGGTTTCGCGCTGACGCTGCAAAACGGCATCGGCAACGTGGAGACGTTGGTCGATATGCTCGGCGCGGCGCGCGTGCTGGCGGGGTCGACCTACGTTTCGGCCGCCTATCTGGGGCCCGGCCGAATCCGCCACACGAACGTCGGCGAGACCGTGCTGGGCGAACCGGGCGGCGGCGCCGGGGCCCGCGCCGCCACCCTCGCCGAAGACTTGAGCCGTGCCGGATTGCCCGCGCGCGCGGTCGCGAAGGTCATGGGCCACGTGTGGATGAAATTCGCGCTCAACTGCGCGATCAATCCGATCTGCGCGGCAACCGGGCTTCGCCCGGGTGAGGTCATGCGCGTGCCCGAGGCGCGCCGGGCGCTCGACACCGTGCTCGACGAGATCCTCGCGGTGGCGTCGGCAGGCGGGATCGAACTCCCCTGCGCCGATCCGCGCGCGGACATCCTGGAGCACGCCCGCGCGCGCTACAACCGGCCCTCGATGCTTCAGCACGTCGAAGCCGGCCGCACGCCCGAGATTGCGGCGCTCAACGGCGCGCTGGTCGCGGCCGCCGAGCGACTGGGCGTGCCCGCGCCCGCCAACCGGCTGCTCGCCGACCTGGTGCTCGCCCTGGCCGAGCGCGTGCGCCGGCGCAACGCGAATCCGGACCTGGACGAAGCGGCGCTCGAAGCCCAGGCGCGGCGCGAGCGCGCCTGACGTCGAGCCTCGATCGCCGGCGGCAGCGTCGCGGCCGAAGCGCTCGTCGGCGCTGTGCGCGAGCAGGCCGACGCGGTCGCTCCGGCCTCGACAGGCCGCAGCCGCGCGTCGACCCGAGCCGTCCAGCCGGACGACCGGCGCCGCGCTCAGGGCAGCGCAGGCGCCACCCAGGCTTCCGTGCTCGTGAGCGTGACGAGGAAGGCAACGATCTTGTCGATCTCCTCGTCGGTCAAGCCGGTGGGCTGCATCAGGGGCGTCTTGTTCGGGTCAGGCCGGCCGCCGCTCGCCATGTAGCGCACGGCCTCCCTGAGCGTGGCCACGCTGCCGTCGTGGAAGTAGGGCCCCGAGAGCTCGATCGAACGCAGTGTGGGCGTCTTGAAGGCGCCGCGGTCGGACGCGTCGCGGGTGACGGTGAAACGCCCGGGGTCGGGGCGCTCTTTGCCGTGCTCCAGGCCGATGTTGAAGAAGGTGCTGTTGCCGAAGTAGGGCGGCGTGTGGCAGATGCTGCAGCGACCCTTGTCGTTGAAGAGCGCGAAGCCCTCGATGGCTGCCTGAGAGACCGCGCCGCTCTCGCCGCGCCGGTGCCGATCCCAGGGCGAGTTGTCGCTGTTGAGCGAGCGCATGAAGGCGCCCAGCGCCTTGACCACCGCGTCGGGCGTGGCCTCGCCGCCGAAGACGGCCTGGAACTGGCTTCGGTAGCCCGGCACGGTGTTGAGCAGCGCGGCCACCTTCGCCGGGTCGGCCCCGGTCTGCCCCCGCCACGCCGCCAGGATCTGTCCCTCCAGCGTGGTCGCGCGCCCGTCCCAGTACCACACGCTCTGGTGACCCACGTTGTAGAGCGTGGGCGTGTGGCGCGTGTTGAGCTGGCCATCGTCGCGCCGGGACAGCACCTGGGCGTCCGTCCAGCCAAGGTGGCGGTAGTGGCAGCTCTGGCAGGCCATCTTGCCGCTGCCCGAAAGCCGGTTGTCGATGAAGAGCTGTCGGCCCAGGGCGACCTTCTCGGGCGTCATGGCGTTGTCGGCCGGCACGCTCATGGGCGGAAGCGCCGAAGGCGTGGACGAAGGCCCGAGTACCGCGCATCCCGCCAGAACCAGGACTGACAGGCTCACCGTGCGAATCCGGTCCATGCGCGCTCCCCTCGGGCTGCGTGAGACGTCTGCTTGCCGGGCTTTTCCGCTGCCATGTCAATCCCCAGGCTGACCGGGCGTGTCCGGTAGCCGGGTCGAAGAGAACGCGTGCGTCAACCCGGATTGATTGACATTTTCGTCAAGTTGACGAAAATGTCATCCGCTCGACCTAATCGCATGCCCACCCCTCCCGCCCCGCCCACCCCTCCCGCCTCGACCGCCTCCGACGACGCCCGCGCCGGCACGCGTCGCCGTCGCACGCGCGACCGCCTCGTGGAGAGCGCGCTGCTCGTGCTCGGCCGCCGCAGTGCCGACGCGAGCATCATCGACGAGCTGACCGTGCTCGCGGGGGTTTCGCGGGGCACCTTCTACAACTACTTCCGCACCAACGACGAGCTGCTCGCCGCCGTCGCCGAGGAGGCCGGCAACGAGCTGATGCGCACCGTCCACCCGATCACCCGCGAGGTGACCGACCCCGCGGCGCGGGTCGCGACCGGCATCCGGCTGGTGCTGACGGTGGCCAGCGCCCATCCGCAGTTCGCGCGCTTCGTGGCGCGGGTCGGTCCGGCCGCACTGGGCGCCGGCAGCCTCGCTGCCGAGATCGTGCCGTTCGACCTCGCCGAGGGCATCGCGTCGGGACGATTCCGGGTCCGCGACCCCGAGCTGGCCTTCGGTCTGGTGATTGGCCCGGTGCTCGCGGCCTTCGACACGCTGCAGCACCGCGAACTGGGCCGCGGCTACGTCGACGGGCTCGCCGCCGCGGTGCTGCGCGCGCTCGGGGTGCCCTGGGCGAGCGCGACCCGGCTCGCGACGGTCCGGCTGCCGGCGATCCGCATCGCCGACGCCTCGCTCATCGCACGCACCGAGGCCCGGGCGAACCGACTCGGCCTGAACGACTCCCCCCACTGACGACGTCCGCGTCGCCGCACCCAGAGGACCCCGAAGATGGATCACGGATCCCAGCCTCCGACCCGCGCTCCGGCCGGCCCGCGCCGCCGGCTGCTCGCCGCAGGCGCCGCGGCCGCCACCACGCCGCTGGCCGCGGCCGCCACCACGCCAGCCGGCACGGCAAGCGCGACCGGTCGCCCCGGCGGCCCCGCGCCCGGCGGCCGAACGTCGTCTTCGTGTTCACCGACCAGCAGCGCTACATCGAGCGGCTGCCGGCCGGTTTCCGGTTGCCCGGCCAGGAGCGCCTGGCCCGCGAGAGCACGACCTTCCGCAACCACTACTGCCCGGCGGTGATGTGCACCAGCTCGCGCGCGGTGATGCTGACCGGACTGCAGACCGCCGACAACCGCATGTTCGAGAACGCCGACATGCCCTACGTGAAGGCGCTGTCGACCGAGGTCCCGACCATCGGGCACATGCTGCGCAAGGCGGGTTATCACACCGCGTACAAGGGCAAGTGGCACCTCGACGCCGCCTTCGACGGGCAGGCGCCGCAGCGGCTGTTCACCCGGGAGATGGACGCCTACGGATTCTCCGACTTCGGCTTGCCCATCGACGCGCTCGCGCATGCGCACGGCGGCTACACCTACGATCACATGACCGCGGGCAGCGCGGTGTCCTGGCTGCGCGACAAGGGCCGCCCGATGGCCGACGAGCGCAAGCCCTAGGCGCTGTTCGTCAGCTTCGTGAACCCGCACGACATCATGTACTTCAACACCGATGCGCCGGGCGAGCGGGTGCAGGACACCGGGCGCCTGATGATGCAGGCCGCCCGGGCGCCCGAGCACGCGTCGTACCGGGCCCGATGGAACGCGCCGCTGCCCGCGACCCGGACGCAGCCGGTCGATGCGCCGGGCCGCCCCCGCGCGCATGCCGAGTTCTCGCGCGCCTGGGGCTACACGCTGGGCGTGGTGACGGCGGAGCGCGAGCGCTGGAACCGCTTCTCCGACGACTACCTCAACTGCCTGCGTGCGGTCGACCGCCAGGTCGAGGCGCTGCAGGCGGAACTCGAGCGGCTCGACCTTTCGCGCGAGACGATCGTCGTGTTCACCTCCGACCACGGCGAGATGGGCGGCGCGCAAGGCCTGCGCGGCAAGGGCCCGTTCGCCTACGAGGAGGCGATCCACCTGCCGCTGCAGGTGGTCCATCCCGACGTGCGGGGCGGGCAGTCCTGCGCGGCACTGACGGGACACATCGACCTCGTCCCGACGCTGCTCTCGCTGGCGGGGGTGCCGACCGGCCGGATGGCCGAGCTCGCCGGCCGCGAGCTGCCCGGACGGGACGCATCGACCGCGCTGACCGCGCCCTCGCGCGCCGGCCTGCACGCGGTCCGCGACTCGGTGCTGTTCACCTACAGCGGCCTGGCGACCAACGACAGCGAGGTCATCCGCATCATCGCCGACGCCCGGGCCGACGGCCGCAACCCGAAGGAGGCGATCAAGGCGGCGGGCTACCGCCCCGACCTGAAGAAGCGCGGGAGCCTGCGGACCGTGTTCGACGGCCGCTACAAGTTCACGCGCTACTTCTCGCCGCTCGATCGCAACAGTCCGCGCGACCTCGACGAGCTCTACCGGTGGAACGACGTCGAGCTGTTCGACCTGAAGTCCGACCCGCGCGAGCTGGTGAACCTCGCGGCCGACCGCGCTGCGCACGAACCGCTGCTGCGAACGATGAGCGCCAGGCTCGAGGCGGCGATCGCGCGGGAGATCGGTCGGGACGACGGCCGCGAGATGCCGCCCTTCGAAGGCATCGACTGGTCGGTCGACCGGATCGACCTCTGAACCCCGGTCGCGGCGGATGCGGCCGCGCGTGCGACGCGCGCGGCGCCCCGAGGCCAGGGGCAATCACGCTCTCTTGACCGGGATCAATCACTCGCCAGACGGCGCGCCGCGCGCCGTTGCGACCCGGTGGGGCGGCACCCACAATCGGGCGACCGATCACGACGCGGACCGATCCACGGTCCCTGCCCCGCACCATGCAGCCTCGCCTGCTTGCGCTCGTGCGCACGTCCGCCGCCGCGGTTGCGCTGCTCGCAGCGCTGCCCGCAGGCGCGGCCGACCCCAGTCCGTCCGAGGCCCGCGAGATCGCCCGTGACGCCTACGTGTACGGATTTCCTCTGGTCGACCACTACCGGATCCAGCACGCCTACTTCGTGGATCGCCCGAACTGCGAGTACAAGGGGCCGTGGAACCGCGTGCTCAGCGTGCCGCGGGTCTACACGCCGGCGGACACCGCGATCCAGACGCCGAACTCCGACACGCCGTACTCGTTCATCGGGCTGGACCTGCGCGCCGAGCCGATGGTGCTCACGCTGCCCGCGATCGAGCCGCGCCGCTACCAGTCGGTGCAGCTGATCGACGCCTACACGCACAACTTCGCGTACCTGGGCACCCGCGAGACCGGCAACGGCGCGGGCCGCTAACTGATCGCGGGCCCGGGCTGGCGCGGCACGCCGCCGGCCGGCATCGACCGCGTGATCCGCTCCGAGACGCCGTTCGTGTTCGCGGCGATCCGCACGCAGCTGTTCGACCCGACCGACCTGCCGAACGTGGTGCGGATCCAGCGCGGCTACACGGTCCGGCCGCTGTCGAGCCTGCGCGGCACGGCGGCGCCCGCGGCCGCGCCGATCGCGGTCCCGGCCCCGCTCGCGCCGCAGGCGCAGCGCACCGACCCGCGCTTCTTCGAGCTGCTGAACTTCGTGCTCTCGCAGCAGCCCGCGCATCCGTCGGAGGCGGCGGCGCTCGCGCGGTTCGCGAGGCTGGGCATCGGCCCGGGCCTGCGCTTCGATGCGCACCGCCGCTCGCCCGAGCTGCGCGCCGCGATCGAGGCCGGCATGGCCGACGCATGGAAGGCCTTCGACGCCTACAAGACCGCGAGGATCGACACCGGCGAGGTCGTCAGCGGAGACCTGTTCGGCACGCGCGCCTACCTCGGCGGCGACACGATGAGGCGGATGGCCGGCGCGGTGCTGGGGATCTACGGCAACTCGCGCGAGGAGGCGATGTACCCGGCGTACTTCACCGACGCGACCGGACGGCGCCTGGACGGCGCGACCGGCCGCTACGTGCTGCGCTTCGCACCGGGCCGGCCGCCGCCGGTCGACGCGTTCTGGTCGCTCACGCTCTACGAGCTGCCCTCGAGCCTGCTGTCGGCCAACCGCCTGAACCGCTACCTGATCAACTCGCCGATGCTGCCCTCGCTGCGGCGCGATGAGGACGGCGGCGTGACGCTGTACGTGCAGCACGAGTCACCGGGCGCCGAGCTCGAGTCCAACTGGCTGCCCGCACCGAAGGGACCGTTCTTCATGGCGATGCGGCTGTACCTGCCGCGCGCCGAGGCGATCGACGGGCGCTGGAGCGCGCCGCCGCTGCAGCCGGTGCAGGCGGGTGCGCGGGTCGCGCCGGACGGGCCGGCGGCGATCGGCGCCGCGGGCGCGGTCGGCACGCCGGGCGCGGCGCCCGCGGCGCGCGCCGGGCTCGAGCCGGTCACGCCGCAGACCTACGTCCGTGCCGAGTCCGACCGCAACTTCGCCAACCTCGAACGGCTCGCCGGCGGCGTGAACCGCTTCTTCCACTTCCGCACGCCCACGCCGCTGGACCGCCAGACGGTGGTGCGGATGAACAAGGACACGCTCTACTCGGGCGCGATCGTCGACACCGAGGGCGGCGCGTCGGTGACGCTGCCCGAGGCCGACGCGGGCCGCACCATGTCGATCCTCGTGGTCGACAACGACCACTACGCGCCGGCCGTGTTCTATCGCCCCGGCACGCACCGCCTGCCGACCGACACGAAGCACGTGAGGGTGATCGTGCGCACTCAGCTGCTGCGGCCCGACGACCCGGCCGACGTCGCCCGCGTCAACGCGCTGCAGGACCGGGTGACGCTCTCGACCACACGCGCCGATCCGCTGCCGCCGTCGAAGTGGGATCCGGTCACGCTGCAGGCGCTGACCGAGCGCTACGAGCGCGAGTCGGCGAAGTACGCGAGCTACAAGGGCATGATGGGTCCGCGCGGCGCGGTCGACGAGTCCACGCGGCACATCGCGGCGGCCGCCGGCTGGGGGCTGCTGCCCGAGGAGCATGCGACCTACCTGAACTACAGCGGCGGCCACGACGCGGCCACCTGCCACCGCATGACCTTCACCGTGCCGCAGAACGACGCGTTCTGGTCGATCACCGTCTACGGCGCCGACGGCTACATGAAGCACGTCAACGCGATCCTGAACGCGACCAACGTCCGGCCGAACCCCGACGGCACGGTCACCGCGCGATTCGGCTCCGTTCAGGCCTGCGGCGACGTGCCGAACCGGCTCGACGTCGCCGAGGGCTGGAACGATGCGATGCGGATCTACCGGCCCGGCCCGACGGTGCTCGACGGGACGTACCGGCTGCCCAGGGCGGTGCCGGGGCGCTGAGCGGCCCCGCTGGACCCACCCGGGCACGCACGAGACCGACCCACGAGAAGGCATTCGGATGAACGGCACGACGACCCCCCGATCCCTGCGACGCGCGCTCGCCGTCGCCGCCGCCGGCCTGGCCTGCGCCTCGGCGATGGCGCAGACCGGGCCTGCGGCCGACGCGATCTACGCCGGCGGCGACATCGTCACGATCGACGATGCCCGACCGACCGCGCAGGCGCTCGCCGTCAAGGACGGCCGGATCCTCGCGGTGGGCACCCGGGCCGCGATCGAGGCCGCGCACCGCGGGCCGCGGACCCGCCGCGTCGACCTGCGGGGCTGCACGCTGCTGCCCGGCTTCGTCGACGGCCACAGCCATTACTTCCCGTCGCTGTCGGTCGCCAACCAGTGCAACCTGTACCCGCCGCCCGCGGGCCCGGGCAGGGACGTGCCGGGCATCGTCGCGGAGATCCGGCGGTTCGCGGCCGAGAAGCGGGTGCCGCGCGGCGAGGTGATCCAGTGCTACGGCTACGACGAGAACGTGATGCCCGCCGGCCGGATGGGCGCACGTGGTGCTGCGCGACGCGGCGGTCGCGCCGTGGCGTGCGGTCGGCGCGATGCCGCTCGAGCAGCTCGGCTGGCTGCAGGCGCTGGTGCGCGCGGCCGTCGACCCGCCGTCGGACCTCGGGTCGTGGAACGTCCATCTCGCGCGGATGCTGCCCGCGCTCGAGCATCCGTCGTCGTGGATGGCCGCCGTGGCCTACGACGAGATCGCCCGTGCTCCGTACGAACGGATGCGCGCGCTCGCGCCGCAGCTCGACGCACGGCGGCTGGTCCGCTGGCTCGACGATCCGGCGCTCGGCGCGCGCACCCCGCTGTACACGCTGCTGCTCGGCATCGCCGGCGGCGCGCAGGCCGTCGCGCGCATCGAGCGCCAGACTGCACGGGCCGCGCGCGACGGCGACGCGACCGACCTCGCCGCGCGCCTCGTCGCCGACCTCGAGATGCGTCCCGACCGCGTGCGCTGGATCGAGACCGTCTATCTGCAGGACGCCCTGCGCTCGCCGGCCGAGGTGCGCGCCGCCTTGCTGGCCTTGTCGGTGCAGGGCCAGGCCGACGCCGCGGTGCCTCGCACGCGCGTCGTCCAGGCCTACCGCGCGTTCATCCGGAGCGGGCATCCGCTGGCGGGCTACGTCGCCCCGGATCTCGCCGGCTGGAAGGACGAGTCGGCGGTGCCCGACGACGTCGCGCTGCTCGCGCGCGGCGCGCGGCAGCAGCCGGCGTCGACATACGCGCTGCTGCTGTACCGGGAGCAGTCGGCGCAGCCGGGCGCACGCGGAGCGGCGCGGGGCCCGGATCCGGGGCGAACTCCTGGCGACCGCCGTCCGCTGCGAGCCCCAGGCCCGCCGCACGGGCCTGACGGGCCAGTCGCTCCGGCAGGCGATCCGCGCCGCCTGCGTGGCGGCCGACCTCGCGCCGGCCGACGTGGGGCATGTCAAC
>Ga0169931_10002998_pt1 | contig 27133 bp, 23 predicted proteins | sample Kivu_15m_20L_FD_129675 | JGI IMG/M metagenome (GOLD analysis project Ga0169931, IMG submission 129675) | Freshwater microbial communities from Lake Kivu, Western Province, Rwanda to study Microbial Dark Matter (Phase II) - Kivu_15m_20L... | ecosystem: Environmental > Aquatic > Freshwater > Lake...
CCACATCGAATACTATCATCATAAGGTTCATCATACCACCGAGCAAAAGCCCCATAGGCGATATGAGGAATCCAGGAAAAAAGCTGCCTGAAAGCGATGAAAACAACAAAAAACCTTAACTTAGCAACCTGACCCTTTGGTATCGAAAAAGGGGAGTATTACATACGTCGGTTCTTGACCATTTTCTTCCTCCACGTAGAAGATAAAGTAATTCTGAAACTTCCCCCCATTCCTTGCAAGTTTCGTCATCTTTAGTTTGTTCGTAAATGAAGATAATTGAATGCTTAAGTCGTTCCGTCCAAGTATCATAATCATTCATTATTCGGTTCGGAATATTCCAAACCAAACACTCTAAAAGAAAGGATGTGATGTTGCAGTTAAAAGTAAATCCGTCATCTTTCATTTTGTAACGTAACTTTTTATGAAGTCGTGTCAGTCTTTTAAATCTTCTAAGAGTATATGAGTTTTTTTTAAGGCCATTCTCAATATGTTGTTTTGGAAAATTGACAATTCCTACATATGAATTATCGGGAATAAACTTTGCTCCCAAGACAAAACTTTTATTTTCACTATACCTTCTATAATTCCAAGTAGGGACTACATCTGTTTGAATTCGTTGGCCCGTTCCTTTAATTGTTATGCACTTATCATTTCGAATTACTTGGTCACACCCAAACTTTTTCACAAGAGCTTCTTCAACATCATTTTTAAATTCACTGAATGAATAACTTGAAGGTCCATCTTTGTCAATGTCCATATCTGCCTCTGTCTTTTCGTGAGGAAGGTCGAAGAAGTATCCACCTGTATACCGAACATTAATATCAATATCGCTGTTTAACCTTACGTTGGTGTCGTTAGCGTAAGAGCCTTGACCAAAAGTTTCAGTTGATTTTTTACTTAGCTTTTCATCCTCTCTAATAGCTTCTCGGACCATCCTTTCTGATGATTCAAGTCGTGTCTGTTCACTGTCGCTTGGTGGCTTTGTCCAACTTGTTAATGTGTCCTCTGAATATTTTGCCATTGTCGGTCTTTAAAATGCTGCATAACTTACTTATATACGAAACAAACCTTCCTATGTACTTCCATTATTAGGAAGCTAAGATTTATTTCTTAAAAATGATTTTTTCTCACAAATCATCAAAAGGACTTATTATTTGTTGAACACCTTTAGTTCAGACTTGCGAATAAATTCCAGTTGTTTTTATTAAACCTATAAAACAAAAAAACTCACGCAATGCAAGCTTTTATAATGATCCAAAATAATTGTTTCTTAAATTCATAGTTTCTTAAACATCTTCTATTCTCCTTCGACAAGCTCAGTGACCATCTCCCTCAATGCGCCACCCCCTTACTTCCTAATACACTCGTAAACGTCTTCACTAAAATTACCAAATCAAACCAAAAACTCCTCCTCTCCAAATACTCCTTCTCCAATTCCACTTTCTCTTCAATAGAAATCTCATCTCTACCGTTGATTTGTGCCCATCCAGTAATTCCAGGTTTAAGTTTATCCACCCCAGTTGCCACTCTTAATGTCATCAAATCATCTTGGTTATACAACGCTGGTCTGGGCCCCACGAATACCATTTCTCCTTTGATAATGTTTATAAGGTTAGGTAATTCATCCAAACTCAATTTCCGCAAAATCCCTCCGATTCGTAACAAATAGGATGCTGGATTTTCCAATAAATGTGTCGCAACATTCGGTGTATTCTTCTTCATACTCCTAAACTTATAAATGTAAAAGAAAGTGTAATTTACTCCTACTCGCTTTTGTCTGAAGAATATAGGTGACCCATCTTCTATGAATATGGCTAAAGCCACAACAAAAAAGATAGGAAACAATGTCAATAAAACTATTAGGGCGAGTAAACGGTTAAGCATTGTCCGCAAAAGATTGAAATGTTCGCATTAATCCCTCTTTAGATGAGACTGGAAATTGCTTACCTAAGGCTTCCTTAATCTTAGCATTACTAACTATGTAGCTCTCAGTAAGTTTCTGTAAGCGCTCAGAATTTAGTGGTAAATGCAATTGATCTCCAATTTTAGCTACCATACTAATAAACCTCTTAGAAATGTTCCAAATTCTAGGACTTTTATTTTGGGATTGTGCAATTAATCGAATTAACTCATTAGTAGATAAAGCTTCATCATCTGCTACATTATAAACACCTGAAGGAATATCTTCTCGTTCTATTAGTTCTTTTATGATAAAACAAAGATTTTCTACTGAACAGAATGACCTCTTATTTTCATAAGCACCTAATGGCCATGGTAAACCTTTAGAAACTAAATTATATAATAGATTTAAATTACCCTTATTGCCAGGGCCATGAATCATACATGGACGTAAAATATATACTTTTTTGCCTTGTGGTATCTCTTCTGATAAAATATATTGCTCTGCCAGTAATTTACTTTTACCATAATGAGTAATTGGATCTGGAATATGCTCTTCTGTTAAAGCACCCTCTACCTCATCTGCTACTGACTTTACTGAACTTAATGTAATGAAAACTTTAGCTTCGGATTCTAAAAATGCATCAAATACTTTTTTAGTAAGTTCCGTGTTGACTTGGTAATATTCATCAGGTGTGGAGGTATTTTTAAGATCGTGGGCTTTTCCTGCTAGGTGAATAACGAAATTTTCATTAATATTTATTTCAGAATTCTTAAAATAATTATTTATTGTAAATAAATTATCAAAATAAGAAATTAGATTAATCCCAACGAATCCCGAAGCGCCAGTTAAAAAAATACTCATATATAATTAAGTATTGTTTCAGCCATATCTTTATTGATTTTACTTCTCTTAAATTTTTCAATAAATTCATTACGGTCAATTGAAAAAGTTGAATTACTATTCGATAAATAATTGACTAATTGGTGCACATTGCACGGTTCAAAAACAAAACTATCAGAAACTTCATTATTTATAAATTCCGCCGAATAACCCGATACTCCTGCAATGATGGGTTTTTTAAATGTTGCCAATTCAAATATTTTTGAAGGTAATACTTTCCTAAAGGCTGGATAGTCGTTTAAATGCAAAAAAAGATAATCTGCCTTTTTATATATTTCTTGTAATTCTTTTCTGTTTATGGGATTATGCAAGACTACATTTTCAACTTCTAAATTTCTAAGTTCTGCTTGCAAGAGTTTTTTTGTTCCTCCATCCCCAATAATTAGAAACTCAAAATTAGATCCAAGTAGTTTTGCTGCTTGTGGTATTATTTTGTGTAGACCTTGACCTTCTCCAATATTGCCAGCATAAACGACTAGTTTTTTACCATCTTTTGAATTTATATTTTGGGTAAAGCCATAATTTGATAAGAATTCTTCATCTATACCATTTGAAAAGAATGAAATATTTGTTTTTTCATATTTGATAAAATATTCTTTAAACCCCCCAGAGATAAGATTAATATGTTTAGCATAATTAAATGTTTTACTTTCAATTAATTTTAATATTGGCAACAACAAAATCTTTAAAACCTTTGATTTAAAGACATCATTCATTGTATCAACAAATATATCTCTAATATCTAAGTAAAGAGTGGCATTAAACTTCTTTGCAAGATTATAGCCCAAGTAGGCAGTAAATAAACGACTAGAAGAAGCAAATACTAAATCAGCTTTCTTACCTTTATTTAATCTCTTAACTTCAGAATAAAACTTCCAAAATGAAAGTACCTGATCTAACATACCACTTTTGTGTTGTGGTAAAGAAATTCTATGAATTCTAATATTTTCCACCTCTTCAAACTCAGGTGCATCAGCATCAAACGTACTATATCGGTTCGGTAAAGTGGTATAAACGTCAACAATTAATCCTTCATCATTCGATTGCTGAGCAAGTTCAAGGGCAAGAGGTGAGTTACGGAATGAACCCGCACATAAATCTGGTTTAAAATAAAATGTCAAATATACTATACGCTTCATTTATAATAACTCAATTTTCGCTTTTAAATTACAAGGACTAAGCATTTTAACTTGTAAACACTTGTTAGATTTACTAACCCCAAATTCATCGTGATAGGTAGATTCACAAATTTCAATATGTACTGGCGAATCGATACTAAAATGAACAATATTCTGCCCCATTTTAGATAAAATCAAATTTGATCCATTCTTGCCTATTTGTATATCAGGATGAATGAAATATCTTAAAATTATTTCATTCTTTTTGCCACTTATTTCATCTGAAATTTGCCAACTATTATTAATAAAGTTGATAGATCTTGTATGAATTGGAGAATTTTTTAATCTTTTATAGCCATCATGGCTAGCAGTGAATCCAAAAAATCTAGTTTTATTAAAATCTGATTTAATTTGTATATTAAATGGCCTTGCACGCCTTGCTACCCTAAAACCCGACCAAACTTCTGAGGAGTCTTCATTATCTATTTGAATAGTTGAATGTGCTGAAGTACTTCGTTGACGTAATCGCTCTTTAGAACTACCATAAACACTTATTCCTGAATTAACTATTACTCTATTCCCATTAACAGCTAATTCAAATGATAATGTATCAGCATGTGCATGCCCTGGTAAATAATCTGGACCGACATTTCCGATGTCTGCAATTAAATGTGATTTATCATCTCTATAAACTAGGAAACCACTATCCTTATGATAAACAAATAAATTTGAATCAATATTTATTTTATCCAAACCCAACGAAATTGCAAATCCATTCAATTGGGTAAAAGATGGGGCAATACCATTTGCACAATCATTAAAATGAGATAATTCATCTTTTTCATAAATCATGGTTTTCAGCCATTGCATCCCTTTTTCAAACTTTTCTAAAATTTTTGATTTAGGAAAACAATGAGGAAGATTTTCAGAAATACTAATTAAGTCCAATAAATCTTCCATGGCTAAGGAATGATACATCGGACTTAATTCGAAATGCGCTCCATCCGCTAAAAATTGTTCATCTAACTCCTGATTGATAATTTTAATGCCTGTTTTATAAATTTTAGAAGCTGAGTTTTGATCAAAAAAAACAGTGGCAAATAATAAGGCCTTTGCATTAATGAATAAATGATTACCCAATAAATGAAATTCGGGTCTAGACTCTAACCACCTAACCTGATTCCACAAACTCATTTTAGCTCTATCAGATAATTCACCTGTTTGCCAATGCCACTTAATCCAATTTATAATACGTAAAGATGTTGGATAGGGTTCCCAGCCTGTACCTATTCCAAATTGGTTGTTATCTATCCAATTTTCGATTATTTTAAATTGTAAGTCTTGTTTTTGTTTTGATTCATTATCCTGTAATAAAAACTCAAAATAATGTAAATTATATCGCCAAAGTTTTGAAATCGAATGATTATCCCAGCCAACTTCTTCCAAATTATAACTTTCACTCAAAAAGGTAAAATTTTGAAAATCTTTAGTGAATTCTTTTCGAGGAATAAAGTGATTTTTTCTAGATATTTCAATTATATGTGGATGAGTCTCACTTTTTCTTATTAATCTCGGCAAAAGAATGATAACCCTCCCAATAAATTGCCTGAATTTTAAATATTTTACTGTATTAAACAGTCTTAATAGTTTTTTAAGCAAGGTTCATTTTAGTTAAAATTCCTACTATCCTTTCAGCCGTTTTTCCATCCCACAATTCAGGTATATTACCCTTCTTCCATTGACCAGCAAACAACTTTTCCATTGCAGGCTTAATTGCTCTTGGATCTGTTCCAATTAACTCATTTGTTCCAATTTTGACTGTTTCAGGACGTTCTGTATTATCACGCAAAGTCATACATGGAATCCCCATTACAGTAGTTTCCTCAGTAATACCTCCAGAATCTGTAATAACTGCTCTAGCATTTTCAACCAAATAGTTAAACTCTAAATAACCTAATGGATCTATAGTATGTAAACGACTATGCTTAATCCCTAAACCTTGTAAAATCTTTGCCGTTCTTGGATGAACTGGAAAAATTAATGGAAGATTTTGTGAATGTTCCACAATTTCATTCATTAAGGACTTCAACTTTTCTTCCTCATCCACATTTCCAGGTCTATGCAAAGTCATAACCAGATATTCATTTTTCGATAGATTTAAGTCTTCCCAAACTGTGGGCTTTTTAAATCGAAGTCGGTGGTTTAAAAGTGTATCAATCATGGTATTACCAACCCAATGTATCCGATCATCTGATATACCACTTTTCCTAAGATTATTACCAGCCTCCGGAGTAGTAGTAAAAAAATAATTAGAAATTGTGTCAGTTACCATTCGATTTATCTCTTCAGGCATAGACCAATCCCCTGATCGAATACCTGCTTCAACATGAGCAACAGGGACATGTAATTTTTGAGCAACAATTGAGCAAGCCATCGTAGAAGTGACATCTCCTACAACCAAACATAAATTAGATCTATCTGTAAATAAAAGCTTTTCATAACCAATCATTATAGAAGCAGTTTGTTCAGCTTGTGTACCACCACCAGCTCCTAGATTGAAATCTGGCTGAGGTATTCCCAACTGCTCAAAAAAGCTATCACTCATATTTTTATCATAGTGTTGACCAGTATGTATGAGCCTATATTGTATATCTTGACCTCCTTCTTGAGCCTTATGAATAGCATCAATAATTGGGGCAATTTTCATGAAATTGGGACGAGCTCCCGCGATTAAATCAATTTTCAATTTGTGTTTTTTAATTATAAAATATTATTAAAGAACATTAACCCATGAACCAGTTTTTAAACTTTCAATAGCTGCAAAACTCGCTCTTGTTGTATTCACCAATTCATCCATTGGAATAATAGAGTTTCCTCCGGATCTAACACGCTCAACCAATAAATTAAATTGGTTTTGATGACCTTTGTCTTGACCAGAAGAAGCAGAGTTGAAATTCTTAAATCCAAACCCTTTTAGTTTTCTCCAATTATCTAAAACAAATGTTCTATTCTGATGATATACTTCAATACGTTCTTTTGAATAAGCTTTAGATCCATTTGCGAAATAATTAATTACCGCATTTGATCCATTCTCATATTTTAACAGTAAAGTGGCATTGTCGGTATTTTCTGCAGGATTCACTCCGATTGAATTCATACAAACTGATCTCACTTTTGATCCGGTCAAAAAGGTGATCAGATCAATAAAATGACAGGCCTCTCCAATTATCCGTCCACCGCCAACTTCCATATCATGAACCCAAACTTTTGAAGGAATAAATCCCGCATTCATCGTGGCCACAATATTCATTGGCGAATTTGCATTTCCTAAAGCTTTTTTCATGTGAATTGCTAATGGAGCGAACCGTCTATTAAATCCTACATTAACAGTTTTTCCTGATATGATATAGGCATTCACTACATTATTTAATTCTTCTTCATTTAATGCCAAAGGTTTCTCGACAAAAACATGTTTACCCGCGTTTAATGCTTGTACTACAAGGTTTGCATGAGCATTATGGCGAGTGGTGATACATACGAGATCTACTTCTTTATCTTCTAGGATCAACTGATTATCTGTAGTAGAATAGGAAATTTTATGTTTTTTTGCTAATGTAGTACCGGTAAGTCCAGTTGCACTTGAAATATATTTCAAATAAGCTGTTGTTTTTTTCAAACAGGGAAGGATCATGGCAGATGTAAAATTGCCGGCACCAATAATGCCGATAATTCCTTTCCCTTCAGAAAATCTCCCATTATCAACTTTTAAAGAACGGGTAGGATTCTGAGTTGTTTCAGGATATACAAAAATAGATGCAATAGATTTGCTTCCTGCCATATCTGAATAGATCTTTTGATAATCATTAAGATCAACTAACTCAGTAATTAATGTATTTACATTTATCGCTTTAGATGCTATTGTTTGTAAAATGGCTTCGAAATTTCTCTTCTCCGTCCAACGAACAAATGCTAATGGATAATCTTGACCTTTCTGTTCATAGTTGTAATCATAGCGACCAGGCCCATAAGAGCATGATACTTGAAATGTTAATTCTTTTTCGTAGAAATCTGCTCTTGAAATATCAAGACCAATTACACCAATCAAAATAATACGACCACGTTTCCGAGACATCTTAGCCGCATTTGAAATAATGTCATTGCTTTTATTCGATGCTGTAATTAATACGGCATCTGCTCCTATTTCATTAGTTGCATTTTGTACATAAGCTACTTCGTCTATACCTTCACCTGGATTAACAGCATCAATTCCTAAAGATTTGGCTAAAGCTACTTTTGTAGAATCATAGTCAAATCCAATAACTTGGCAACCATTCGCTTTTAATAATTGTGCAGTAATTAACCCAATTAAACCTAATCCAATCACTACAATTTTTTCTCCCAATGTAGGATTTGCCAAACGAATACCTTGTAATCCTATGGCACCTATAACGGTGAAAGTTGCTTCTTCATCAGTAACATGATCTGGGATTTTAGCTACCAAATTTTGGGGTATACAAACAAATTCGGCATGCGGACCATTTGAAACCACGCGATCACCTATTGCAAAATCATTAACCCCTGCACCAACAGCTATAACTCTACCTACATTACAATAACCTAATGGCAAAGGTTGTCCTAATTTATTAAATACAGCATTAATAGTTGGTTGTAACCCATCTGTCTTAATTTTATTTAGAACTTCCTTTACCTTATCTGGTTGTTGTTTTGCTTTTTGGAATAAGTTTGACTTTCCAAATTCCACCAACATACGTTCAGTTCCTAAAGAAACAAGACTACGAGTAGTTTTAATCAAAACTGTACCATATCTAACACCAGGAGCTGGAACTTCCTCTAAAATGGTGTTTCCATTATTAAGGTCTTGAATGATTTGTTTCATGTTACGTTAAAGATCATTATGAACTTTAAAAATTAAGCTTTTATGGCTTAACCTCATCTATAAACTGTATACACCAACTTTCAATAGCCAATAGTGACCAAATTGAATAAGAGGCATCTACTTTACCTGATTTATTATCTTCAATTAATTTCCAAACTTTATTTGCATCAAAAATCCCTCTCTTTTTAATTTTTTCTGGAGATAGTCGATCTTGAATCAAATTATTTAGATCCTTTGTTATCCATTGCCGCACAGGTGCACCGAATCCAGTTTTAGGTCTGTAAATAATCTCTTTAGGTAGATATCGTTCAGCCACTTTTTTAAGAATATACTTAACTTCTTTATTTTTCATTTTCATTTCTGCCGGAATCTGTTGTGCAAACTCTACCAAATCCAAATCAAGATATGGTACTCTTGCTTCAACACCAACAGCCATGGCAAGCTTATCCGTGTAGTTTAAATTATGATATACCAAAAACGTTTTCATTTCCCAAAAAAGCATTCTATCGAGATCGGAATTAAAAGCTGGCATTTCTTTTTCGATCTGATCAAAATACTCGAATGGATTATAATGAGTTAAATGAGCTTTATACTCGTTAGAAAAAAGGGAGTAAACAGTATCCCGAGGTAACCATTCAAAATAGGAAAGCTGGCGTTGTCGGGATGTTTTATCAAGATTAGCAAAGAGTTTTTTTATTCTTCTAAAAGCGGGTGTATTAGAAGGTAAGGTTTTTATTAAAAATTGTATTCCGTTCCTACCCCACTTAGGTATATTATTAAAATATTTTTCATAATTCAAAGCTTTATGTCTTCTGTAGCCAGAAAACAGATCATCCCCAGCAGCGCCGCCTATTAAAACTTTAATTCCGTCATCACGAGCCAATTGGGCAATTTTCAAAACATTTAATGGTGCAGCATCAGCCTGTGGTTCATCAAGATGCCAGATCATCTTATCGAATAACCCAACAATATCAATGTCTGCTTTTACAACATTCAAATCTACATTTAATATTTTAGCAACTTCTTTAGCATAAAATAGGTCTTCGGAAAATCCTTCAGAATTAGCATTGGTTTTGCCCACATCAATTGTATAGCAATTAAACTTACGCTTCGGATAAAGTTTTCTTGCCATGGCTACAAGTAAACTAGAATCTAACCCCCCAGATAGAAAAAAACCAACTGGCACATCTGAAAGCATTTGACGTTCAACGGCATGTAATAATTTTTCTTCTAGTTGGTCTATCAATGCCTCCTCAGAATATGACTTTTTAAATTGATGGTATTCCTCTTTGTAAAATGCGATAGAATTACATTCAGCAAATTTTGAAATATTGAATTTCAAAAAATTTCCAGGCAACAACTTTTGTACATGCGCAAAGGGGGTCATATAGCCAGGTGACCATAGAAAACTAACATAATTGGAAAGAGACTCAATTGAAATTGCTTTGTCAATATTGAATGTTAGAAAAGATTTTATTTCAGATCCAAATAAAAACCGTTCATTGTCCTGATAAAAATAAAGAGGCTTCACACCGAAATGATCTCTAGCTATTATAATGTCTTCAGTTTTTTTATCAAAAATAGCTAATGCAAATATCCCATTAAGCTTTTTCAAGATATCTACACCATATTTTATATACCCGTAGAGAACTGTTTCAGTATCGCCCTTAGATTTGAATTTTATATCAGAAAGTAATTCTTTGCGTAATTCTTGATGATTATAAATTTCGCCATTGAATATTATGACATACCTACCATCGCTTGAAAACATAGGTTGATTTCCGTTTTCAGAAAGGTCTTGGATAGACAAGCGCGTATGCCCTAACAAAAGACCTTTTTGCATAAAAGATCCTTCAGAATCTGGACCTCTATGAGCAATGAACGAAATTGCATTTTTGTGTATTTCTTCTACTTTCCCTATTGCACCAATTATACCACACATAGAATTAAATGTTTTTCTTTTTTTTTATTTCTAAATAAAAAGTGTCGATCATTAAATAATAAACAAGACCATGGTAAAAATGAAAAATAAAACCATCTAGAAAACCTAAACGAAATATATATCTATAAAAAAAGTACAGAAAAGGCCTTAGGTATACGGGAAGTTTATTCCAAATTTTATTTCTAATCCACATTTTTCTTTCTGCCTGACCACCCCAAAATTTCAAATTAACGGACTTAGTATTATGTTCCAACAACGCTTCTGCTTCTTTTTGGGCATATTCAATATGCTTATGCCACCAGAATTTAAGTGGCTTAAGATTGTCATCAACAAAATCGTTCTTTAATCTACTGGTTATACCATTTAGCTCAACATGTTCATTAATCTCACGTTGAAAGAAACCTTTGTCTTTCTTAAATAATCTTAAAATCCAAATAGGATAATATCCTCCTCGCTTTATCCATTTACCATTAAAGTAAAACTTTCTTTTTAAATAATATCCATCTACTGAAGAGTTAGGCAATTCAGCAGTAATCTCATTTTTCAATGCTTCAGTTAAATATTCGTCAGCATCTAAAAAAAGGATCCAATCTGTTTGGATATCTAAATTGCTTAAGGCATAATTCCGTTGTGCAGAATAATTATCGAATTTTCTTTGTGATACACGAGCGCCCAAAGATCTAGCGATGCTTATAGTCTCATCGTCAGAAAATGAATCTAAAATAATTACCTCATTTGCCCAATTTATCGTGTTTTTAATAGCACGTTCAATATTAGGGGCCTCATTAAAGGTTAGGATAACTACTGATAAAGAAACCCTACTACCCATTCTCTTGGAAGTTAAAATTCTTTTCAACAATCTCCTCTAGTAGACAAAACAAAACAGCAGTTGGGTTTAATCCACCTGCTCTGTTTAATAAACCAGTATGACAAACGAAAAGATTTGATACCGGATTATAATTTTTAAAGAAATCTAAATTATTATTATAGAGCTTAAATGGATGATATGTATCTTCTAATTTTAAAGTAGATGTTTTTTTTACTAACTCTTCAAAAACAATATTTTCCTCCTCTAATATTTTTCTAACAACACTTCGGGCATAATCTACTACTTCATAAGTAGATTCAGAAATTTCATATTTCACACAAATTGATTGTACTCCATATTTATCTTTATTATCAGACGAATATAAAACGTTTGCCGTGTTCGACAGTTCTACGTCTATGTTCAAATCCCAAGTTCCATACACATACAACTTTTTTTTAAATAAATAACTATATATAAATGGAATAAGATGTATGCTTTGGCTAAACGCTTTAACAAACTGTTTAAATGAAAACTCTTGCTTGAATATTAGTCTTTTTAAAAATTGGAAAAAACTAAAGTTCTCATTAAAAACTGGCTGAATATAAAAGGACACACCATTATATTCTCCAACTATGCGGGTTGTAACTAATGATTTATTATAAAACCAATATGAAAAATCTTGCCCTTTAAGAATTGGCTTAGATTTTAATCTAAATACCCTCGTTGAAACATGATCACAAAATCCCTTCGTTTCACTATCTAATTTTAATAAATCTGAATCAGACAAAATCCGCATTGTTTCGATAGCGCCACATGTTATAAAAAAAATATCAGCATCAACTTCTTTTAAATCGCCTTTACTATTTTGGATTATTAAACTGGTTACTTTATTTTCTTTTTTATTTATAGATTTTACTCTATAATGCTTTATTATATCTATTTTTTTCTGACTTAAATTAAAATAATTGAACAAGTTCCTTTTATTTAATTGAAGCCAAATTCCTTGCTTAATGTTTAAGCCATTATCAATTGTATATTCTTTTAACTCAGGTATTTTCTCGAAAAACCGAGAAAGAACTTTGTTTGAATATTTAATATTAAGTGTGCGTATATATTGGATTGTTTTATCATTTGGACAATCATAATCACTAAAAAATAGTAACTGTCCTCCCCACATGGAGGAAGTTCCACCAAGACCAAAATATCTGCCTTTTTTTGTAGCATTATATTGTGCAGATACTATTTCACTATAATACCCAATTTCTTCTTCTGTTTTTATATTACTTCCCCCTACATCGATCAATATAATTTTAGCATTTGGATATTTTTGAATAATTATATTCGCTAAATAGCTCCCATACGTACCTGCTCCAGCTATACAAACTTTAATTGACACAATTTTTTTTACTTTTTACTTCCGGTATGCAACAATATGTGAAAAATCTGTCCACTCAATTTCAAATCCAGCATTTGACAAATGGTTCTCTATCTTTTTTATAGGATCTTTTAATTTTCTAGATTCCAATATCTCCGTATGAATTTCGATGCCTACTACCTTAAGGTCACTATTCATTAAAGTAGCTAGAGCCCCTTCAACTACTTCAAATTCATAACCTTCGACATCAATTTTTATTGCATTCGGATATTTATTCGTTTCAACAAACGAATCTATAGTCTTAATTGTAACCCAATTTCCTGATTCCGTTTCTTCTATTAATATTTTACTTGTAGCGCCAAAATCATCTGTTCCTTGAGATAAAAAAAGTCTTGAATTCATATTTCCAATACCCATATTGTAGGTTTGAATATTGGCATATTCCTTTACGTTTTCTTGTAACTTATTAAAATTGATCAGAGAAGGTTCAAAGGAATAGATAATCCCACCTTGTCCAACTATTTTGGAATATAAAATAGAATAATATCCCATATTGGCCCCAATGTCATAAACACAATACCCTTCATTAATTTTTTCAGAAAATCTCACATTAAATAGTTCTTCATAGTGATTCTTTTTATATATAATACTAAAAATGAAAGAATTCAATTTCAATGCTCTTGTGATTTTACGAAGGAAAAAAAGCTTTTTTACTAAGTTTTTCATTAAATCTACTTTTTAGATTCTTAAAATTTCAAATCCTTAACTAAATCGATATAATTTTTTGATGCAGACAAATCATTCCACTCTTTTACAGTACGAATGATATTACTATTATTGGTTGCAGAAAACAATGTAACTCCATTTTTATTTTCATCTTTATAATAAGATAATACTATCTGAAGTGGATCTAATTCCAAATTATCACGCTCAATATATTCTTTTATTTTATTATATCTTGAAAATATATTATATACGATACGCAACACTTGATCACGCTCAAACTGCAAAGAGCGGATGTTATACTCATAGGCCTGGTCACTATGCTGTATTATAGTATAATGATCATTTAAACTACTAATATCTGAATAAAACGATTTAAAGTTTGAGGCTAAACCTAAACTTCTGATTTTCCCAGCATCTTTAAGTTTTACTAAAGTGTCAACAATATCTTCTCTATTTGCCTGAGATATATTTGCCTCATGTAACAAATAAAAATCGATATAATCCGTTCCAATTTTTTTTAAACTAGTATTTAAATCATCTTTTATTGTTTCAGGATCAAATCGTCCTTCTACTACATTAAAATGATTAAGATTTGCTTCTGATGCTTTTGATTTTACATTCTTCGCTAATGCACGAAAAAGATTTACAAAAGGAAGTAGCCCGAGCGGAAAATTAAATCCTTTTAACCCAGATTTACTAGAAATAGTAATCCTTGTTCTTTTTCCTTTAGCAAACTTTCCCAAAATTGTTTCCGCCTCACCAAATCCATATAATCGGGCAGCATCAAAATGTGTAATTCCATTATCAAAAGCTGTTTCTAGATTAGTTAGAGCAGCTTTTATACTTTTATTTCTTGATAACAAAGAACAACCAAAACCTAGGCTACTTATCTCAACCCCTTTAAAATTAATTTTATCCATTAATTCTTATAGTTTTTTTATATCCTTCAACCCACTTGGAAACATTTGTATCTATATTAAAATTAGCATTTGTTAAATGCCTAGCATTATTATAATATTTTTCCATTTCATCTGGAGTCATCATCAGTATTCGATCTAAAACACTAGTCAAACTTGAAGGATCATTTGAAACCCAGAAACCTGCATGATGGTCTTCGAGTATTTTCCAAGGGGTCCCCCAGGATGCCACAACAGGGGTATTATTACTTAATGATTCAACAACTACATTTCCAAAGTTTTCACTATGTGAAGGCAAAAAACAAAAAAGAGCACGAGAAAGAAGGCTATTCTTTTGCTCAACATTTGATATATGAGGAACAAACAAAATCTTATTCCCTAAGTTTAATTTTATTACCTCATTCACTAAATACTTGGCATATTCATTATTATTATCCCCAACTATTAACAAATTTGTATTAGAGTTTCTAAACAATTTAGACATTGAACACGCCTGTATCAAGTTTTCAAGTGCTTTTATAGGATGTATTCTACCCACATAAATTAGAAAATTATCCTTAACGATCTCGGTTGGGGGAGGAAGCTCTATATAATTAGGAAGTTCAATTATAGATGCATTTGTACCAAAAATGCATTTAATATTATCTGTTTCAATATTGCTGGTTGCATGAAACACAAACCTATGATGAAACTTTTTTGCAATATTTAAGATGATCTTTTTTAAGCCTGATTTGTATTGTAATGCTATGGGGGCAAACTCACCTCGAGGCGACCAGATCAATGGTTTACCCCCAATTATAGTCATCAATCCAATAATGAATGATGCAAGTGAAAAAAAACTATTTATATGAACAACATCAACATTATGAATTTGCCTAATGGCCGACCAAATATATTTTATTGAATAATTTGAAAACTTTGTTTTTACATATTTAACTTTTCCATATTCAGTTTCATTCCAAAAATCAAAAATAACAGCATCCGTTGCAATGCCCTCACTCATTGCCACTACAGAAACATCAACTTTTGCCCTACCTAATGCTTTCGCCAACCAGTAAAAACTATTACATGGTCCACCAATTTGAGATGGATAATAAAAGCCTGCAACAAATAATACTGATAATTTAGAACCTTCCAAAATCAATTATTTAATTATTCTTGCTTTCCCAAATAGTATCCAGAAAATAAATGGAAATATTAGTAATACTCTAATTAAATTTATAAATACACCTGAAACTATAGAATCTAAATTATAAACACTCACTAGTAACAAAAAATAGACCAATAAATAAAGTCGAGATTTTTCTTGCATAAAGCAATAGGCTAGTTTTAAAGCCAGGCCATACAACCAAAAGAACAAAACAACTAAAAAAATACCTCCTCCCATATATAAAAATCCTATTGGCGAAAATGCTAAACTATAATTCAACCCTATATTGTGATAGACTACTTCATCTTTAAACCATAAACCCCACGGAAAATTGTTATCGCCCTGAATGAACTTAGGAATTACTGCATCAATTGGAATGAGTGCAATATTCTTTAATACTTTTGAACGCATCTTTGGACTACGTGGATCTTTTTCAGTAAATCTAAATAGAACCGCTGATTCCTGAACAAAGGTCGTATTCGTAATTAACATTTCGGAAGCATCTAGTATGGCCGACTCACCAATCGCTGATTCGCCTGCGTACTTTTGATATTCTTTATACGTTTTATAAATTTCAAAAATACTTTTAGACTTCACAAAGTCTTGAGATACTGTAAAATTTTTATATGCTAATACAATAGTCATAGAAGCTATTAGCGTAAATGGCAATACAGTTACTAATAGAAGCTTATTGACTTTGCCTTTAACATAATAGTTAGCGAGCAGCAATAAGAGTATAGGATATATGAATGTACTCCTTGCACCGTATATAAAACCAAAAAACAATTCCATTACCAACGACAAATAAAACATGAATCTATTGGTTTTTGTATTACTGGAAAATTTGAGAATAGAAATTAAAAAAAATGTTACATAAGAAATGTTGCCTAATTCCCGTAAATAATAAATGCCTTTGTACCCTTCGCCCGCCACAAAATACTTTTCTGATAAAACCCTACCAAATAAACCAATACTATACAAATAGGCTTTTAACAAATAAGAAAAAATAGCTAATACAAATATCTTTTGGGCACTTAATTCACTGTTCAACAATCGCCTATATATTGGGATACGTTTTAACCAATTATAAAAATTATAGGCTATTTTTGAATTATACCCTTTCCAGTAAAAAAAACAAGCCCAACTAGTTACATACATAACTTTGGGCAACCATCCTGTTTCAGTGGCTAATATCTCTGTGTATTGTAGATAGGTTGTTTTCCCAGCAATCAAATAAATCAACAAATTAGACAAAACACCTAACTGCAATAAAAATGTGAAGATTACACTAAGAAATATAGGGCTTATAAAAAAATTAATTTTATTTCTTTTATAAGCCCCATATAAATTCAGTAAAAGATATAGGAGTATCCAACCTGTTAAAATATAATAATTCCGATTTCCATCAAAGTTAATAGGAACAAAATAAAAACAAGCAGACCCTATTAAATATATAAAATCAACTAACATTCATTCAATAGTTTGAGCATCAAATTAAGACGTTTCTCATAGGTGTGATCTTTCATTGTTCTTATATATGCTTTCTCTCCTATTTGCTTTCTTAAAGATTCGTTTTTCAAATAAAACCTTGCCTTTTCATGAAACTCGTCAAGCGTTTTGAAAACGATCAATTCTTCATCTATCTCATATAAATCGTCTAAAGCTGATCTATAATTACAAAGCTGAAAACTTCCTGTGGCAGCAATCTCAAACAATCGCACATTAGCTCCATATATTTCCGTTGGATGCATGGTATTTATAACAATTTTACTGCAGGCAAAGGCTTTACTTTTCTCTTCATTAATTACAAAATGATTTTGAATCATGTGTTTTACACTTCGGGCATCTAACCAAGAAGGGGCAGAGGTTCCCCAAATTTTAACATCATACTCCACTAGATTCTTGAAAAAAGCTGAACGAGCGGTATGCATATTGCCAGCAGTAGTTAATTCACATCCATACGTCATTAAATCATCCTTTGTTACATTTATCTTATTATGCTTAAAAGGATTGCAACATTCTGGCAAATAATATGCATTTTTATTATACTCATTCTTCAATACTTCCACAACAAATGGCTCTTTAAAAAAAAGGGCATCATAATCACTATCTAAAAACATTGCTTTGCCGAAATTACTAATAGCATCTGGAAACCAAAGTACTACTTTTGACAAATAATGTTTTTTCACCCATTGTACTTGTGCAGGTGTTAGAAAATCATGGCAAGAAATAACTAAATCAACTTTTTTTCCCTCTAAAAACTTTTTAAATTTATTAAAATGACTTTCTCTTCCATAATTTGTTTGTAAATACAAAGAAAATAAATTTGCTCTTACTTTTTGTAATTTCTGTTGAAAAGGATTTTTTGATAAAGAAATTTCAAAGATTGGATCAAATATTAATGCATTATAACCTATATAATTGAGCGTGTCAGCAATATGAACAGCAAAACTTTCCGGATGCCTTCGCCCAACAACTAATATATTCATTTACCCAATTTTAAAACAGAAATTATTATTCTCGATTTCTTTAAACTATAGAATCTGCCAAGAGTTACATCAACAAATCGTACCATTAAAATGCTTGTATAGCCCAAAACTTTACCACTAGTCAATCTTTTTAAAATACTACCAGCAAATCCTATAAATCCTTTTTCGCCACTTAATTTGTCAAAAACAGAATTGGATTGAAACCAGGTCCTTTCCATCCCGAAATGTTTGATCACTTCTAATTCATGTTTTCTGAAACGCTCAAAATTTTCTGCCGGAGTTTCGTAACCTAGATGGCCATCGCCGTCTAAAAACAATGCTTGATAACGAGCTGGATTATTCTTTTTAATAATGCCAACTAACGAATTATCTGTTTCAACGTCATATAAGAAAACTATCTTCCCTCCTGGCTTCAGTACACGCTTAAATTCTTCTAGCATTTGATCTTTTACAGTTGGAGGAATATGCTCCCAAAAATAAGAGCTAATAACACCATCAACTGAATGATCGGGCAAAGGCAAATTCGTAGCATCAGCTTGAAGACCAATGGAATAATTGTGTAAACCTTTAAGTGATTGGCAAGACAGATCTAACCCTATCATATTGTATCGAGATCCAAAATAATCTACTCCACTTGCACAACCTAATTCCAATAATGTGCTTTTAGGTTTAAATTGTTTCCTTACTTCCCATATATAACCATTGCTAATAAGCCACAATGGCCATGAACGCAATAGGTTTTCAGATCCTGGCATGAATTGAACTCTATTTAAGTAGGAGCCCTCATAAAATTCATCCTGCTTTTGCAAAAACTTTACGACATTTTGATCAACGGAGTATTTGATCAATCCATCTTTAGTCTGCCATGCATTATCTTTATTAATAAGTTCTTGCTGAGTTGAAGGGCAAATTAAATTAATCATAAACTTGAGACATTCTTAGCTAAAGAGAAAATTAATCTTACAATAGAAAGTTGTTTTAATGAACTTATTACAAAGCCTCATTTACACGCCTCTTTATTTTAACTATACATAAAATTTCATTGATTACACTTACCAATCTTTTTTGGACTTCTGCATCTAATAGTTGCCATTGAAAGTAACTTGACAAGAACATTAAAGGCAAAATAACGATATAAGCAAGTACATGTAAAGTTGGAATGTATAGATAAACTGTATAATAAATAGACAGAAATAGCACCTGGAGAAATGAAAGAAATAAATTTTTATTTATAAAATAAGTATACGAAGCATATAATTTAATAGAAACTATAAAAACTGGCAGTACAAAAGAACTAAGTATTTCGGACGCTAAAATTGCAAGGCCAATACCTAGTAAACCAAAACGTGACATGAGCAGTAAAGATAAGCCAATAGACACAATTACTCTAGAAATACTGATTAAAGACATATTGGCCAAATCATTGATTCCAGACAAATACGACAAATAAGATCTTCCGAAGTTTACGAAAACGATACTTACAGTAAATACATAGTATAAAGAATAATCAAATTCTAACTTTCCAGATGTCCACCAGTTAAAGAAAAACTCTACAAAAGGTGCAACGAGCAGAAATGGAATATTAACTAAAAGACCGCCTACAAACAAATTAGTTTCGATAACATGACAAAGTTTTTCTTTCTCTCCTCTTGAATGGAAACGAATGAGTTCTGGAGAAAGTGGATTTGTAACCATACTTGTTACTTGAAGCACTACATTAGTAAGTGTCCTGATTGATGTAAACACGGGTAGCAATAAAACACCCAATTTCTGATTTATTAAAATTATAATGCTCGACGAATTAAATTGATCAGCAAACGCATTCAATGTTAGAATAACAGATTTCAAATAATTTCGAAACCCCAGCTTCCAATCTACACTTATCCACCATGGATAGAATTCCGGTAAAACTTTTCGTACGTAATTAAACACAATTAAACTATATATCAAATTGATAACACCTAATCCGAAAAAAACCACCGACAAATCAAATTTTAAAAGCACCAACAGGAGTAAAATAAATAGTTCTGAAACCTTACTAATGATTGACAGATTAGTAGTTTTGGCAAACAAGCCAATTGGCAAAATGATACGTACGAGGAGTCCTCCGATACTTCCTAAAACACTCCAAATAAAAACATAGAATAATAATGATACTTTTAAAAGTGGGTCTTGAAAATGAGTAATTGATAAATCTCCAAAAATAAATCCAGAACAGTAAAGTAAGAAGGTCGTAAACAAAATAAATTCAAAAAAACCTAAGAAAAAACTGATCCAAAAAGAAGCGCCTAAAATCTTATATGCCGCTTTTTTGTCTAGAAAAAACCATTTATTAAATTCATTACCTACATAATTCTGATGTCCAATTTCGATAGTTTTAATCAAGGAGATAAAGGAAATTATTGAAAGCCAAATTCCGTATTTCTCTTTACCCCAAAAACTAAGAAATAAGGGAACAAGTAAAATTGATTGCAAAGAGTTTACCAAAAAAAGTATTGCTCCTGAAATCGTACTTTTAAATGTTCGTGATTCAATTGTACTTTGCATTAACAGCCAGTATTTGGAATAAATACTTCATCATATTGCCAATCTCCAGAATTCACTAAGGGCATATATCCTAAAGAAGTCATGAACTCGTACAACCTGCTCTTTGAACTTCCAAATTCCAATAAAAATCGATCAGTGATTTCAACCACTAATTTACCGATTTTTTTTGCATGGAGAGTTTCCTGCATGCCTTGTAACACCATATATTCTGCTCCCTCAACATCTAATTTCAACAGGTTTATATACTGTATGCCAAGGCTATTGACCAGTGTATCTAATTTGAATGTAGAACATAATATCTTAGCTTCAGTCTGATTTATGCTATTCTGAAGTTTGTTTAGCCCTGTATGAAAGCTAGAAATAACAAAAACATGCTCCCTATTCTCTTGAGATAAGGCCAAATTAAAAGGGACAATATTACTACATCTATTTTTCACAATTCCGTTTATCAATCTTGTATATTCTCTAAATGATGGTTCAATAGAATACACTCTTCCCATTTCTGTTACTTTTTGCGAAGCCAGAAAAGAGTAAAAACCAATATTAGCACCAATATCAAAAAATACATCACCTTGATTTAATTGATCAATCAAAACACCTATGCTATCCTTTTTATAATCTGTAATATTAGCTAAATGCAGGTCTTGAGAACTAGAAACGAAGACATTTATGCTATAACCAAATTTTGTTTTCACCTCAAACGAGGAAAACATCCTAGTCAACATTTTAGCGATAAATTGCTTACCTCTATCTATGGGAAAATACTTGTGATAATTATTAAAAATATAAAATACAACTCTTTTCATTTATTCAAATATTTATCTTGTTCCTTTAAAATATATTTAGCCATATTTACTGTTGTTTTTGTCTTGACCCACTTTAATGATTCTTCCTGTAAAAAACAATACTTTTCTTCACTAATACTATTTATTTGATTCATTAAATCATCATACGAAGAATAACTAATACAATTATGACCTATAACTAGATCATGTGGTGCACAATATTTGGGTTTCTTGTCTAAATCTTTAAAACATAACACGGCTCCATTTGCAGCAATTTCATAATGCCGTAGGCAATCCCAACCTGCGCGCTTTGTCGTAATACCATATTTCGAATCTTGGATATCTTTATAATACTCTTCTTCCGATGTAAACAAATATGTTGATTTACCTCCTTCCATATTCTTAACAATTTCTTCATCAACAATATGACTTGTAAACATTTTAATTTTTTGAGGCGGAGATTTGATAATTTTCTCTTCCGGAATTGAAAAAGAGATTTTACGTAAATTCTTATTCAAAGGAAAATGCTTAACTACAGACTTTGGCAATAATTTATAAAATCGGCTATAGTTTAATTCCTCTTCAACTAGTTCTCTTTTAAAATACAAAAATCGATGTTGAGGCTTAGGTGCTAAGTGAAGGAAAAGCTTTCTCCAAAAGAAACCACTATTTCCAAATAAATGAGGTGCATCAGAACCATCCAAAAAAACTACAGAATTAGGATTTAAAAAATCATAGTACTCAAGATAATAGCCGTATGTAGATTGGATATCGCCAAAAATGATCAAATCAAACTCATCGTGAGGTAATTCCTGAAATTTTAAATGAAAACGATTGACATTATCTTCATTTAAATTAAAAAAAAGCGTAAAGCCATTACCACGGACTTTGTGAATTAATTCATTCTTATACTCTTTATAACTAACATAAGATTTGGGATAATCAACCACCTCAATATTAATCAAAGATTTAAACCCATGTAAAAGTGAAATATTCAGATAATCACCAGTATCAGCCGAAAGAAATAATATTTTTTTATTCATCAAAAAATAAGCTACTATCAAAAAAATAAAACCATCAATTATGATGATATATTTTTTTTTTATATTTATTTAAAAGGTAAAGCGTATTCATTGTTGTTGTCAATAAAATAGGAACATTTAACAATACATAGATTGCGTTTTTTTCTAAAAATGACATGCTCTTCATTTTTAATATTTCCAATCCTTTAATAAACATGCTTTTATTCTTTTGTGTTGCATATTTAATGGCTAGCAGTTTTATAATTTTCAACCGTTTACCTAACAATAAAGAATTTATTTCATCTAGTTCTTTTTTATTTCCCAGTAAAGCTGCATTTTTAAATGCAATTTGGTATTTCCAATCAATGATTTCAAATTGCTTATTATTTAAAAAATGTCCTTGAGCTTCTCTCGTTCTGAATTTAAAGAGAACCTCTTTAATATAAACAAAATCTGTAATGGCAAGAAGTCTATACCAAAGATCAACATCGGCATACAATCCAAATTGAGGATCATAGAACAATCCAGCTTTCTGGTGAACACTTTTTCTAACCATACAACATGCATGAAATATAGAATTGAAATTGTTGCTTCTAAGCATTGAAATGCCATGATCAGCCCCTTTGTTATATTCAGGAAGATCATGCAACATTTCCTTGTAATTGCTTACGCCATCTTCATCAATCCATGCACTTCCCTGCAGAACAAAACCAGCATTGGGATTATTTTCTAATGCTTCAACAGATTTCTGTAATAGGGTTGGGGCAAAAAAATCGTGATCATGCAAGATTATAATAAATTCTCCACTTGCTTTTTTTAAAATCGCATTTAAAGGATGAGGAGGTCCCACATTAACACTATTGATTATTTCAACTCTTGGATCATCAATTTTATTTAAAATTTCAATTGTATTATCAGTAGATCCATCATTAAAAATAATTAACTCAAAATCACTAAAGGTTTGGTCCAAAACTTGTTGAATAGTATTCTCTAAAACTTTAGCCCGATTAAAAACAGGCATTCCAACAGTTATTTTAGGGCTTCTCATGCTAGACTTTATCAATTAATACCCCTGTATTAAGTTGTCTTAAATACTCATCTTTGGCAGCAATTATGGTTGCATCAATATCAAACTCTGGCACCCATCCAATTTCATTTTTCGCTTTTTCTGCATCTGGATATTTATCATTGGCTTCTTCGTAAGTTGGCCCATAAATTGTTTTAGGATCAACAAATAAAATTTCACTAGAGCTTCCAAGTATTCTTTTTACTCGTTGGGCTAAATCTAGAATATTCGTTTTATTGGATGGGTTTCCTATATTATAGGCTTCTCCATTTTTACCATTTTCCATTCCAAGTATAATACCCCTTGCCATATCATTAACGTGTGTAAATGCTCTAAGAGCAGATCCATCATTAAAAACGGTTATAGGTTTATTGTTGTACGCTTGCTGTATAAATCTTGGTAAAACAAAACCTCCTCTTGGGGATTGGCGTGGACCAGAAACATTAAATGGGCGAATGATCGTACATTTCAACCCTTTTTCTCTACAAGAATTAATAATAGCTGTTTCAGCTGCCAATTTTGCTATTGCATATTCCAAACGTACTGTAGTTTCAGCTGGAACTATCTTTGGAGTTGATTCCGGGCAATAACCAAATTGACCACCTCCATAAATTTCACTTGTTGATACATCAAGAAACTTTATTTCATGCTCCAAACAATAGTCAATGATCAAGTAGGCATCTCTTACTACGTCACGAACCATATTACCTGCATGTTTCAAAACGCCAGCAGGACCTACAGGCGAGGCTAAATGATAGATTTTGTCCCAAATACCAGAGCCTTCTTTTCGAGTGAAAAAATCTTCAACAGTGGTTATGTCATAAGTTAGATTAGTTCTATTTCCCAGTTGATTTAAGTAATCTTGGATATTGATTGGAGAGGTGGACATGTCATCGATTACATGTACATGGTTTTCAGTTTCCATCGTTAGAAGATCTACTAAGGTTGAACCTATAAAACCAAAACCACCAGTTACAAGTATTTTTTTCATTTTTCTTTAATTAATAAGTGCTGAGTTCAAGTGATTAGTGTAATTTTTTGAAAACAAATGACAAAACGCTTTTGAGGGCATTTTGTCATTTGACAGAGTAGTGTAATCTTTGGATTGCTTATGTCTAAAAACTACACACAACTCAGTTTGGTACAAAGGTATCAGATTCAAGCCTTTGTTAAGGCAGGGATGAAACAAAAAATGATTGCTCAGGAGATTGGAGTTCACCCTTCTACGATAAGCAGAGAGTTGAACCGGAATATCGCCAAGAGAGGTCGCACATCTGGAGAGTATATTGCCAGTAATGCTCAACGAAGAACGGACCAGCGTCATCAGTTTAAGCCCAAGCTGATTAAGTTTACCTGGATAATGAAGGAGCAAGCATCTCAGTGGTTGAGCAATGAGAAGTGTAGTCCTGAGATTATAAGTTTTGTTGGCCGTCAAACGGGTAAAAGCCCGGTAAGTGCTGAGTGGCTGTACCAATGGATCTGGGAGAGTAAGCATGGTAATAAACGAGCCGAGAAACGGTATAAAAAAATTTACCAACACCTTAAACATGGTAAACGTAGAAGAAGGCGTGGAGCAAGAAAAGACGATAGAGGGATCATCCATCATCGAGTGCCGATTGATAAACGACCTAAGATTGTTAATAAGAGAATCAGGCCTGGAGATATTGAAGTAGATTTTATGATGGGTAAGAACCATAAAGGAGCAACGCTAGTGATGACAGATAGAGCAACCTTGCATACAAGTTTGCATAAGCTTGATAACAGGCATAGTGAGGTGGTTAGTAAATCTATAATAAAGAGACTTAGAGAGCTGGACTATCCAATGCGTACTGTAACCTTTGATAATGATAAAGGATTTGCTAATCATATGGATGTAGCCAATAGCTTGAATGTGAAAACCTACTTTACCAGACCCTATACGAGTCAAGATAAAGGTACAGTTGAGAATAGAATAGGACAGATAAGAAGATTTTTCCCTAAAAAGACTGACCTTAGTATGGTAACTAATGATCAAGTGAAACGTGTTGAATCATTATTAAACAACAGACCAGTAAGAAAATTTAATTATAAAATCCCTAATCAAGTGCTACTCGAGAAAATTGCACTTATTAGTTGAACTTAGAAGTTTCTTTAATAAGTTTATTAGTTGTATCAGGAAATACATAATGAGAATATGCTTTATGTTCATGGTAAAACCAAGGCACAAACTCTTCTGGATTTTTTATTCTTTCATATAAGTGTTGTAAATTTTTAATTGAACTATTTTCTTTCTCTTTAATGGTTTTTCGAACTTCAGCGGAGAATTCAGGATTTTTTGATTCTATAAAAGTAAAATTCACGTGTGGAACAAATATACTCCCAAGCCATTTGCAAATAAGTTTTACCCGGTTCATATGAAATGCTGAGGAGATTACAACTACTTGTTTTATTTGTAATGGAATTAAAATAGTAGAAATGGTTAAAAATAAATTACCAATTGTATCTCTCGAGAAGGATTCAGCAAATACTTGATTGTCTGAAATGTTTATTTGATTTCTTAATTCATGTGCAGCTAAAATGGCTTCTAAAACAGGGAAACCATTTTCATTAAGATAAGGAGGTTTGTTTACTGTATACCCAGAACTAGTTACCAGAATAGAGTTATCAATTTGAATTTCTTTAATTTTTTTTAAACGAAGACGAGTACTTTTACTAACCTCTTTAGCACTTGCATTGCCATTTGTTAATATTAAGATAGCCTGCTTTATTTTCATAGACTTAATTAACCTCTGCTATCCGCTTTATTGATTCAACACCTGTTTTATAAGAATATAAATTTACGTGTTCAATTATGTTGTCTGCATTAAGTTTCTCATCATCAATTGCCTCCTGCAATGCTTCAGCTAGCTGTAATATGTTTCCTGTTTCAACCATCCATCCTGTTGCATCTTTAACCACCAGATCAATTGAACATCCTGTTGTGCTCGAAACAACTAATTTAGTTCCAAAATTCATTGCCTCATTTACACTCAGCCCCCATGTTTCGCCCTCACCGGAACACATTACAAATATGTCTGAAGCAGCATAATATTTAACAATCTCCGATTGATTGATAAATCCTGTCAAAAAAACGTTATGCCCAAGAAGATTTTCATTTATAAAGAATTCCATTTCATTCCTCAAGTCTCCATCACCTACCATGGCTAATTGAACATTCCTATGGTTAATTCTATTAAATGCACGAAGTAAATCTAATGGTCGCTTCTTTTCAATATACTTACCCGAAAACAAAATAAGCTTGGATGAACTATTAAACCCGAGCAATTTTTTAAGCTCCGACTTTCTATCCTTCCACTCATTATGTGCATGTTGAAATCTTTTGTTGTCAACCGAATAAGGAACAAACGTCAGTTTAGATTCAGGAACACCATAATGCCTATAAAAATTAAAATTTTGAGTGCCAATATATAAGGCATGATTAGTCAATGGAAATAAAAAGTTCTTTAATA
>Ga0169931_10002999_pt1 | contig 27127 bp, 13 predicted proteins | sample Kivu_15m_20L_FD_129675 | JGI IMG/M metagenome (GOLD analysis project Ga0169931, IMG submission 129675) | Freshwater microbial communities from Lake Kivu, Western Province, Rwanda to study Microbial Dark Matter (Phase II) - Kivu_15m_20L... | ecosystem: Environmental > Aquatic > Freshwater > Lake...
AAGGTTCCGACCAGCGAAAACCGAATTGGTTCGACATTAGGCGCCGACACGATTCGCAAGGGGACTTACGCCACCGGAGTGTCGCTCGTCGCCGTCCTCGTCTTTATGCTCCTCTACTATCGCTTTCTCGGGGTTGTCTCTTGCATCGCACTGGTGATGAACTTGCTGCTCACCGTCGCCGTGATGATTCTCATCAACCAACCGATCACATTGCCGGGGCTTGCAGGGTTGGTGCTGACGGTGGGGATGTCGGTTGATGCCAACGTCCTGATTTTTGAACGTATTCGGGAGGAGCTTCGGCGAGGTGCTGCGCCGCGGATGGCGGTCCGTAATGGTTTCGCGCGGGCCACGACCACGATCGTCGATGCGAATCTGACGACGCTGATCACGGCAATTGTTCTCTATGCGATCGGGACCGATCAGATTCGAGGATTCGCGGTCACGCTGGTGCTGGGGATTCTCTTCTCGATGTTTACCGCCATCTACGTCGCGCGGACGATCATCGATATCGCCGAACGGCATCGATTCTTGTCGCTTGGAATGAGCGATCTTGTCAACCGGCTGCGAGGCGCGTATTCCGGAAAAGGAGACATCGACTTTATGGGGATTGGTCGTGCGGCGATGATGGTTTCGATTCTCGGGATGATCATAGGCGTGATTGCGCTGGTGTTTCGAGGGCGCGATATCCTGGATATCGATTTCGCGGGGGGGAGCTCGGTCACTTTCCAGCTCAGCAAGCCGATGGAGGCGGACCAAGTTCGGAATCTCGTCGGGGCGAACCTGAAGGACCCTCAGGGGCAAGAGCTTCCCTTTACCTTGAATCGCGTCGATGTCACCGATTCGGCGGCTAACACGGTCTACAAGGTCGATGCCGCATTTGATGACAACGAGCAGCTGAAGACACGTCTGCGCGAAGCATTTGAGTCGACGGGGGATGTGTCGCTGGTAACCTACCAGGTCGATATAACTCCTGAAACGCCGGCAAACGAGACAAATCAAACGCCGCAGGGAAGTCCTGCCGCGCCAGCACCGCAGTCGAGCGGCCAGCTCGAGCAGTGGCGGCCGGGTCTGCAGGCGGAAGATGCGATCCGTTTGGTCGCGTATCAAGAGCCGGAGACGACTCCTGCGACAGAACCGCCCCCAGCCGATGCCCCTGGTGGTGCTGAAAAATCGGTCGATTCGGAGGCCCCTCAAGATGCTCCGGCCGAAGAACCCGCGGAAAAGCAACCGGCAGTGATCGCTCCCGATACTTTTCAGCCACCGGCCCCTGCGGCGACTGCGGTGGATGCAGCGGGTGCGTTAGACGCTGGGGGGCAGACCGCCAGCGTGATCGATGAGACGGCCGCCGCGGGGAGCGGCGAGGGAGTGGCGGCGACGCCTGGTGCGACCACCAGTGAGGAGATCATCAGTACCGCCGAGGTGCAGTTCTCGGTCCGCGGTACTGGGGAAGTGGCGAGGATCAGCCATCGAGGCTTGCTCGACGCGGTTGCCAAGGCGGGAATCGCCGCGGGGGTAACGCTCGAGCAGCGTTCGATGGATGCGGTACCGATGGGAGAGAAAGCGAGCGAGTGGGCACCCGGTTCGAATGTTCCGTTCGACCGGTGGAAGGTTTCCCTGAATTTGCCTGCCCAGCAGGCCGATCAGGTGTTCGCGATTCTCGACCAGCAGATTAGCGCCGACCCCGTTTGGCTCTCGAGCAGCGAGATCAAAAGTAGTGTGGCCCGCCAAATGATCAATCGCGCTCTGGCGGCGATGTTTGCAAGCCTTGTCTTTATCGTCGGTTATATTTGGTTTCGATTCGAGCGGATCGCGTTTGGCTTGGCGGCAGTCGCGGCGCTTATTCACGACGTCACCCTGACGCTCGGAGCGATTGCTCTGAGTGCATGGCTCTCAGGAGCCCTCGGCTTCTTGCTCGTCGATCCCTTCAAGATCAGCCTTACCGTGATTGCAGCACTCCTGACGATCGTTGGCTATTCGCTGAATGATACGATTGTGGTTTTCGATCGAATTCGGGAAACGCGAGGGAAAAGCCCACGTCTGACCAGCCAGATGATCAATCAAAGCGTGAACAATACGCTCAGTCGAACTTTGCTGACTTCATTGACAACACTGTTGGTCGTCGTGCTACTCTACTTCTTCGGAGGTCCTGGGATCCACGCGTTCGCTTTTGCGCTGGTGGTGGGAATCACCGTAGGTACCTACAGTTCAATCTTTATTGCTTCTCCGATCCTGCTGTGGCTGGTCAATCGCGACCAGAATCTGCCAAGCGTCCAGGGAGGGTCGAAGGGTTAGAAGTCGTGGGGACGATTTCCAGGTGTTGGATCTCGTGACCGGCAAGACGAAGGATGATCGCACCCTCCTCAATTGCGAGGCTTTCGCTTTTGGGGAGTCGAGTCGCGGAGTCGATGTCCTGGAAAAATCGTAGCCGAGCGCGGAGCGGTTTCCCCGAGGATTCGACCACCGTGGCGATCCATTTCCCGTCGCCCGCCGCGCGAAGTTCGGTCAGGATCACATGCGGTGAATCGATATCGACCAGCCACTGCCGAGACGCGGATGGGGGTGTGGATTCGAGCGGCCAAACGGCCGGGGGGACGAGGTGGTGGTGTGCCGCGCGGACCGGAGCTGGAACATCGAATCCGTATGCCAAGCGGAAGGTTCTTTGCGTTTCGCCGGCGACAAGCAGCAGAGTATCCAAATGCTGGAGATCGACTCGGCGATGAGCCGGCAAGCCGAAACTGCAGATCTGCAGCGTCCGATCCCCTTCGTCGACTAGAATTCCGAGGGGAGCCTCGAGTTTTTTCCCGCGTCCTTGATGGAGCTTGTCGCGGACCAGCGGTCGAATCGCCAGCGCGCTCGTGCCCCAAGCCGCGCGACCACTGAAATAGTGCTCCCAAGGCGTCGGGCGGAGCGAGGTCAGGGGATTCAGCGTGATCGCGATTTCCAGCCACCGCGACCCGCGCCGCAGCGTGTACTGGAGCGAGTATTCGGCGCATGGCCCTGGTTCTTGGGGACTGGTGAGCGTGCCGGAGACTTGCAGGACTCCAATGCCAACGTCGCTCTGCAGAACCTCGATCCGCTGGGCGTTCATCGAGGAGTAGCTGGCAAACTGGGAATCATAGAGAGCGAGTTGCCAGGAAAAGCGATTCCCGCGCTGTTTACCGCAGTGGACTGCAGCGATCCCACCATGCTCGGGATGGATTGCAACATCCATGAATTCGTTAGCAAGCGATTGGCTGGAAGCAATCGCTTTGGGGCGGTGGAGCCAGCGGAGGAGGCCCCCCTTTTGCTTTGAGGAATCTGTTTCTTTCGTCCCGGCAACGATTGCCGCAAAGCCAATTCCTGGAACATCGACTGTGACCTGCGAGAGACCATGCAACCGGTGTGCGGCGTAGAGTCCAGGGGTATTGGGGTCGGGGGGCGGTCCTTGCAGCGTCGCTTCAGTTCGCAGCGCTCCGACATGGGGCTGGAGGACGATGCCAGCGGCAGTCGATTGAGCCGCTTGCGCGACGGTAAAGCCGAGCTTTTCGATGAGTCTCTGGGTTGCGTGGCGGTACTGGGCGTGTGGGTCCGGAGAGATCGCGGCCGAAGGGGCCGCGGGAGCTGGGGTGGCGGTCTCGGTGGGGTCGAGGAGCCTGGTGAGGGCGACGGAAAGCTCGGCCGCCGCGCGGAGCTTCGCTTGTTGAAAACGCTGGGCAACACTTGAGAGCGGGTTGTCGAGCTTGCTTTCGACGGCGGCCACGAGGGCCTCCCCATCGGTCGATGCACTCGGCAGGGAGCAACAGTGGTAGGGACGCTCTCCCTTGGAAAAGAATTCATCGAGGGTCCAGAAGCGACCGAGCGCGGGGGAATAGGAAGTGCTTTCGCGAAGGTCGTCCAGAAAGGGACTCGCTCCTCCAGGCCAGCGGACCAGGAGAGCGGCGGCGACCTGTCCGCCATCGGCGGCTTGACCGAGCTGCGGACCCAGGCCGAGGAAGGTTTGGGGTTCGAGGGTGTCCTTGGGTGCCGCCGTCAGCGCTTCGATCTCGGCCCCGCCGGCTTGCCAGAGCAGTTTGGACTCATTTTGCGAGCCGATCCCGGAGGTGAAATCGTTGGTGATCGCACCGGTAAAACCTGCACCCAGGAGGCATGGGGGGAGATCACCGGGGATTCCGCCACCGAGTCGGGCGAAGACGACCGGGAGGGCACCGACCGCTTGCAGGGTCTCCTGTCGAGCCCTCTGGAGTGCCGGAGCGACTTCCTGGCTGCCCAGATGCTCCATCCGCCACTGGTCGCTGGGGGTTCCGCCCACGACCGACAACGTTTTCTCGGCAACCCGCGCAGCAATCCGCGCTGCGATGTCCGGTCGCGAGCGGGCGATTTCTTGGGCCACGTCGGAAGCCATAAGGAGATTGAGGGGGTGGCTCCCCTCGAGCGTCTGCAGCAGTTTTGGGCCGATCGTGCTGGAAGCGACGAGCACCAGGTCGATCAGATGGGGATCGCCCGAGAAGTAGTGGTCCCGTTCCTCGCCGAGCAGATCAAAGGCGGCTTGGAGGCTTGTTCGCGATGCCGAAAAGTCCCCCTCTGTCCATTTTTTTGCGGCCGCAACGGCGTGTTCGGAGAAGGTGACCAGGTCAAGATTGCTGCTGTAACGCAGCTGCCGCGTCATCAGCTGCACTTGCAGCAGCGTCGAACCCAGCGCGTAAAAGGGAGCGACCGAAGCGGGGGAGGAAGAAGAGGAATCGATACAATCGGTTGAAATACTCTGCGGCGGCTCCTCGAGCGATAGACATCGAAGAATTTCTTTGGTGGTCTGAAAGCGGTCTTTTACGCTGATTTCATAGCAGTTTTCCGCATCGCCGATTCGCTGGGGGAGATCTTTTGGTAACCGGGGGTGGGATGGACTGGGGATGAGCAGGATTCGACCACGCAGATCCACCGGCGGGGTGTCGGCCCGGTACCATGCCGGGATTCCTTGAGCGGTTGCCAGGATCCGCGGGTGCCATGGAGCTGTCCATGCCGTCAGCAATCCGGCCGCATCGTCCCCGCGGAGATGGGTGGGGAAATCTTCGAGCGTGTGGCAGGGGAAGAGGACGCAGATTTCCTGGATGGGTGTCATGGGGTACGCAGGGATGGAGGGAACGCGCGGGAAATCAACAGCAGGTGATTGGTGCGGGCAAGGAGCCTGAAAATTTGACATCGGGTATGAAGTGTCATTAGATTACATAGAAGCGTCGTGGCCCGGAACTCGTCTCCCTCTCCCCTCTTTTCGCAGCTTCGTTCATTTCGACTTGCACTCGACTGCGAACGTCGTGTTCCCGGTGAATTGGTGGGAGATTCAGCGGGTGGTGAATTCAATCGATGATGGTCGGCAGGGTGGTTTTTAAGGAAAAGCGACAGAAGTATGGCAAAGTCAACAGCCGTTTGGGGCATTGAAATCGGTCAATCGGCGCTGAAGGCACTCCGCTGCACCATTGAAGGTGGGGAGGTAGTCGCAACGGCTTTCGATTTTGTCGAATATCCGAAGATCTTGAGCCAACCAGAAGCGGAGCCTGAAGTGCTGATCCGCGAGGCTTTGGGGAAGTTTCTTGAGCGGAATGAGACACGCGGTGACCGCATCGCCGTGAGTGTCCCGGGGCAGTCCGGGCTTGCCAAGTTCTTCAAGCCGCCGCCGGTAGAAATCAAGAAGATTGCAGACATTGTGAAATATGAGGCGCGGCAGCAGATCCCTTTCGACCTCGAGGATGTGGTTTGGGATTACCAGATGATGCCCGGCAGTACGGTGGAAGAGGGTTTCGCGCTTGAGAGCGAGATCGGTCTGTTTGCGATGAAGCGAGAGCAGGCTTACCGGCAGCTGGAGCCTTTGAAGCAATCGGGCCTCGAGGTTGACGTGATCCAGCTCGCACCTCTTGCGCTCTATAACATGGTGGTCTATGACCGTCTCCATGAGCGTGTCGAGAGCAATACGTTTGATGTCGATAGCCCTCCTCCTTCGACCGTGGTTCTCGCCCTCGGCACCGACTCGACCGATTTAATTGTCACCAATGGGTTTCGAATTTGGCAGCGAAGTATGCCCATCGGTGGGAATCACTTCACGCGTCAATTGACGAAAGACCTGAAGTTGACATTTGCCAAAGCCGAGCACCTCAAACGCAATGCGCGGGAGGCGGAAGACCCCAAGCTGATCTTCCAAACGATGCGTCCGGTGTTTAATGATTTGGTCACCGAAATCCAGCGCTCGATCGGCTTTTTTCAAACGATCAATAAGAAGGCGAAGATTGAGCAGTTGCTGCTTGCAGGGAACACAGTCAAATTGCCAGGTTTGACGGCTTATTTGGGGAAGAACCTCGGTTATGACGTCCAGACGCTCGATGGTTTTTCGCGGCTTCAAGGTTCGGAGGTCGTCGGTTCTCCTGCATTCAGAGATAACGTCTACTCTTATGGTGTTTGTTATGGATTGTGCTTGCAAGCGCTCGGCCGTGGTCCGCTGACCACGACGCTGGTACCCAGCGAGATTATGACCGAGCGTTTGATCCGTTCGAAAAAGCCGTGGGCCGTTGCTGCCTGCGCATCGCTCCTGGTGGGGATGGTCGGATACTACGCGATGATTGAGCGGAGCTGGTGGAAGGTCCAGCCGAATTTTGCCAGAGCAAACCGTTCGTGGCAGCAAGCCACCACGGCGGTGGACACGGCGAAGACCTATAGCGACGGCAAAATGAAAGCCGACAAGACGCTGCTCGCCCAGCTTGCCTTCCTCAAGAGCATTGGCGATGAGGTCTCTGGAAATGTGGATCGGCGATTGTTGTGGCTGGAATTAATGCACACGGTCCATGGAGCCATTCCACGATCGGAACTGAAGGATGGAGCGATGCCTTCGATCAAGGACCGTCCGCTCTTGGGTCGAGATGACATTTACATCACGGGCGTGGAAACGATGAAGGTGGAGGATGCGACGACGTGGTTTACGGAACGTCGCAAAGGGATTTATCAGAAGGAGATGCGGGACTGGAGTCGCAAAACCAACAACCCGCTTCCGCAAGATTTTGACGCTGATCCAGGCCCGACCGGGGAAGGGTGGGTCGTGACCCTGAAAGGATATCACTTCCATAACGATCCCAAGACTCAGGTGGGTGACGAAGGTGGGGCCTACGTCCGCCGCACGTTGATGGATAACCTCCTTCGCAAGACGGTCCAGTTGCCGATCGGTGAGGGGAAGGTGGAAGAGTTTACAATGAAGCAGATGGGGATCAGCTATCCCTTTTTGCAGTCCGACCGCACCCCGGACGAAGCCACGGTTCCCAACCCTGATTACGAACCCGTCGATGGGGGAATGCTCGGAGGCGGGTACCCCGGAGGTGGCTTTCCAGGTGGGGGCGGTCCGCCTGGTGGCTTAGGGGGTGGTTTCGGGGGAGGCATCGGCGGCGACTCGGGCGGATATCCGGGTTCCGGTGGTTACCCTGGTGGCGGTGGTGGTTATCCGGGAGGGACCGGCGGTACGGGGACAGGTGGCGCGGGGAGCGGTGGAGCGGGTTCGGGCGATGGCAAAGAGCCCGCGGACGATTCCGCCAAACCAACGCTGAAAGTTCGCAAGTTTACGTTTGACTTCCAGTTCTTTTGGCAGCCGCAACCGATCGTCGAGCGGTTGAAGAATAAGAAGCTCGAGGAGGAAGCGAAGGCGCAGGAGGAAGCCGCACAGCAGGGGGCCGAAGGAGATGTCCCACCGATCGAAGAAGATAATGTCGCCATGAATCGAAACTAGTTTCAAGTGGCTCTTGTTTCTCAGTCATACCGCGGAATTCATTGATGGATCAGCTCAAACAGCAACTTTCGGGAGTCATCAAGTACGGCTTTTGGATCTCGCTCGGGATCATCACTTTGGCAGCCGTCGGGTTGACGTTCTGGACCGCTTCGGGTTTGGCGAAAAGTCGCGATACCCAAATTGATACACTCAAGGCGGCGAAGGCGTCGATGGAGGGGATTCGTAAAGACATCTCCAAACATCCCAATGATAAATCTAAGAAAGAGATGGATGCGCTCTTGGTCAATGTGACCAGGGACGTCAGGGCCAGTTGGACCAAGCAGTACGAACGGCAGAAGCAGTTGCTGGTTTGGCCCGTTAAAGAATTGAAGCAGGACTTCGTCGATGCATTCAAGGGTTTTGAACCGATTGAGCTGACCCTGGAGTATCCAGTACCCGCGGAGAAAGCGGTTCAGGTCGGGTTACTCAATAGATACCGCGACTACATCGGCGAGGTTCTTCCTGATATTGCGAAGATTGCTGGCACGAAATGGACTGCGGATATTCGCAAGGCCTCGGGGCTGGGCGGCGGCGGGATGGGACTCGATGGAGGTGGGATGCCGGGGATGCCGGGGATGGGTGGTGACAGTGGATATCCGGGTGGCCTGGGGGGAATGCCCGGCATGCCGGGAGCAGGAGGGGCGGGGGGTGGTGGGCTGGAGAAGGATCAACCGCTCGTGATTTGGCAAAATTCAAGTCAGGAATCGTTGCTCACCAACCTTTTTCCATGGCGAGGCAAAGACCCTGATACGCTCGACGTGCTCTATTCGCAAGAGAACCTTTGGGTGCTCCGTCAGATCATGGACGTGATTGCCACAGTCAATGGCGATGCACGTCTGCCATTTCAAGCGACGATCCGAGAGATTAATGAAGTCGCCATCGGGAAGGCTGCATCGCAGCTCGGTGGTGCGGGCGCTGGCAGTGGAGACACGGTCGGTGCTGGTCCTGGTGCCATGGCGGGTAATTTCGAGGGCTACAACACCGCCGGTGGTGATGGAGAGGGTTCGGGCGGGATGCCAGGAATGCCAGGTATGGGGGCTGGCGGAGCCGCAGCAGCCGAAAAGCCCGATCCGGCAGATAAGCGCTATGTCGATGTGAAATACCTCCCCATCGAAGCTGCCGCACTCCGCTCGGCGATGGCAGGCAGTAGTCCGCAAGATGCTCCGCTGGTCGTCGCCAAACGGATCCCGGTGCGGATCAATGTCAAGATGGATCAGCGAAAAATCCCGGTCTTTGTTGCCGAATGCGGCAATGCTCCGCTGATGATTGAAGTCCGCCAAGTACGCATCAATCCTTCCAAATCCGCGGGCGGATTAGGCGGCGGTGGCGGGATGGGACCTGGGGGAATGCCAGGAGTCGGTGGCGGCGGCATGGGGATGGGTGGCGGCATGGGGATGGGTGGCGGCATGGGGATGGGGGGTGGCATGGGTGGAGCCAGTGATGGTGGTGGCGGCATGGGTGGACTCGGCGGTCTTGGGATGGGAGGGGGAATGGGAGGTGATTTTCCCAACGATATCAACGTCGAAGTCTCCGGAATCGTTTATATCTACAACCCACCCCAAATGGAAAAACTGCATATCGAAGAGGTTACTGAGAACACGGTGATTTCCGGGGACAATCAAACGGTCCTTGGGCAAGCGATTCCTGCGGGAGCGGGGAGTTCGGCAGGAGCGGCTTCAGCTGCGGGTGATCAAGCCGCCGCCGCTGACGTGCCAGCGGCAGCTCAGGAGACTCCCCCGACGGTTGCTGATGATGAAGGGAACGGCGAGGTTCCTGCAGCAGGTGGTGGGGAACCCGCGGCTGCCGGAAGCGAAGGTCAGGGCAGCGCAGCGCTTGAGAATAACGGCGGTCAGCCCGCTACCTCGGATGCAGCGGGAGGAGAGCCAGCGGCAGTGGATGCAGCGGGAGGAGAGCCAGCGGCAGGAGCGGGTGGTGAACCAGCTCCGGGACCCGGAGCTGAGCCGGTTGAGGATCCGGGGGCAGCAGAGGGTGGGGAACCGGCTGCCGGTACACCTTGAGGATGGGGATCAGCGTTGACCTGAAAACGTTTGGCGAGACTCAGAATGACCACAGCGGTCAACCTGAGGATCGAAAGAAAGTCGATTGTGAGCAGATTCGAGGCATCTTTGCAGGATGAGGAACGGAACGATGGCTGGAAATAACCAAGTGGGATTTCTTGCATTGCATGGCGAGAAAATCGCTCTCGGAGGGATCGTCGTCCTCTCGAGTGTGTTTCTTTATCTCGGACTCAATCAGCCCGATTATCTCGCCGAACAGGAGCCTCAATCACTTGAGACGCTCGCCAATGAGGTGAAAACGAATATCGACGGAGACCATTGGGAAAACTTGAAATCCGATGAACAGCGGCTGGTGAATGTCAAGTACGAGGAACGGGTTAACAGCAGCCAACAAGCAGTCTCCGTGGGACCCTATGAAACTCGTGAACCATGGGAGTGGAAGGGGCAAGCTCTCGGATTGCGACGCGCCGATCCAACGGTCACTGCGCCGCTGAAGCCACACATGGTGGGAGTCCTCGGAGCGCTTGCAATCCAGTCCGAGAATCCGGTGAAGTCGAGGTTGGAAGAACTTGAAGATGCTGACAAGATCGAAGGCGAAGCCCGCCCCGAAGGCAAGAAGTCTCGTCGACCTAAGGGTGGCGCAGGGACTCCGTTTGGGCCTGGTTACCCAGGAGGAAGCGGAGACGGTGGGCTTGGCGGTGCCCCGGGTGCAGGACCGGGAGGAGCCGCGGGAGGACCGGGAGGGGCTGCAGGCGGACCGCCTGGACCTGGAGGAGCACCGGGGCCCGGGGGTGCTGGGCCGGGCGGAATGGGGCCTGGAGGTACCGGTCCTGGGGGAATGCCAGGCTATCCGGGAGGAGAGATGGAAGGTGGCAAGCGAAGGCTGACCAGCAAGTATCGCGTCGGCTTTGATGCTCTGAAGATTCCCTCTCAATCACTCGAGTTCGTCAAGACTGAGACCGGTCACTTCATTTCGGGAACCGCGCTCGTCAAGCATCGCGACTTGGTCAAAGCTTTTGAAATGGCGTTTGAGAACGCGAAAGGGGGAAACCCCTCGCGTGACCGTCCCTATTATTGGGATTTTGAAGTGCAACGAGCCGACGTGACTGAGAAGAGCGTCGCTGATTTGGTGGATGCCGATTGGACGGTCGTCGCAACGCCAAAGCAGTTGTTCCAACGACACTTCAAGCGATGGGCCGGAACTGCAGCGGATGTGACTCCCACGATCTACGCAGAACGGAATTTGACTCTGCCGCTCCCGCCTGTATTGCTGGTCGATACCGTCCGCTTTGCAATTCACCCGGACCTGCCAGTCGGGGACAAACTGATTGAAATTGAAGGCGCCGCTGCCGCCGGAGAAGACAAACCGAAAGGGGATGGAGCCAAAGGGGACGGGACAGGCAACTCGGAAGATGATGAAAGTGGAAGCTCTCCGTTTGGAGGAGCCCCTGGATTCGGAGGAGCTCCGGGATTTGGAGGTCCCCCTGGTTTTGGCGGAGCACCAGGCATGGGTGGTGCCCCGGGTATGGGTGGCGCACCAGGTATGGGTGGCGCACCAGGTATGGGTGGCGCCCCGGGTATGGGTGGTGCTCCCGGGATGGGTGGAGGAGGACTTGGAGACAGCCCCTACGGAGGTGGCGACTCGTTAGGCGGCGGAATGCCGGGGATGCCTGGCGGGGGTTACGGTGGATATGGATCGGCGGGGAGTGGTTCTTCAGCGCCGACATACAAGCAAATTCGGTTTTACGATTTCTTTGACCCACGCAAAGCGGATTCTCCGCAGCCAGGTCGCAAGTACGTCTATCGCGTCCGTATCGCACTGGAGGATCCGAATTTCCCAGCGGACGAAAGATTGCAACCGCCAATGCGTTATTTGGCCCCCGAGGTTTATACTCGTGTGAACCAAAAGCTGGATGGTTTGAAAGGGACCGATAAGGAGAAAAAAGAACTCCGGCAAGAAGCAGCGAAGATGTGGTCCCCATGGAGCGATCCGAGCGATCCAGCCCAGCTTCCACCACTGGTTCGCTACTTCGCCGGCCCCGTGGAGCCGGAGGAAACAACGCGAGGTACTGTTGCTGGAACTCAGATTGATTACCAGCGTAAGCCCGCGGAGATGGAAATGGTTGCGCTTCAGTGGGATAACGACCTGGCGGCCGAGTTGATTATCGACCTGAAGACGCGTCCGGGAAGCGTGCTGGCTGAAGAAGTGGAATCGGTGGTTGTCGACCCGTTGAATTTGCAGCTGAAGAAGACCGAGAAGCGGGTGGTCAATACGACATCGGTCGTATTGGAGACCACAGGTGGGCGTCCGCTCGAGTTGATCGGCAAGGAGGAAGAGCTGAGTGCTCCTGGCTACGTCCTTGTTTTTGATTCCAATGGAAATCTCCAGGTGCGAGACGAAGTTACCGATACGAACCTCTATCGTGCCTACAGTTTTGCGGACGAACGCGAGGCGGCTGAAAAGCGATCCGATCCCGAGGGTGCGGGAGGCTATCCGGGCGGTGGTTACCCCGGTGGGGGTTATCCTGGCGGGGGCATGCCTGGTGCTGGTGGAGGTTACCCAGGCGGTGGTATGGCAGGTCCCGGCGGAGGTGCGCCAGGCGCTGGAGGTGGGGGGGGCGGTGGACGCGGTGGTCGCCGCAACTGACCCGATCGTTCTGGAGGTTGCTCGCCGGTACACGGCGAGCGATGCTCGAGGATTGACACTCATCGGTGGCGACGAAATGATGCAGCACAGCAACCCCTGCGTTTGACCCACGCGGGGGTTTTCTATTCAGCTCCACGGATTGTGGTTCTCGCTTTTGGACCGTGCGGGACTGCATCTTCATGAGGAAGGATTCAATGCGACCGATTTTTGTCTACGACACAACCCTTCGCGACGGGACGCAGGGGGAGGGGGTGAGTCTTTCGCTGCAGGATAAGCTGCGGATTACCGAACGTTTGGCGGAAATCGGAATGGACTATGTCGAAGGGGGGTATCCCCTCTCGAACGAGAAGGACGCGAATTACTTCCGTGAAGTGCGGCGGATCAAACTTGGCAATACCAAGGTGTGTGCCTTTGGGATGACGCGTCGCCGTGGGATGTCTGCCGCGGAAGATCCGGGGATGCGAGCGCTCGTCGCTGCCGAAACGGCAGCACGGACCGTCGTCGGGAAGACTTGGGATTATCACGCGACCGAAGTCCTGGGGGTTTCGCTCGAAGAGAATCTGCAGATGATTGGGGAGAGTGTCGAGCACCTCGCACGCTACGGCGAAGTGATCTATGACGCCGAGCATTTTTTCGATGGCTGGAAACGAAACGCGGCGTACGCAGAAAAAACGCTCTTCGCTGCCGCTCAGGCAGGCGCTGTATGGCTTGTTCTCTGCGATACCAATGGCGGGACGATGCCTGAGGAGGTCGAGGAGATTGTAAAGCTCGCAATGCGTGCTCTCGAGGGCTATCCAGTCCGCTTCGGAATTCACTGCCATAATGATTGTGATTTGGCTGTCGCCAATTCGTTGGTTGCGATAGATGCTGGGGTGCAGCAGGTGCAGGGGACGATCAATGGAATTGGCGAGCGATGTGGAAATGTCGATCTCGTTTCGGTGCTCGGCAATCTCCACCTGAAGAAACGTGGATACAAGGTTTTAGGGGGCCGAGGCCTGGAGCATTTGACCGAACTGAGTCGCTTTGTTTACGAGACGGCGAATTTGCAATGGCGGAGTAGTCAACCCTTTGTCGGACAGAGCGCCTTTGCACATAAAGGAGGAATGCATGTCCATGCGATCAACAAAGCGGCCAATACTTATGAGCATATCGACCCGAGTCTTGTCGGCAATGAGCGACGGATTCTGGTGAGCGAACTAAGTGGGCGGAGCAACATTGCCGCTCTGGCTGGGAAGCATGGCATCGAACTCGATCGGGAGCTTACCGAGCGGATTTTGGCTGAGGTTGTCCATCTTGAGAACAACGGCTACCAATTTGAATCGGCTGGGGCCTCATTCGATCTCTTGGTGCGCAAGCTTGCCGGTCGGTTTCATCCTCATTTTCAAACGATCAAATATCGCGTGGTTGCCGGCGATCGCGATGCAATCAACAACTTGGCCTTTGCCGAAGCAATCATTAAAGTGCGTGTCGGTGAGACGCTGTGGTTTGACGCCGCAGAGGGACATGGTCCGGTGAATGCCCTCGATGCCGCGCTCCGCCGCGCCCTCCAGGATACCTATCCCTGTTTGGCGACAATGAAGTTGATCGATTACAAAGTGCGTGTCGTGGATTCCCGCGCGGGGACTGCAGCTCACATTCGTGTGAATATCGAAAGCGGTGATGGGGTGGATTCGTGGGGTACGATCGGAGTGAGTGAAAATATTATTGAAGCGAGCTGGCGAGCGCTCGTCGATGCCGTGGAGTACAGATTACATCGTTTTGAGGATGCGAGCCGATGAGCATGGAAATCCCGAATCGCTTTGATCATGCCGAAGCCTGTCCGCGTTTATATCAGCAATGGGAATCTGCGGGATGTTTTCATGCGGAAGTCAACACCGAACGTGTTCCATACACGATTGTGATTCCCCCGCCGAATGTCACTGGTGCGCTGCACTTGGGACATGGGCTCAATAATACGCTTCAGGATTCGCTCATTCGTTTCAAACGGATGCAGGGTTACGAGACACTCTGGATGCCGGGAACGGACCATGCTGGGATTGCGACGCAAGCGGTGGTCGAGCGACGATTGAAGGAACAGGAAAACAAGACGCGGCATGATCTTGGACGAGAGGAATTGGTGCGGCGGATTTGGGCTTGGAAGGATCAGTACGAGTCCCGAATCTTGAGCCAGCTAAAGCGGATGGGATGCAGCTGCGATTGGCGGCGGACACGGTTTACGCTCGACCCGATCTGTGCCCGCGCGGTGCGGGCAACGTTCTTTGATTTGTTTGCCAAGCGGCTGATCTATCGTGGCAAGAGATTGGTGAATTGGGATACGTTTCTACAAACGGCAGTCAGCGATGACGAGGTTTTCACCGAGACGACGAAGGGTCATTTTTGGCATTTGCGGTATCCGGTGATCGATCCGCAAGCGGGTCAGCCGACGTATCTTGAGGTCGCCACGACACGACCGGAAACGATGCTCGGAGATACCGCAGTGGCAGTCCATCCTGACCCCCAAGCCGCACTGCATAAGATCGAAGCCGATTTGAGAGAGAAACTGGCGACGGCTTCGGCGAAAGAACGTGAGGAAATCGAAGTTTCACTCGAAGCCCTTGGACAGCGGCGGCAAACGCACCTACCGCTTTTGATCTCCCTCCGCGACATGGCGCGGCAAGGCTGTCGCTTGAAATTGCCGCTCCTCGGGCGAGAAATTCCCTTGGTTGCCGACCCTTGGGCCAAGCCCGAATTGGGCAGCGGATGCGTGAAGATTACACCAGCCCACGATCCGAATGATTACGAAGTGGGGAACCGCTGCGGTTTGGAGCGAATCAACATTTTAAATCCCGATGGGACGCTCAATGAAGTTGCTGGACCCTATGCGGGATTGACGATTTCTCGGGCTCGGGCTGCGGTGGTTGCGGACCTCGAGGCGGGGGGCTTTCTCAGCAAGGTTGAGGACCGCGATATTGAACTGCCCTATTCCGACCGCAGCAAGACTCCGATCGAACCCTATCTGGCTGATCAGTGGTTTGTCCAAATGGATTCGCTCGCTCAGTCCGCGATCGATGCCGTGGTCCAGGAGCGAGTCCAGATCTTCCCCGCTCGCTATCGCAAAGGCTATATCGATTGGCTGAGTGAGAAACGTGATTGGCCGGTCAGTCGGCAATTGTGGTGGGGGCATCGCATTCCGATCTGGACGGCGCAGGGAACGGCCGAGCGAGTCCATCAGTGGCAGCAGCAATTAAAGGCTCTCGCTGAAGAAAATCCGGGTCAATTCGCAATTCAGATCGAAGCTGAGACGACCGTTCAGATTTGTATCCGCGATGAATCCCCGGAGCTCGAGGCGGCGATTGAGGCGCTAGGGTTTGTCCAGGACGCTGATGTGCTCGATACGTGGTTCAGCAGTGCGCTCTGGCCGCACAGTACGCTCGGTTGGCCTCAACAAACGAAGGAGCTGGCTTATTTTTATCCCACCAGCACGCTGATCACCTCCCGCGATATCATCACCCTGTGGGTGGCGAGGATGGTGCTCATGGGGCTCAACAATCTTGGGGAAGTCCCGTTCCGAGAGGTCTTTGTCCATCCAAAGATTTTGGACGGACTCGGGGAGACAATGTCCAAATCGAAGGGCAATGGCGTCGATCCGGTGGAGGTTATCGACAAGTTTGGCCCCGATGCGCTCCGCTTTGGTCTCGCATGGCTGACAACCGACACGCAGGACGTGCGGATGCCGGTGCAGTTCGAGTGCCCAGCCTGTGGGAAATTGATGGAGCAGACGAAAAAGAATCGTACCTTACCCCGCATTGAGTGCTCGTCGTGCAATCAGCCATTCTCGACGCAGTGGGCAGAGCAGCCCGCCGATCAAGCGCTGCCACGCGGGGCGGTGGTCAGTGAACGCTTTGAATTCGCGCGAAACTTTGTCAACAAGTTGTGGAACGCAGCGCGATTTGTGATCCTTAATCTTGAGGGTTACGAACCTCAAGTGATCGATCCACAGAATTTGCCGCTGGAGGATCGATGGTTGCTCAGCCGGCTCGCTACCACCACAGCCCGCGTCACTCAATCGCTGGACAGCTATCAATATGGAGAGGCATCGCGGGTCCTTTACGATTTTGCGTGGGACGATTTCTGCAGTTTCTACGTCGAAATTGCCAAGCCCCGCCTGAACGATCGAGGGCAGCGGGCGATGATTCAGGGGTTGCTCGCGGGCGCTCTTGATACCCTCTTGCGATTGCTTCATCCGTTGATGCCATTTGTCACCGAAGAGATTTGGCAGACGCTCGCCAAAGTGGCTCCGCGGCGCGGATTGGTCCAGATTCAAGAAGATTCCCGCCCGCTGATGCGCGGATCGTGGCCCGACTGCGAATCTCGCTGGATGGATAGCGCTATCGAGAAGCAATTTTCGCTGTTCCAGGCGGTTCTCGGTGCGATCCGAGAAATCCGCAGCCGCCAGAACATCGCCCCACGCGAGTGCCTTACTTTTTCCGTGCGCTGTCCCGGTGCAGTGACCCAATTGCTGCTGCCAATGACTCCCTACTTCGAAGCGATGGCTGGAGCGGTACCCGCCCAGTGGGGAATGGAAGTGACGCCTCCCCCAACCGGGGCTCATCTGCCGCTGGCGGGAATGGAGATCGACGTCTATGTCGATCTGGAACGTTTCATCGATGTTCGGGCCGAGCTGGAGCGGAACTCGAAGTTGCTCGAGCGAGTGGTCAAGCAGATTGCGGGGAAGGAACAGAAGTTACAGAACGAGAGTTTTATCAGTCGTGCTCCGGCCGAAATTGTCGCCCGCGAACAAGAGAGTCTCGACGAGCTGCGCGAGCAGCAATCGAGCCTCGAGGCAGCCATTCGCGTGCTCGAGAAGAAAGAGGCGTCCGCCTAATGTGAGTCGTTGCCAGTCGTCGGCACTGATGGTCGACCGGCGGAATCGTTGCCGGCGAATCGGTTGCGGGCCTCCACAGCGATCGTCCGTGCGTCAGCGAGGGAGCTGGCAAGCGCCGTGAGGTGCCCCATTTTTCGCCCATGCCGTGGCTCTGTCTTTCCATAGAGATGCAAATGGACATCGCGCATCGCCAGGACCGCAGGCACATCGGGGGACCCCCCATCCCACAGATGCCCCAGCAGGTTTGCCATCACCGCACAGGTTCGCGATGAAGTATCCCCGAGCGGCATTCCACAGACGGCACGCACGTGCTGTTCAAACTGGCTTGTAACCGCAGCTTCGATCGTCGCATGTCCTGAATTGTGAGGGCGCGGCGCGATTTCATTGATCAGCAATTCCCCAGACTCGAGTTCAAAAAGTTCGACGCACAGAATCCCGATCAGTCCCACGCAGCGGGCGACGCGAATCGCAATCTCCACCCCTTTCTGCTGCTGCCGCGGTGAGATCTCCGCTGGGAATAGAGTCAAATCCAAAATATGGTGTGCATGGTGGTTTTCCATCAGTGGATAGATCGCCGTCTCAAGCCCGGCGTTCTGCGCGATTAACACGGACAGTTCGCGTCGAAAGGAAATCCACTTTTCCGCAACCGCCGGGACTTGTCCAAGGGATTCGTAAGCATGCTCCATTTTCTGCGGATTCTCGATCCGAATCTGTCCTTTCCCGTCATAGCCTGAGCGGGCAGTTTTCAGGATCAGGGGAAAGCCGAGCAATTCCCCTGCTCGCCGCAGGTCTGCGAGCGAGTCCACAGAGCAGAAAGGGGTCACCGGCAAACCGGCTTGTGAAAGCGTTGATTTTTCAACTTGCCGATCCTGAGCGATGCGGAGGACATTGGCCGAAGGATGAACAGGACAAATCCCAGCAATGATCTCCAGCGAAGCGCTCGGGACATTTTCCCATTCCAACGTCACGACATCACATTTTCGTGCGAACTGCTCAAGCTGCTCCCGATCATTCCACTGCCCCATGAACCAATCATCGGCGATTTTCCCCACGGGGGCTTCGCGATCCGGCTCGAACACGCTGACGCGATACCCCAGGCTGTGCGCAGCCTGCGTGAACATTCTTCCCAGCTGGCCCCCCCCCAGCATCCCGATCGTGGCGGGAGGGGAAATGGGTGCGAGGATCGTCATAGCTGGGAGTCCTCAAGGACCCCCTGAGTCTGCCGACTCACAAACTCCGCGAGTCGCTGGGCGAGCAATGGGTCGCCGAGGGCGAGGATGCGGGCGGCGAGGATCGCGGCATTCTTCGCTCCGGCCACCCCAATCGCCATCGTAGCAACGGGGACTCCACCCGGCATTTGAACAATCGAGAGGAGCGAATCAAGTCCCTGGAGGGCACGGCTCTGCATCGGGACCCCAATCACAGGCAGATTGGTCTCCGAGGCAACCATGCCAGGAAGATGAGCCGCTCCCCCAGCCCCCGCGATGATAACTTTCAACCCTCTTTCTTCGGCTTGGCCGGCGTACTGGAACATTCGCTGGGGCGTGCGATGGGCAGAGACGACTTGGCATTCGTGGGGAATCCCAAACTGATCGAGTGTCTCCGATGCGTGGCGCATTGTTTCCCAGTCCGAACGGCTCCCCATGATCACGGCGACCAGAGGGGGAGATTTTTGCGGTTTGCTGCTCATTGAAGGGGTCCTCACTCATGTCGCCGTCTAACGCGAGACTCGCGGCCCAGCCGCCATGCCCTTGAACCTCGCTTGCTGTGTTTTAACGAGGCGACACCAATGGGTCGAGGCATCCTCCGAAACGCTTGCCCGCGGAGTCTGCCTTTTTCCTTGTGAGACCGGGTTTCGGAAGCAGTTATTTCCCGAGCAGATGTCGCAGGGCTCCGTCGATCGCCGGAAACTGAAACGAAAACCCCGTATCCTGCAACCTTTGTGGATCGACTTTTGTACTGGCGAGAAGAACATGGTCTGCCATTTCGCCCAGAACCAAGCGGAGTGCAAATGCGGGAGCCGGAAAGAGAGCAAGCCGATGAAGCGTATGAGCCAGCGCCGAAGCAAAGTCGCGGTTGGTGACCGGTTGCGGGGCGACGACATTGATCGCCCCATGGAGCGATGGAAGTGCCAAGGCATGGTAGATCGCATAGAGACAGTCGTCGATCGTGATCCAGCTGGTCCACTGCTGGCCGTTTCCGATCGCTCCACCACACATCTTTGCCGGCATCAGCATTGCCGCGAGCGCGCCGCCGCGAGGGCTGAGAATCACTCCAAAACGAAGGTGCACAACACGAATCCCGCACTCGATCGCTGGTTGGCAGGCAGACTCCCACTGCTGTGCGACTTCCGCCAAATAACCGCTCCCTCCGCAAGCGTCCTCGTCGAGGGACTCCTCTCCCCGATTCCCGTAATAACCGATCGCCGACGCGGATAGGAGGGTCTTGGGGGGCTTGGTAAGCGACGCGAGTCGCTCGCACAGACGCCGCGTGTAGTCCACGCGACTGGAACGAATTCGCTCCTTCTTGGCGGCAGTCCATCGACCTTCGGTGATCGGGTCACCAGCCAGATGAACCACCGCATCCAGATCGTCGAGCGCCGCTGCGCAGCGCGGATCATCGAGCGGCGGAATGGCATCGTCGATCCGGGAACTGTCTGCCGCTCGCTTCGAGGAACCAGGTCGAGAGATCGTCCGTACCTGATGCCCTAAAACTGTAAGCAGGGAACGAAGATTTCTTCCCACCAGTCCGCTCGCTCCGGAAATCGCCAGCCGCATCGGAGCCAGGGGGTACTTCCTCTTGAGACTCAGGTCATTGCGGGTCACCCGGTGACGATACGCGAACATGCTGCGAATGTCGTGCTCGATCATTCGGCCCCCGAGCAATTCTCCGGCCCGCCCGAACGGCAGCTTGTATTCGATCCGATCGACCAGCTCGCTGCTCTGCTCGCCACCGTCCAGCGGGTGGAATAAATGCTCGTGCCTCCAGCTGCGGAAGGGGCCGCGACGCTGGACGTCGACAAAACGTCGAGGCGGCTCATACACGGTATGTTCCGCGAGCCAAGAGAGCGGAACGCCCATCAAACGCAGCCGAAGCAGGACCTCGCTTCCTGGTCGTAAGCTGCGATCGCTCCGCACAAGGCGAACATTCTGCCATGGCGGGAGGAGCCGCTCGAGTGCGCCCGGGGAATCGTGGTAGGCAAATGCCTCCTCAACGGTCGCCGGAAGCGGCGTCCGAGCCTCAAACAATGCACCGCTCAAGCGTCAGCCTCAAGTTCCTCAAGCTTCGTCTCTCCCGCCATCGCCCGGAGCTTGTCGAGCGCTCGTTTCTCAAGTTGGCGGACGCGTTCCTTCGAGACACCTAGACGATCCGCGAGCGATTGCAATGTATGGACTTTGCGATGCGAACCGAGCGAAAACCGAGCGCGAATGATCAGCTTTTCACGACGATCAAGTTCTCCCAGCATGGTTGTCAAACGGCTCCGCAGATCATGCCAGCGATGTTCGCTGATCGAACCCTGTCGCGATTCGTCGCTGACATCGAGCCCAAGTTCCTGCAGACCACCGGCAACACGCTGCCTTTCCTTTTGCCGCTGGACGACGGTACGGTACGCGTTTCGTCGCACCACCTGAGTTGCATAGGTGCTGAACCGGAACCCACGATCGTAATCAAACTTTTCTACGGCTCGAATGAGCGCCACGATCCCATCGCTGAGGAGGTCATCAAAGGAATTGGCCTTATTGACAAATTTCTTGACGATCGAAAAGACAAGTCTCAGATTGGCCTGGACGATCGCATCCCGATGCCAATCCGCCATCGCCACGAGTCGGCGGAAGAGTTGAATGCCCTCGCGAGAAGGTTGCTCGGAGTCCAATTTGGTTCGCACCAGGAGCGCCTGGTAGCGAAGAAAGTTCATCCGCTGGAAAAGTACTTTTTCCTGCTGCGGTGTCAGCAGTTCTGCTTCGCACATCCGACCAAAATGGGCGGGAAGACTCGCCAGCCGACTTCGGCGGCCTAGCGCCGCGACTGGGTGAACTTGGAGGTTGAGAGCTTCGGCAAAGATGTCATCGGATGGTTCGGAAGCAATGAAAGCAGTATTGCTAATGAAATCCAATTCCTCGCGGAGAATTTGTCGCGTCAATCGGCGAAGTGCTGAATCGTCCTCATCGGCAAGCGACGGGACAACGTCGTTCGCAAACCGCGATGCCGCTTGAAGCTCGGGTGCTGAACACCAAGTGGGGATTGCAAAAAATGGCCCCCCTTTCCCCACGCACGCAACGCCGACCGCCTCGCTCCGCGGCCGTCGCACACGCGTCCCCTCGACTCCTCGACGAATTACCGAACCCATTTTTCAAGTGCTCCCAAAAGAGGGGTAAATCAGTCACGCGCTTAGTTAATGAACTACTGACCGTTTTTAAAGTTGCTTAAACGTTCAAATCGTGCATTTCAGTTATGGATATCGGAAAGTCGTTGGCAGATCAAGCGGGCTCGCCGGAAAAGAACCGAAAAATAAAAGACCGAAAATTTCTTGTTAATTCATCGGTTGTCCCGCGGAGGGGGTGGCCAAAGTGAAGGCAGCTTGAATACACTGAGGAACGTTTCGTTGAACGAGTTGAACGATATTGCCAGTTAAAAACGTTCAAAAGATTGTTCCTAGTTGAGGATTGTCAGTCGTGGATTCGAGTTCGTCCTCCCTCTTTTCTCCCAAGCAAGTCGCCGAGGCGCTCCAGGTGAGCGAATCTTCGGTAAAGCGTTGGTGCGACCAGGGGTTGATTCCGATGACGAAAACTGCGGGGGGGCATCGCCGCATCCCGCTGGCGGAGCTGCTTCGTTTCCTCAGCCAAAGCGAACGTCCCCTTCCCAACCCGCGAGCGATCGGGCTGGCGGTTCCGGATCTGAAGTTTGGGGACCAGTTGCGAGAGCTCGAGCAGGGTGGTTCGGCAGTGCAGATTTTATTTCGGCGAGCACTTGCGTCCGGAGACGAAATCGAATGTCGTCGAGTCTTGCAGGGTGTGGTTCGGGAATCGGGTTCGGTTTCGCGTGGAGTGGAGTTGCTGATCACCGACGCAATGCATCGTTTTGGAGAAGCATGGGAACGCTCCGGTCTAGACATCTATCAGGAGCGCCACGCGTGCGATATTTGTTTGCGATTGATTTATGAATGGCGTTCTTCCTTGCCAGTGCCAAGGGGTCCTGTAGCGATCGGGGGTTCGCCAGAGCGGGACCCCTACTTGCTGCCGACAACGCTTGTCGAACTGGGGCTTCGCGAGGCAGGTTGGCAAGCGGAATCGTTAGGGACAAATCTGCCGCTGGAGAGTATTCGTCGAGCGGTTTCGAGATATCGTCCGCGTCTTGTTTGGATCAGTGTTTCGGTTATCGAGCAGGTCGAGCCTTTTATCGAGCGTTTTAACCAGTTTGCCGAAAACCTTCCTCGCGACTGTATGTTGATCGTCGGTGGGCGAGCGCTCACCGATGCAGTTCGGCCGAGGCTCAGTTACACGGTACACTGTGATAACCTCCGGCAGTTGGTCGAACTGGCGGGAGTCATGCGTCTGAAGTTTGCGGAACGTCAGGAGTCGCTTGAGTAGCGACTGTGCTTTTAAATGTTTATCGAATTGAAAGGACCAGAAAAAATGGCGGATGGGTGCTTGAACCTGCGAGACTTTTTTTTGCGAGGTGCTGTTACTTGCGCGCTCGCTCTAATGATGATGGATGCGCACGGCAATGATGCGTGGCCGCAGTGGCGTGGACCTGCACGAACGGCACTTCTGCCAGAAGGTGCGGCGCTTCCCGAGCGCCTCAGTGGCGATGGCGGGCTGACCGAGGTTTGGTCTGCAACTCTTGGTCCGAGCTATTCGGGTCCGGTGATCAGCGATGGGATTCTCATCACAACTGAAACCGTCGATGCCCAGCAGGAGCGAGTCACGGCGATCGAGGCCGCCACTGGCAAGGAACTGTGGCGTCGAGAATGGGAAGGAAGTATGACTGTGCCGTTTTTTGCGATGAAAAACGGGAGTTGGATTCGCGCGACACCGGCGATTGCGGAGGGCAAAGTTTATGTGGCGGGAATTCGCGATGTCCTCGTTTGTTTGGATTTGAAAACCGGTGCAGAGGTCTGGCGATGTGACTTTATGGAGCGGTTCCAGACAAAGTTGCCGGCCTTCGGATTTGCGAGTTCTCCGCTCGTCGATGGAGGTGCTGTTTACGTGCAGGCCGGAGGCGCGCTCTGCAAACTCAACGCGGAAACTGGCGAGACGATTTGGCGGACTTTGGAAGGTGATAATGGAATGGACAGCGCTTTTGCTTCGCCAGTTCTCGAAACAGTCTGCGGCGTCCGGCAATTGCTGGTACAGACCCGTTACAAATTATGTGGCGTCGATCTCGAATCAGGTAAGCTCTTATGGAGCCAAGAGATCCCTGCATTCCGTGGGATGAATATTCTCACTCCGACGGTCCACGGGGATACGATTTTCACGAGCGCCCACAGCGGACGAGCGAATTTATGGAAGATTGCTCATGATGCGGCGAGCGATCAGTGGAGCATTGCCCAGGTCTGGGACGAGAAGTATCAGGCTTATATGGCGTCCCCGGTACTGCTGGGTGATTTTGTCTACATGCATCTCAAAAACACCCGTTTCATGTGCCTGAACTTTACAACCGGCCAGGAGATGTGGGTCACTGACCCTCAGGGAGAGTACTGGAGCATGGTCGCTAGCGGTAACCGGGTGCTCTCGCTGTCCAGTGATGGTGTGCTGCGGTTGATTGATCCGAGCCCCGAAGCTTATCGCGAGATCGACCGTCTCAAGGTCGCCGACGACACTGCCTGGGCCCATATCGCAGTGGCGAATCACATGATCTTCGTTCGTCACTTGGGTGGACTGAAGGCATATCGATTCCAGTGAAATTGCGGGGCTGGAAAGAGAGTGGTCCGCTAACAGCGATTGATTGATTGATATTTGTATCCATGTGGACGCGAGTATCCTTTTTCGCAACTCGCTGTATTCCACCCGTCGGGCCACTGACTTTCCCTATCCCGGCCGAGCGATTCTTGCGGCAAATCGATGCGATGGCTCTCCTTCGGTTGCGGAGAGGGCCGTCGTTCGACAGCCAGCGGCAACCGAAAGGCCCTTTAAGCCCGGCGGCAGCTCCGTGAAAGGCCACTGCGGGGAGGCGTTACTGATCCCTAAAATCGGATCTTCTCGACATCATCGGTCGATGAAGTCGGCTTTTCTACCCTCGCGAAACTTTCGCGCAATCTTCCTTTGAGGTAGGATCGTCTGGACCAATGAAGTTCGGGGGGGTTGCTCCCTCTCCAGTAGGTCCGCGATGAATCGGCAGCATTTTGCTTTTCGATCTCGATCCGCAGACCTGAGGACCGTCAGTAAATGCTTCATTCTTGGCCAGACTTGCAGCACGAAGCGCAAGAATATGGACAGAGTACCGAGGAAACAGAGGCTTTGTCGGTGAAGACCAGGCAAGTGATTGGCTATGCGAGTTGGATCGGCCCACTAGTCATTGCTGGTGGAGTGGGGTTGATCCCCACCTATCCCGGGCTTGGAATCGCCGGCCGGGTCGTGCTCTCGGGGCTCGTCGCGGCAGTTGGGTTATGGGCCAGCTTCCCTCGTTACGTTACTCCCGTGGCGTGTCTCTTCGGGGCGCTCATGTGGGTTCTGGCCGCGCGGCACGCGGGAGCTGAAGCGGCGACGCAGAGCCTGCGTGGCGGGGAACTCTGGAACGCGCTACAGTCACCAGCGATATGGCTCTTCGTTTCAAGTCTCGTGTTCGCCAGGGGGATCGAAAAAACACTTCTTCCGCAGGTGTGGTTTGCAGCGATAGTCGAGCGAATCAGTGAGCGGCCGTGGTGGCTCCTCGCTGCGCTGATGAGTTCGTGCTTTGCGATCTCGTTGTTCCATGCGGGACCTTCCTCGATGCTGATAACCATTGCTCTGGTACTGCCGATCGTCGGTGCGCTCGCGGGAGGGGATCCCCTGCGAAAGGGTTTGCTGCTGGGGGTTCTTTGGGGGACGCTTTTAGGTCAAGCGGCCAGCCTCCTCGGGTCACCCCTGAATTTGACGATCGCTGCACAGCATCCGGCGATGGCGACGAACATGTTTTCGTCCTGGTTGCTCGGAGGACTCCTTCCGGCGCTGATCCTCCTGGTGGCTGCTTGGGGGTATTTGTGTCTTTGCTATCCGGCTTGGGTCGAGCGGGTCAATCTGCGGCGGATGGTACGGATGCCGCCGCTGGAAGAGCTCGATATCCAGCGCCGTGCCCGCACACGGATGTTGATCGTTATTGGGATGTCGATGCTTCTCTGGAGCACCTCACCCCTGCATGGACTTTCGACGGCGCTGATCAGTTGCGGTGGAATCTTGGCGCTTGTTGGCTTGCGGATTGTGGGGCTACGCGACCTGCGAGGCTGTGAATGGTCTTCGCTTGGCCAACTGGTCGCTGGGTTGCTCCTCGGAAAAGCTGCTCAAGCCAACGGGCTTGTCGATTGGCTGGCGAGTAATCTTGATAGTTATCAGCTCGACACGTTTCTCGTAACCGTCGGTGTCGCTTATGGCGCGGGCTTGATTGCGGCGATCGTTCCGAAATGGGCGGCGGGGGTTTTGGTCGCACCCTTTACGATGTTATTTCTCCCCTCGAGTCCCCTCGTCGCACCCGTGGCGATCGCACTGACGATGACGGTGTCCGTCCTCCTCCCGATCCAATCCACGTATCATTCAGCCCTCTTCAAGCTCCGCGAACTTCGCCCAGGGGATTTTTTTTATCCGGGACTGGTCCTCTACCTGATCACTCCTCCGCTGGTCTGGTTTTGGTGTGCTTTGGTTCTCAATCAATAAAGATGCGGGTCGGCGATGGCGCAAAGCTCGGGGCGCCTGAAGGGCGACCGAGCTTTGCGTAGCGCGACGGGATGTCGATTGAGGTTACATCCCGTCATCTCCGCCCCTCGAAGATATTTCGTCTAGTGCTTGTTCGTGAATGCCATCGGCGTTTAGGATCACAGCGTCTGTATTCCCTTGAGCTTGAAGAGTTTTTGGTTGCTCTTCCGACGGGAGGGTGAGGGAAACTCGTCCGGTTGCGGGAAGTCGTTTAGCTGGAGCAGCACTTTCGGTCTCCACCGCAGGTGGCTCAGGCATCTGCAGGGTTGGCATTTCCTTAAGGGCTTCTCCAACTTCATCGATCGAGGTTTGACCGAGGATCACCGCATCCGCAATACCGTGAGGAGGAAGAGCCCCAGGCATTGGCTCGAGGTCCCCGACGCTGAGCAGTGGCTCGGTGCCGGTGCGAACCACATCAGGGCGTGCATGTCCGTATCGATAGTGATATCCAGCACTTCGTTCGCGTGCTCGTTCCAAAGCATCCCAGTAGGCCTTCTGTGGCCATGGCCCTTCTTCCACGGCAATGCTGTTGAAATCGAGCAAGGTCCCCCGAAGATAATGGATGTAACAGATCGACTTGTTGTATTCGCAGATCGATCGGAAATAATCGTTTTGCGCGTTGGCTCGGCTCAGCTGGGCGTCGAGGACAAAATTGACCTCTTCACGATCCGCATTATACGAATCGATTCGAGCTTCGACCTCGCTCTCCGCAGAGTTGAGCGCTGCTGCGTTGGTCTGAATCTGTTGGTAGTGTGTTTCCAGCTTGGCGATCGCTTCGGAAAGGAGATTGGTGAGAACCAATTCCTGTTCTTCCACAAAGGCTTGTTGATGAGCATGATCCAGTTTGGCGTTACGAATACGAGCCAATTCGCGTCGCTGGCCGATTGCAGCAGGGGTGATTTCCACGCGAGCACTCAGCTCGGCAAAGTTTCCCTCTGT
>Ga0169931_10003000_pt1 | contig 27126 bp, 22 predicted proteins | sample Kivu_15m_20L_FD_129675 | JGI IMG/M metagenome (GOLD analysis project Ga0169931, IMG submission 129675) | Freshwater microbial communities from Lake Kivu, Western Province, Rwanda to study Microbial Dark Matter (Phase II) - Kivu_15m_20L... | ecosystem: Environmental > Aquatic > Freshwater > Lake...
ATCATTTCCCCTGTGTCTGCGACTGCGGGGACTGTCCCCGGCAACGGCACAGTTGTTGCGGTTTCTGTGGACTCTTCGGTTTGTGACGATTCTGCCGCCCGGCCAGCCGCCGCTGTTGCACAGCTTCCGCCGTGTCCGCGGGGACTGTCCCCTGTGCCGCACAAAATGATGCGCATACCAATAAAATCTCTGAGATTTTCGCAATAGGTGCCATGCACCTCAGGTGCCGCCATGCACCTCAGGTGCCGCGGCAGGTGCCACGCACTTTGAGGTCGTGTGCACATTGAGGTCGTGCGTACCGTTACCGGGGGATTGACATCCCCCGCACGCCTTGTCACGGTGGAGCGGATCCAAAGAACGAAATCCGGTGTCCTTAACACCGTTTCACCATCCCAGGGCAAGGCTCCTGCCGAGCTACCGAACTCTGGCCTGCGCTGTGAGCGATTGCCAGCGATTTTGCGAAGCAGCGGAGATCGCCGCAGTCTTCGCGGCAGGGATGCGGCTCAGCAGGAGCTTCGCCCTCCCGGCACCCCCTCTTGCCAGAAAGTCAGGGCCATTGGGCTGCCGCCATGCGGCTGACCAGCGGCTGACCAGCGATTTGGCGCAGGCGTGATCAGTTTTTTGACTGAGTAGTTGGTAGTTCCTGCAACGCCTGTACCGAGGCATCTGTATGCGGGAAGCGATTGATAATGGTCATCATGGCCTGATCTCGCCTGAGTCCCGGAGACATTTGCCTGGCGCGTTCCAGAAGCTCGGATGCGTTCTGCTCTTCACGCTCCTGTAACCGCGAGAGTTGCGACAGCATCTGCACGCGATAGCCTTCGGCGATGGACGAGGGAACATAGAGAAACCGATGGACAGCAATCCGCCTGCTCTGGGAAACATTCTCGCTGATCACCTGCGTCTGCTCGCCAAGTTTTGCCACCAGTTGAAAGGGTTCAGTAGTGTGCTGGCGGTTCCAGCGGTAGAGATGAATCAGGACGGTATATCGGCCGGCCGGAGCATTTCGATCGAGCCAGCGGACGTTTTCAACTGGCTCAGTGGAGACTGATTCATCTTCGGGATATTCAAGGGCTTTCGCATTCATATCGACATCCAGTTTGCCCCTGCACTGCGAAGTCCGTCTTTGATAAGAGATATGTTCTCCCGACGGTGCGATGACATGCAAATCGACATCGTTGAGACTCTGCCAGGCAAGTGAAAACTGCACGACACCACGACGTCCACCTGCCTGTTCAACGCGTTTCTGAATTCTGGAGGCGACCGCGGATTCAGCGTCCGAAGCCGCCTGCACATTGCTCTCCGGGGGCGAGTTTCCAGCCGGCACGATGCCGAAGGGGGAAAGGTCGATCTCTGGCAGCAACGGACCTGTCTCCGGCGACGGCAGAGACGGCGTGGCCGGTGAGCGAGGCATCTGGAAGCTGGCGAATGGCAGTACGAGGGCCGGGACGTCAGCAAAGTTGTCAGGATCCCCCTCAGGCTCTGCAAAACGAACTTCGGGAGCCAGTATCACAGGGATCTCCCGTTGGGCCAGTGCGATCAGGCTGAGGCAGACGAGCACTGCTGCATGAATTGCAGTGCTGATACCCATGCTCCGGAAACCTCTTCGAAGCAACCGCCGTGGGAACCGGACAACGGCAGCATTCAGTGGCAGTGTCCCAGCATGGCGCTGATGCAACTTGTCGTTTCGATGCCCTGACACCGCGTTTTGTCCTTGAAAAGGAATAGCCCCACAAGAAATAACGTTGCACGGATAGCGGTTGTCGGCGTCGTCATGCTGATGAACGCACAACTGGGCAGGTACAACACTCGTTACCGCTGGTCAATACAACCCACTGAACGCCAGTCACGCTGGCGTATCCCATAACGTGATTCGCCCACTTGCGTTCATCAGGCGGCTGACCGAGATACTTTGCCTCGAAGAACAAAAAAAGTGCTGCACAAAAGGAGCAGCGCGTCATCAGCCGGCGTTTCTCTGCCTTTCTGCCTGTATTCGAGCAGCACTTCGTCACAGTTCTCACCGTCGAGGCCCGGCGTTTGCAGTAATGACTGTATCAATGTCGATTTCATGTTTTGCTCGCTGACGGGAGTCTTCCCGTAGCAGGCGATCCTGGTTCGTTTCTGCTCCAACATTTCCGGGAGATCGTTCACTGGGATCAGACTCTTAGCATGGGAAGCCAGACATGCTGTGGGGTGGCGACTGCCGTCGATAAGAGTAATGTGAGCGATCCTGGTTGTTCAAGCGCGACGTTCTCGGGAAATCGCAAGTTCTGATCAAAGACAGTTTGCCCGCAGGCTGCCGCCATGCGGCTCAGGTTGCGTTTGGGATTGCGTTTGGGATTGCGGCTGACCAGCGGTTGGGCGGGAGCCCCCGGCGGTGTTTTGCACCGAAGGTGCGCGCGCTGGGGAGGGCGTTGGTGGGGTGTTGGCAGGGGCGGTTTGCCCGCAGGCTGCCGCCATGCGGCTGAGGTTACGTGCAGAGGTTGTGTGCAGATTTTATGTTTCAGCTGCGGGGTTCGTTAGAGACTCGAGTGCCGATTCGTTCGCCGGAGACTGCGCGGAGGATGTTGCCGACTTTTTTGTAGTTGAAGACCACGATATCGATATTGTGTTCCATGCAGTGGTGCATGGCTTGAGCGTCCATGACCTGAAGATTTTGTGCGAGCACATCGCGGAAGGAGATTTCGGAGTAGCGGATGGCGTGTGGGTTTCTGAGTGGATCAGCGGAGTAGACGCCATCAACTTTGGTGGCTTTGAGGACGACTTCGGCGTCAATTTCACGGGCGCGGAGGGCGGCGGCAGTATCGGTGGTGACGAAGGGGCTGCCGGTTCCGGCAGCGAGGATGACAACGCGGCCTTTTTCGAGGTGTCGCAGGCAGCGGCGGCGGATGAAAGGTTCGGCAACACCTTCCATGCGAATGGCGCTTTGGAGTCGAGTCTGAACGCCAGCACTTTCGAGAGCATCCTGCAGTGCGAGTCCGTTGATGATGGTAGCCAGCATTCCCATGTAGTGGGCCGTGGACGGGACGATACTTTGACTGATTTCGGCAAATTGTCTGCCGCGGAGAATATTGCCACCGCCACAAACGATAGCGAGTTGAACACCGCGTTGGACGACGTCGCGGATTTGGTCGCAGATCGAGGAGAGTTCGGCCATAGCGATCCCCGACTCGCCCTCGCGGCAGAAGCTTTCGCCGCTGAGTTTCAGGAGTACTCTGCGGTATGGAAGACGACTGGCTGGCGCGGTTGCCGTTGCTGGTGTTGAGCCGGGAGCAGCTGAGTGGGCGGACATGGCGAGCGGGTCTTCCGTGGGCGGGACGTGTAGCGAAACCCGACGGCCGTGGGACCGTCGGGCGGGGCGAAAGTGGGCAGGCCGTTTCAGGTGCTGGAGCCGACTTTCCAGCGGTGGAATGTGACGGCTTCGAGTCCTTGTTCGCTGAGAGCCTGAGCGACGGTTTTTTTGTCGTCTTTGGCGAACGGCTGAGCAGTGAGTACGCCTTGTTCGGCGTAGAACACTTTCATGCGTCCGTCGATCATTTTCTCGATGATGTTTTCAGGTTTGCCGGAGGCGCGGGCTTCGGCGCGGAGTCGTTCGCGTTCGGCTTCGACGAGTTCGGAGCTGAGTTGTTCGGGGAGTGTCACGGCGGGGTTGAGAGCGGCGATGTGCATGGCGACATCGCGGAGAACATCGCTGTTTTTGGATGTGCCGGAGGCGATGAAGAGCACACCGGTGCGGAAGTCGTGGTGGACGTAGCCGGCGACGGTGCCGGACACTCGAGCGATGCGGTTGACCACGATTTTTTCGCGGATTTTATTGACAATTTCTTCGTATTGTTCCTGGAACGTCTGAGTCACTCCGGGGGGTTTTTGGGCCATGAGGGCAGCGGGGCTGTCGGCTCCGGGGCCATTGAGCAGCTGGTCGACCATGGACTGACCGAACTGCTGCAGGACTTCTCCGGTGGCAACTGGTGCTGACTCGCACTGGATTTCGATGAGCGCAGCTTCACTGCCATCGGGGTGTGCAGCGAGGAACATGCGGCCTTCTGCGGTGACGTTGTCGGCTCGTTTTTCCTGGACCTTGCGGAACATTGATTTGAGGATCTGGATGGCTTTGGCTTCGTCGCCACCGGCTTCGGTGAGCGCTTTTTTGCATTCCATCATGGGCAGGTCAGTTTTTTCACGAAGTGCCTTGACGGCGGCGGCAGTAATTTCGGCCATGGTGACTCCAGAGAGTAAAATTGGGAGCGGTGTGTAGAGAAGAGTGAGACCCGGGGAGTGAGGCGGAGGTTCGCAGAATCGCCGGGGTGAAACACGAATGCGACGGTCCTCAGGACCGCCGCATTCAGGTTATTGACGAAGAGCCGCGAGGGCGGCGGAGATTATCAGTCGCGGATGGAGGGAACTGCCTTATAGATGTCTGCGGCGGACTCTTCCTTCCGGCGGGATTCATCGGGACGCAGGCTGCGGCCCTGTTTGACTGCGTCGGAGAGGTGCTGCATGACAAGTCGAATGGACCGCAGGCTGTCGTCGTTGCCTGGGATTGGGAGATCCACGAGATCCGGGTCGGAATCGGTATCGATCAGAGCGACGACTTTGATGCCCAGCAATCGTGCTTCGCGGACAGCGTTGCGTTCTTTGGAGGGGTCAACGATGACGAGGCATTCCGGCAGGCGATCCATGTCCCGCATCCCATTCAGGTTGCGGTAGATTTTCTGGTATTCGCGGTTGAGTGTGGACTGCATCTTTTTGGAGTAGTTGCGAATTTCCTGTGATTCGCGGGTTTTCTCTAGTTCTTCCAGCCTTTTCAGACGGGTGCGAATGGTGCGGAAGTTGGTGAGGGTGCCGCCGAGCCAGCGTTCGGTGCAGTAGGGCATGCGGCATTCCTGGGCGAGTTCTTCGATGGAGGCCGCCGCCTGACGCTTTGTGCCGACAAAGAGGATGAGTCCTCCCTGAGCGGCCACCTTGAGGAGGTACTTTTTCGCGCGGATCAGACCGCGGATGGTTTCCTTGATGTCGATGATGTGAATCTGGTTGCGACGACCGTAGATGTACGGTCGCATTTTGGGGTTCCAGCGACTGGAGCGGTGTCCGTAGTGGACGCCCGCATCCAGAATGTCTTTCACCACAATCTCAGCCATTGCCGATCTCCTGTTTCTGCGGGAACCCGCAGCGCCGGGGCTAAAAGCCCGGGCACAGAACAATTGTGTGAATGTCAACTTGCAGATGCAGAACTGACATGCAGCACGTCGCCAGTGACAGCCGGCGGCGACAAACCCGGAGCAGACAGGCACTTCCAGTCTGCAAAAAATCTCGCGTACGATCATACCAGAATGCTAAAAACCCGTCAAACAGCAATTGCCCGGGCTTTGATGTTCCCTGGAAACTCGCCGGAAAACGCCGCTTTATCGGCTCAAAGAGCCGTGGAATTCAGTCATTTCTGTACAGTGTATCCGGCTCCCACTGTTCCTGAAAATTGATACCCGCGCGAATCGGGATGCGAGAGAGTCTTATGGAGGTTTCAGGATCTTCCACTTGGTAGATTTCCAGTGGAGTTTCTGCCATCGGCAGCAACTCAGGCTCAATCCAGGCGACCCACTTTTCACGGAAGCTCTGCTGAGAACTGGTGCGAGTTGTGGCAAGAATTCGACCACCAGCAGCAACGGCCAGCCAGACGGCATCTTTGGGAATTGCGCCGGTCAGCCTGCCCTGAATCAGGCACGGCTTGAATGGTTCGGAAGGTATGACTTTGGGGGGATACAGAACCGGGGCCACCGCTGCCGGGATCACTTGCGATTCGTACGCCAGAACGTTGGAAGTCAGAACGAAATCAGACAGGGGTTTACCCACAAGATGTGGCAGCGTCTGCGGTGCGGCGATGTGACTTTCACCCGCTGACTCCCCCAACGCCTGGTACATTCGCCGCGTGTGGTCAAAACGAGCAGGGAAGTCTGGTTCAAGGACGGTGTCAAAGACGCCTCGGATCGTTTTTCTGGGCTTTGGAGACGCCGCGAGCAGTGAGCTCCCGGCCCAGAGCGGGTCGGATTGCATTCGCAGAACATCTGCGATCGTTGGCAGAATATCAATCGTTTCCGCATTGCGATCGCTGATTGTCCCCGTTGACTGTCCGGGCAGCTTCACAAACAGGGGAACCGGGAGCAGGTCTGCGAGCGTGTCCGGGGTTGGATCGCGGAGGCTGTGCCCAGGGACGAAACACATTCCATGATCAGACGTGACGATCAGCAGAGTTTGTTTGAGCAGCGATGTTTCTTCGAGCGCATCCAGAATCTGCCCGACGAGCTTGTCTGCGTACTGAATCTGCATCAGATTGCGATGCCAGGCCTGTTTGACAGGCCACTCGTCGGCAGCCCAGATTTCTCCATTCAAACCATAAATGGCAGAGCCCACCGTTCCTGCAGCCACGTATGGCTCACCGGAGGGAAGCAAAGACCAGGGATAATGTGGCAGTCCGATATGCAGAAAATGGAAAGCGGGCTGAGCAGCGGTTTTCAGACTGCTGATGAAATGTTCGCCCTGCATGCTGCGTTTTTCGTCCCAGCCGTAAATGATCTGTCCCTTCATTGGTTTTGGGCCGGCGTTTAACAGGGGCACCAGTCCGAACCATTCCCGTGGAATGGCTGGCTGCAGCGGCAGCTCCTGGGGCAGCGCAACATGAATGCAGACGCGCAGCAGCGTACTGAGCAGTCGCATGACCTGTGCGGCCGAGTTTCGCTGGTGGAGCAGTTGCCGCAGCTCAGTCGGCGACATGCGCGTGAGCGGCTCAAAAACACTCATCTGGTACTGGCGGCTGTCAAAGATCAATCGGAACAGTCCGGTTGGGTAGTCGGCTTCAACGGGCTGCAGTCTTTCGTGGGGAATGGTGCTGGTGAGCATTGCAGGAACTGCGTGATCGGTGCGGGTATGTACAGTCGTGGTATTCCGATAGAAAGTGCTCATGTCCGCGAGTCGGGCGAAGCCGGGAAACCATTTCCGATTGAGCTGCCGATCGGGCTGCAGCAGCGACATTCCGTTCAGGCCATCAAAAACAATCATCACGACCGGCACCGGGTTGCCGACGTGTCCTGGCGGAGCTTTCGCGGAGAGTGCCTGTCCGAGGAGCTGATAACGCACGGCGGGAACTGTCAGAAGACTCAGCGGAAACAGGAGTGTGCCCGCCGCGCACAGGGCCAGCAGCTGCTGGAAGGCGACGGATCGGCGGCACAGCGAGGGAACTACGATGGCAACCGGGACCGCCAGCAGAGCGAACAGAGACTGCGGGATACCGATCTCGGCCGCGTTGATTACAGAAGCGATCCAGCGTCCGAGGACCAGCCCAAACAAGGCCCCCCCAGAGGCGAGCCAGAGATTCATCACGCGGTCTGCCAGCCTGCCGCGGCCGCATCGCTCAAGGAGAACCACGGCAGTCAGCTGCAGGCCGGGCAGACCTCCGGCAAGCAGCAGCACGACAATGATCACCTCTGTCAGCCTGAAGTTTTCGAGGATCAGGTACTGAGGGTTGCTGGACAGCTGATCGAGTGCGGGTTGCAGGATGGCGAACGCGTTGAGTGCGAGCAGGTACAGGAATCGACGCATCACGGCGTACCTTTGCGAAAAAATCCCAGGCACGATTCAGCTTTCGATGGGCTCCAGCCAGTACAGGCATCTGCCGGCATTCGAGAGTTGACGGCGCTGCAGAATTCGAAAACGCCCATTGAGTGATTGCAGAAAGACGTCGTGCCGGAGATCAGAAAACACGTCCCGGCGGTTCATCAGCAGTCGCTGCACGAGTGGATCTTCCCGATCCACCCACTCCAGAACCACGTGTGCCCTCCGCTCATACAACCAATCCAGAATGTCGTCCAGACGCAGGCCACTGCCAATCACGAGGTGATGCACAACAGCCAGTGCGAGGATCAGTCGGGGCTGCGATCGATCATCGAAACTCAGTCGCTCCCGACCGCGCCAGCCCTGGTTTGGAGCCGGATCCGCCACCTGATGGACCAGTGGCAGGATGCGTCCAGCCGCTGCTGTTGATTCGCTCTTCAACTTCCTGAAAAATTCATCGATCGTCGGCTGGTCGGCATCCAGTGCCACCACCTGACCGTACTCGGCGGCGATCCGCGAATACAGGCCGCGGTTGCAGCCGATATCCCAGGTCACGCCGGGACGCAGTGCCTGACATACCATCTGTACAAATGCCAACTTTGCCGGCTGGTCGTGGACCACGTGGGGTTCTGAAGTGACGTAGTTTGTCCACGCGGATCGCGGGAAAGTACAGCGAAGTCGTTCCACGATCCGCTTCAGTCCCCGCACGTTGTTCAGGATCATTTCTGAACTGAACCCCGCTGCTGCCAGTGAGTCGCGCATGGGCTGCCGCACCGGGCCTCGCGCGGTGAGCAGTCCATGCAGCCAGACGTGACTGAATGCCCCGCGTCTGAAAAAATCACGCAGCGACAACAGCCTTGACAACTGTTCCGCCGGAATTCCATCCAGCCGCCCTCGGAGCCATGGCTGGAAGTCCACGCCCTTCCATGCCTGCAGCATCAGCGGATACAGAAACTGCTGACAAAACTGGCGATAGCCTTCCCAGACGGCCCCTGGTGTCAGGGGTATGAATGAACCTGTGTCAATCATAACCGGCCTGGACCCGATGAACTGTACGTTGCAGGGACTGGCATCGCAGAGAATCCAGCCGGCCGTAAGAGCCCGCTGCATCAGATTCAGGTGCAGCAGTGCTGCATCGCGCAGCATCGAAAAGCTCCACTCCCACGCCCAGCTGATCACAGGAACTCGCACGTGCCGGACGGCAGACGCATATCCCGCTGACTGCACCAGTGGAATCAGATCAGGTGCCGGAACGGTGCCGATGATCTCACCGCGGTCCATAGCCTGAGTGAAGAATGAGGTTTTCTGCAGCAGGCTGTGATGCCCGGCAGAATCCCGGTCCAGTGCCCGGCAGACTTCACCCTGCCATTCAAAGATGCGACAGGAGCGATCGCGAAACGAACCCGGCTGAAATACCAGTGGCCGCGGGTTCAGTTGCACACCTGACTTCCATCGGCAGCCGACTGACTCTTGCGGCCCCAGCGCAAAAACCGGTAGAAATGGCGAGCGAGAACCAGCAAACCAGCAAAACCACCAACAAATGCCTGCAACAGCAGGCTGCTGGCTCCCGGATCCAGATATGCGAAAATGGACAAAACTGACATTTTAGGGGACCTGCTAAGTCGATTGGCGAGAACGCCCCTGCTGTTTCATTTGTTCACAGCGGGCAATTCATTCAGCAGGCATCCCCTCTAACAAAGAAACCAGGTGAAGGTTTCGGGCAAAGTCAGGATTTTGCCGTTGTCAGGATCCGTTTGGCTGCCGCCGGCGACTGCGGGCGTGACGCAGGGTTCGCGTTTTGAGCTTCAGGAACAGCGCCAGCATCTGCTGGGCGTCTCGGAACCGATGTTTCGGGTTCAACTCAATCGCACGCTTCAAAAAGTCAATAAAATCCAGATGAATGCGGCCACGAAGCCGGGAATACCCGGCTGGCGGCCACTCGAATGGCCACTCGGGCCAGTGCCCGGATAACATCCTCCACAAAATCAGCCCGATTGAAAACACATCCGACCGAAAGGATGGCTTGCCCATCGCCTGCTCTGGTGCCATGTACCCAACCGTTCCAGTGCCCCCGCCCTGGATGGTTCGCTGAGAAACCTTGGCGATGCCAAAATCCGCAAGGCGTACGCGGTTTCCTGAAAAAAGTATCACATTTTCAGGTTTGATATCGCAGTGAATCACATTGTGCGAATGTGCCAGTGCCGCCGCCCGAAGTATCTGTTCGCCAATCTCGAAGGCCGTTTCCACACTGATTCGCCGGGTCATGCGTGTCGCCAGCGTTTCATCACCCAGCGGAAACACCACTACCAGCCGGTCTTCGATGATGCTGGCGTCTTTGATCGGCAGAATATTGTCGTGCTCCAGTGGAGCTGTGGTGCGGATTTCCCGGCGAAAATCAGACAAGACCGATTCTGTCGTGTACTGGGCGTGCGGAACCTTGATCGCAACTCGGATACCCTGAACGGTATCCATCGCCTGGTAAACACTGGCAAAACCACCCGTTCCAAGCTTCCGCTCAATGCGGAACTTGCCCAGCTTCTGGCGGACTTTGAGTTCGCAGGTTGGTGCGGCCGTCTGTGGCATGTCTGACCGACAGTTTCTTCGCAGGAGGTTCAGGGGGTACTGAGCTGGAATATTCTGCTGCTGTATAGTGCAAGCATTTCAGGGCGACTTTTCCACAGGACTTTCTGAAGTGCGAAGATTTTGCGAAAACTTTTTGCGGCTGGACCGGATCAATCATAGATCCCCTGCAAAAACCATCGCCCCTCTGTCAGGTCACGGAACAGCCAGAAACGCGATCCCCGGTCCGAAACAGCCTGATAGTAATCCCGCTGGCAGGCGGATTCGGTCCACCACGCCGTCTGGATCCGCTCCGGCCCCGTCCACTCCACCAGGTTCCACTCCCGCCCCCAGATTCGCAGCAGGGCAGTAGTGCCATGGCCCTCCGCAAATCGATCCGATACTGACTCCGCCGCACGCCACTCAAGGCTCACTTCCAGCGGTTCAGCCAGCAATTTCAGCGGTCGCGGCGGTCGGAGAGACGGCTGAATTGCTGGTACCGCCGCCAGAGGTTCCGCCCCGGGAGTACTGCGGCTTCCGCTGCGGTCACGGCGTGCACGACGTCCCCCGGGGCCATCAACTCTCCCCGAAACTCCCAAACCCGGCCGCGAATCTGTCCCCGCCAGCTGATCCACTGCGTCCTCAAAACCGCCACCAGCCACGCTGGAAAGTCCAATGCTGTGCTCAGGCCTTGCGTCGTCCCGCTCAGCAGCCACCAGCACCGATTCCGGCCCCAGCCGACCGGCAAGACGACTCAGCAGAATCCCCAGCTGCTCCGCAACCTCCTGCGATTCCTCACCCGCCTCCGCAAACAGCCGCCGCTGACGGCTCAACGGCACCGGTACACTCACCGCCGTCAATCGCACCGCCGCGATTGGCTGCTCCGCGATCGCCGCAAAATCAAACGCCGGCCGCGATTCCACGCCAGCCTCCTCCACTGCTGACGACGGCAATTCAACCCCGGCTGCACCGTGCAGAGATGGCCCTCCAACCCCGCCGTCGGCCCCCTGTTCCACCAATCCAGGAGCTTGTGCAGATCGATCCGCATGGCCCGCAGGGTGCATGGCACCTTTGGCCTCGCGTTTGGCCTCGCGGTGCATGGCACCTTCGGCACGGTGCATGGCACCTTTGGCCGGTTTGCGGGCGTCATCAGTGGTCCTTTTTATTGTCACATCTGGTTCTGGTTGGGAGGGATATGTCGATTTGAGTGATTGAGCGGATTGGTTGGATTGCAGGGATTTTTTCTGTCGTACCTGCTGCTGTCGGAGGGCGTTCAGGACGAGATATTCAAGTCGGAGTGACAGGACGTCGGCGAGCAGTTTTGGGGATCTTTCCGGACGCACGAGCCCCGCGGGCATTTCGAGCGATCGTCCATCGACAGCAATGAATTCGCACTGCAGGCTGCTACAGGCCAGACGTCGCTGTTCAAGCTGTGCCGCAATCTCTTCAGCAAGTCGGGCGAGGATCCACTGCAGGTCGCGGACTCCCACCGCCGGTTCTTCGCCAACCCATGCGGCCTGCACCGGCCGAAACTCGGGCAGAGGATCAATCGGTTCATGAACATCGCCGCGAAGCTGCCGGACTCGAGTGACGCACTCTGCCGACAACCTCGCCGGCAGATCCTCCACCGGGAGCGCCAGCAGCTGTCCGATGCGGACGATTCCAAGATGCTGGAGGATCTCCAGATCGGGCACTGCCAGTCTCGCAGCCGAAGTGGGGAGGGTATCGAGCTGTTTGCGGGAAGTTCCGGTGGCGATCACCGCAATTGGCGGACTGCCGTGGGTATCCGTGTGAGCGACAGCCCAGGCGGCTGCGATATTGTCGGCGATCCCGATGCGTCCCGCCAGCCGGGACTCTCGCAGCATCAGCAAAAGCTCCTTTGCCAACTTTTCCTCACCGTCGAACAGTGGTCCGCAGCCGGTGATATTGAGCAGGAGTGAGTCCGGGAGTGGCAGGGAATCGAGCCCGACGATTGGCGCGAAGCGGCGGACAGGTTCGCTGAGGAGTCGCAGTTCTTCGCGGTCCGCGGCGGCATTCCACGGAACGAATTGCACCGGTTCGGCGGGGGCAATCACGGGTTGTTTTCCCGAATGTGCGGCCGCCGAATGACTCGTCCGCTTTTGTGGGGCTGCCGGTTTGCCTTTTGCCGCCTGCGGGGGCAGGAGCGGTGTGGCAAGGCTGCGAGCTTCCGCGAGTGGCAGTCCGGGCCGGACACCCTGCTTCCATGCGGGTCCGCTCACAGCCACAATTGTCGGGCCGGAACGAGCAGCCGGAAACAACTGCCTCAACAGTGCCAGATCGCGAAGGGAATTCGGGTCGGGTGAAACGTTTTGCGGAGCAGCGGAATCCATCAGTGGGGTATGCAGCGCGATGGCTGAGGGGCAGGCGTGTGCATCGCTGTAACGGCTGACGCGCAGTCGGTGGGCCTGGATCGGCCAGTTGGGGAATCTCAGGCAGAGTATTCGCGTGGGTTCCATGGGGCTGGATCCTGGTGGCGTCATCGCTTGCAGACTGCCAGTTCTTCCAGCCAGAGAACGAGCTCTTCGTGGCCGGCCTGCTGGAGACGCTGAAGGCTGGTTTTCCAGTCTGGAAGAGCCTGAAGGAGTACCTGCAGGCTCCGGGAGGTACCACTTCCGAGCACTTCCCGGGCCTGCCGCAGCACCTGAAACGTGAACTGCCGCAATTCCGGTTCTGCAAGGAAACGCGACTGCCGCTCCACCTCGCAACAGATGGGGTCCCACGAATTCCACGGCAGTCCATCACCGACTGCAGCCTGCTCATAGTGCACAAAGCTGCTGCCCCACGCCTGCTGGCGGATGTAGGCCGAGAGCGCCGGGTGAATGAAGTACCACGGCGAATTGGGCAGGTCGGTCCCATCAATGCTGATCAGATCATCGGGCCTACGGAATCGCTGTATCGCCTGCTCCGTCTCTGACTGCACGACAACGATACCGAGCAACCCTGCCAGATACAGGTCCTGGAACGGGTGAAAGATCTCTACCGAGTCCTCTCCGAAGTCCCTGACCACAGCCTCGGTCACACCGTTGAAGCGGGCACAGAGCGTCACCGCGTCGCTGCGGCTGAGAATATTGGCGGTGAGACAACGAATGAAGCGGTCGCGATTATCGGGGTCCCCGAGACAATCCATGAACACCCGCATTTCCTCGAATACCCCCGTGACCAGATTGCTGGCACTCACCGTCCGCACCACCTCGCAGTACTTCGCTTCGGACAATCGTCCGCGGAGCCCCGACAGCTCGGCGGCAATCACCACCAGATCGCGAGGCCTGCCAAAGGTGTGCCGCCGCAGAAATCGGAAAGCGTCCTCGGGCGCGGAACGTCCAGGATGCTGCAACACTCGCAATCCCACAAAGTCCCGAAAATCTCGACTCGATTCATAACAGCTTGTCAAGCGGTTCATCATGTGTTCGAGCTCTGCGTCCGAATACCGCAGCCGCACAGTTGCTCCAAGCAAATTGGATTTCACATCCGAGTGATAATTGGAAAAGGCTTCCTGTCGAATCGAGGCGTAGACGCGAATGTGACTGTTGGAATTCATGATCTCCCAGGCAGCCTCGATCAAACCGGCCTGAATATGAATCCAGGCATCACGGCTGCGTTCGCGAACGGCCTGATCCACCTTGTCCACAAAAAAGCACGTTGGGCTGTGAATTGATCGCAGCTTCTCATCGAGGAAGGTTTCGGTGTTGTCCACGAGGCTGTTGGCGTGCCCCACAGAGAGATTTGTGAGTTCCTTGAAGACCACCGACGGTGCAACTTCGGCACCGCGCAGCCAGCGGCGAAATCGCTGCGGAAACATTTCCACCTCGAACTTCTCTTCGTCCGAAATACAGCCCGGATGATGCGAGATGGCGGAAATCCGCAACGCCACACTCCAGAACCGCTTCGTCACCGACAGCTCGGCCAGACTCGTCTCATAGTTCGTGCTCACCGTTCGCATTTCATGCATCAGGTCAAGCCGTGAACCGCTGTGGGGAATGAAACAGATGCTTCCCGCACCTCCATCACCTTCAGCGGCCCTGCGAGCGATCAGCTGACGCTTGAAACTCAGCAGCAGCGTTTTTCCAAGCCCCTTGGTGCCTGACAGAAAGTAACGGTTGCGGCGACTGAGAAATTCTTCAACGAGGTCATTCTGGAAAACCAGTTGCGGCAGATCATCGACATCGATCTGACTGGAGTCCGTGGCCCAGATCTGACTCTGGACAGCAGACAAGCCGGCCGTCCTCGGAGACTCTGTCGCAGCGGCACCACTGCGGCGATTCCACCTCCGCGGTGACTCCGGTTCCAGCCCCGCCTGCTCAAGTCTCTGCAGCACCCGCAGGAACCCTGCTGACTTCTCGATGCCGGTAACGTCGGTGAGTGCCGCGGGGCCAAGCAGTGCTCGCCAGCCTGGCTGCCGCAATTCGAACTCCTCTGCCGAAATTCCCTGCAGCAGGGGCAGGAGCGATCGACGACGCTCCGTCGCTGCTCGCACCTGCAGACCAAACTCGTCCGCTGCCAGCGAGGCCGGTGAAATCAGCAGCACCACTACGCGCGAACGTTCAATCGCATTCGTCGTCTGCCGCAGAAAAGAAACACCCGGGAGCGCGTCGCGCTGATAATACCATGTCTTCAGCCCGTGCTGCTGCAGCATTTCCGCAAGCTGCCTGACGTAGAGTGAATTCAGCGCCACGTGGCACAGAAACACATCCAGCTGCTCGGCCTCAGGAACCGCCACCAGTGTCCTTGAGGCGGCTGATATCGGCACCGCCGCACCGAACGCCGCCACCGCAAATTCTCGGCAGGTCGCAAAACGCGATGTCGGACTCTTTGCGAGAGCTTTGGCGATCGCATCGGATGTCACAGCAGGAACGTTCGCGCACACATCCCCCAGACGCGGTGGCGGATCCTCACGGTGACGCCGCAGCAGTTCCAGTTCAGACCCCGACTGAAAGACTCGCTGCCCCGAAAGCATCTCAAACGCCAGCAGCGCCAAAGCGTACTGATCCGCACGCCCATCCGTTGCCGAACACGCAGCCTGCTCCGGCGACGAATAGTTGGGCGTTCCAAAAAATCCTCGACGCTCCGCTTCACCACCGAGTTCCCGTGCCACCCCGAAGTCGAGTATCTTTGGCTGTCCGTCCAGCGTCGTGCAGATGTTCTCCGGCTTCAAATCCTGATGTACGACACCGGCTGCGTGAGCGGCATCCAGAGCATCTGCAAGTTCGAGTACGATGGATCGCACCACATCCCAGGACAGCTGTCGGCATTCATGAAGGACCGATCGAAGTGTGCGTCCACGGACGTATTCAAACACTGTAAAACACCGGCCACCGTGATGACCGAAATCGTGCACCATCGCGATGCCGCGGTGATTCAGCGATGCCGCCAGCCGCGCTTCCCGTTCGAGCGATTCCTGCGGCTGTCCGGCCCGCAGCGCGGGACGCCGCAACAGCACCTTAACCGCCACATCCCGATGCAACAGCTGATCCCGCGCCAGCAGCACGCACCCCATGCCGCCGCGCCCCAGCAGATCCGTTACCAGATAACGCCCCTGCAGGAGCGTGCCCACTCCGAAGTCCCGCTCGATCTCCGCGTCCCAGCGACGATCGGCTGGCGCGATCACGCCGTCACCCGAGATCATGCACCACACCGCCGCAGGCTCAGACGCCTGCGGCAACTCCGCCGCTGGTGCTGGTGCTGGTGCTGGTGGTGAAACCGCTTCAGCAGCGGCCGCCACTTCGACCTGCACCGCCGCCCGCGCTGCCTCAACCCCCGAAAGACCGCCGCCGGAACCTGCGGGCATTTTTCGAGTCCCGGCAACCGCGACACGTTCACGAGCCACCTTCAGGGCCGTCGAAAGCTGGTCAGTGTATTCAGGGAATCGCCGTTGATATTCATCGCAGCCCGTTGGCAGGTTCCGCATCAGTCGATATTCAAATTCCATCTCCATTAAAAGCTGCAGCAGCTTCGCACGGCTGGCAGACGCAACGCGCAGCAGCAACTGTTCCGCCAGCGCACCTCTTGCGTCGTCGGGCACAACAGCAGTTCTCAGCTGCTGCTCGTACTCATCGCAGAGGCTGTCCAGTTCCCGTGAAATCGAACTGTGATCCGCTGACATCCCTGATGGCCCTCTGATCCAGACCGTCACCCCTCAAGACTTTGATCCGCAGCTCGCCGACCACTGGCAATACTGTCCGGAATACCAACCCCGTAATATCCGCTGCCGGCCAGATGCAGGCCCTTCCAGCATTTCAGTTCGCGTTCAATCGCCGCAACCCGCTCCGTATGCCCAACTTCGTACTGAGGCATTGCTTGCGGATACCGGACCACCTCCGCAAACATCGCTTCCCGCCGCATTCCAAAGATAGATGTCAGTTCTTCGTGCACGGCCTGCAGGAGCTGTGCATCGTCCAGTTCGAGCAGCTCCGGCTGCATTGCACCGCCCACGAATGTTCGCAGCACAATCTGCCCCGCAGGTGCGCGGTTCAGAAACTTGCGACTGCTGAAGCTCACCGCCAAAATCCGCCTGCGCTCCACTGCCGGCACCACCAGACCAAAGGCATCCATTGGATGTTCGAAGTCCTCCAGCTGATGACCGCTCACAATCAATGCACTGCCAGCGTATGGAATCGAACGCAGGCCGCTGCGAAGCCCCGCAAGGCGATCATCGCTCAGCAGTTCTGCGGATGCCCACGCGGGAAGCGTGCTGATCACCGCATCGAAGTCCTGTGTTCCTGCAGAGGATCGCACCCGCCAGCGAGGTCCGGTAAGGCCGTCTTCAGCCGGTGCGATGCTCAGCACCGGAGTTCCCGTCTGAAACACCATTTCGGGGCTGCTGCGAAGATGCCGTTCGAGCACCCCAATCAGGTCACCCAAACCCTTTGCCGGAGTGGTGAAGAGTCCGTAGCGAGCCCCGCTGCCGGAGGCTTCATTGCCGCTTTTTTGTTTCCGCGCCGCACGGCGTTGCGACAGCACACCGCGAATCACGCTCCCGAACGCCTCCTCCATTTCAGGAAATCGCGGCAGCGTTGCGCGAAGACTAAGCCGCTCCGGGTCAGACGTGTAAATGCCGCCAATCAAAGGCTGCACCAGACGATCCAGAGCTTCCGCGCCGAAACGCCGCCGCACAAAACTTGCCAGACTCTCATCGACCACCGCCGGACGCCCGGGAATGAAATACTCCGCCAGCAATCGCAGACGACCAGCCACCGAGAGCACCGGAGACATCAGCAGCGACAGCGGCTTCTCTGGGGCCATCAGCATAAAACCGTCGGGCACCGGGATTGGCCGGCCCCGGGACAGGACCAGCGATCGTCGATAACGCGCGTCCGTGTCGATCAATTGCGGTGTATAGCCCAGTTCTTCACACAGCGCCACACCGGCCGGTTTGTTGGTAATGAAAGAATCAGGCCCCAGCTCCATCAGGAAGCCGTCCGCCTCTTCGGTTCGAATAATCCCACCCAGTCGTCGCGAGGATTCGTACAGCACCACACTTGCCGGCCGGCTGCCTGAAAGCAGCCGATGGGCCGCCGACAAACCACTGATGCCACCCCCAATCACAGCTACTCGCCGCGGCCCAGCAGCCGCTCTGTCCGTCACCACTGAGGTGTTCATGGGCGACGGCCCAGCTCGTGGACGAACTCCACAACCGCCTTGACGTGGTCCGGATTCATGTCCGGCATTACTCCATGACCCAGATTGAAAATATGACCAGGGCGACCTTCGGCCGCCCGCAACACATCCGCAACCCGCTGTTTGAGCACCGGCAGATCCGCATAAATCGAAACCGGATCCAGATTGCCCTGAATCGCCACGTCGTGCCCGAAGGTCCGCCACGCTTCACCCAGATCCGAACGCCAGTCAGTGCCCATCACCTGACCGCCAGCTTCCCGCTGCAGCCTGAGCAGTGCCGGGTTGCCGTTGAGAAAGTGAATCACCGGAGCCTGATCCTGAACCGACTGGATGATTCGCCGGGAATAGGGAAGCACATAACGGTGATAGTCCGCAGGACACAGGCAGCCAGCCCAGCTGTCAAACAACTGCACGCACTGACAGCCCGCACGGATCTGTTCGTGGAGGTACAGGCTGACACTGTCGGAGAGCTTCAGCATGAGTTGGTGCCAGGCGCCGAAATCGTTGTACATCAGCGATTTCGTGTGCACGTAATTCTTCGATCCGCCACCTTCGATGGCATAGGAAGCGAGCGTAAACGGAGCACCCGCGAAGCCGATCAGCGGAATGTCAGCCGGGAGCGCCGCTCGAATCAGTCGAATCGCCGCAAAGACGTAGTTTAAGGATTCCGTGTCAGACAGCGCGATCAGCCGATCCACGTCGGATGGCGAACGCAGCGGATTGTGAATCACCGGGCCCTCACCCTGCTGATATTCGAGGTGGATTCCCATGGGCTCAAGAATCGGCAGCAGATCTGCAAAGAGTATCGCTGCGTCCACCTGCAGGGCGCGCTGAGCAGTGACAGTCACCTCACAGGCAAGCTCCGGAGACTTGCAGAGCTCCATGAAAGTCACCCGACGACGCACCGCCATGTACTCAGGCAGATACCTGCCGGCCTGACGCATGATCCACAGCGGCGTCGTGTCCACAGGCTCGCGTCGCACAGCCTTCATGAAGCGGCTGTTGGCAAGTGCCGGGGAATGCACGGAAGAAGGAACGGCTGTGGTCATTTCAAAAGAACTTCCGTTGGGGGCAGGATTTTCAGGAACGCTTTGGTTGGGGTGATTATCGCAGGTTATCGGGCGTTGTTCTATCCAAAAACCAAACCCTCGTCGGCAATTCTGTACGGCATAATTGACTCGGAACAGGCACTCCCGCGGTGCTTCGCAACGTACAACGCTCGACCAATTCGAGCTCCGTCGCGAACTTTACCCATGAGCAGAATTGTGTTGGCGTTGGACAGGATGTCGCCAGACCGAATCGGTCGCGAAATCAGATCCTCCAGCATCACCTCGTGACTTGTATACAAAAACATTCCGCTGATGCTCCGGCAGTCATACGCACGCTGCTGCACCTGCGGTTCCTGGGAGCGGAACTGCACGCGGAACAGATCCCGAGCCAGCCAGTCGTGTTCCTTTCTGAGCACCTGATGGTAGATGTAGTCGAACAGGTGAAACTGAAACGAATCCGCATCCTGCGAAGTCGGCTCCACCCCGTCCACGACGCAGCGTCGCACACCATGCACAAAATTGCCGTAGAAAAACGCGATCGTCTGATCCAGCCGTCGCATCAGATCCGCTTTGAACTCCTGCCACTCCTCCGGCTGCATGTCCCCAATCGTCACGCGACGGCCACCTCTGGTGAACACGTGGAGGTAGTCAGACCGGGCCGATTCAGACGACCAGACGCTGGCCGCATCGAAATGTCCGGCAAACTGACGTTCCCGCAGCAGCCAGCCGCACATTCGCTCAGCATACTCCCGCTGGTTCTGGGAATCGCCGCGAGTCGTCAGGTCGAAGATCACTCCCCGTTCGCCTTCCTGCTGCCGCCCCGTATCCGCATATCGAACTCCCAGCTGCGTTTTGCCAATGCCGGTTGCGCCCATGACCACCGTGAGTGTTCCGGGGATGAGGCCACCACCGAGCGCTTCATCGAGTTGAGGGATACCAGTGGAGTGTCGCGGAGCAGTCATGAACAGTCCGAATGAAGTTAAAGAGGCATGAGATGGAAAACACCGTCAGAATACAGCGAGTGGCCAGCGCGCACAATCACTCAGTCCCGCTCTGCAGCCAGTTGACGATCTTTCTGGCCGTCGTGGGCATCGGGAGTTTTTCCAGTGATTCCAGAGGATGCCAGCACCAGCCGACAGCCGGTTCAGCCCCCCGATCTGCGGGCGCACATCGAATCACCGTCAACGAAACTCGATAGCGAGTCACCGCATAGACCGTATGCAGCGTACCAGCGAGTGCTCCCGCACGCAGTCCGGTGGACCGCTCGATCAGAGGCTGCAGAGCCTCTGGAAGCACATCGCTGTCTGCTGTGAAGAGCGACCGGCCCCGTGGTTTGCGCGGCACTTTCTGCTTCTGCCCGGCACGCTGCGAAGACCACTCCATTGAGGGAATCTCGCGGCCCAGTTCAGGGCTCAGTTCGATTCGCGGAAAATCGTGCATCCCTGCCCAGCGTTCGCTGAGCCCTCGCTGGCGCAGCAACACCTCACCACCCCGTTCGAGCACCACCGCCAGCTCCGATAACTCTGTCACCGCAGCCCGAGGACGTCGCACAGGAAACTGCTCCGCTCGCCCCTCCTGACGCGCCCGACACAGTGCCGCCAGCGGACAGTCGTCGCAGTGCGGTGCGACAGGAGTGCAGATCCGGGACCCCAGATCCATCAACGCCTGATTAAAGTCGCCGGCGCGGCTGCGGGGAACAATCGATTCGGCGAATTCCCAGAGCTTCTTCCGGCCTGAAGTTGAATCAGAAGGCTCCGTCAGCGCGGTCAGCCTCGCGTACAGCCGCTCTGTGTTCGCCTCCAGAATCGGAGCCGGCAGATCCCAGGCAAAAGCCGCGATCGCTCCCGCAGTGTACCGGCCGATTCCAGGCAACGTCTGCAGCTTCTCCAGCGATCGTGGAAACTCGCCCCCATGCTCTCCACAGATCACCCCCGCAGCCCGATGCAGGTTCCTGGCACGGGAGTAATAGCCGAGACCTTCCCAGTGACGCAGCACCTCATCCACGTCCGCCGCTGCCAGTGCCTGCACCGTCGGAAATCGCACAATGAAACGCTGGAAATACGGGATCACAGCCGCCACTGTCGTCTGCTGCAGCATGATCTCGCTCAGCCAGATCCGATAAGCATCCTGCGTCTCCCGCCAGGGAAGCCGACGACCATTTTCCCCATACCACTGCAGAACCAGCTGCTGCAGTACAGTTCCGTAACCGGACTCCGACTCAGAAACTTCGTCAGGGTCGGCTGAACTGCGGGATGCAATCTGGCGGCGACGCGGCATAGACTTACTGGGAGACAGGTCACAGGGGGCTGCGGATCACAGAGAGACAGCAGTGCCGGAAGCGATGCTGCGGGCTTCAGACCAGCACAGCTGGAGTGCAGCGAGGGCGGTCTCCGCGGACAGGGGACCCGGGTCTCGCTGACCTCGCAGTGCGTCCGCTGCCAGCTGCAGCTCGTCAGTGAATGCCCCACACCACGATCCGTTACCCGTTAACTCCGGATGCGACAGCTTGCCGTCGTTCCCCAGCAGACTCAGCGGACGACTGACGACCCAGTTGCCTGCCAGTGTTCCCGCGTCGAATAACAGCGTCGCGTTCTCAAAGTACAGCTCGAACCCGTGGGCAAACTGCAGGCCCTTCGCCGCAATCCCGCCACTCACGCATGTCACTGCCCGTCCGTCACTATATATATAAGAGGAGTGCACGTGATTCACGAATCCCTCCTGCAACAGTCCCCGCGAAAAAACTCCCGCTGGACGACCACAGGCGTGAGCGATGAAGTGGTTGTCGTGAATGTGCAGGTCGATTCCCCAGCCCCCAAGCTTGCGAAAGTCTGACATGTCACCCGACCAGTCAGGGCGACAGATCACCCGGCGAAAGTTGGCCGCCTGCAATGCCCCAAATCGACCGTCCCGAATGCTCTCCGCCGCAAAACGAAATTCCGGGAAAAACGGCAGCACGTGCGCCACATACAAGGGAACCCCAAGGCGACGACTGGCCTCCACCATCTGCTCCGCTTCTTCCAGTGAAACCGAAATCGGTTTTTCTACCAGCACCGGCTTACCCGACCGCAAACACTCCATCACCACCTCGAAGTGACGGTCCGTCGGCAAACACACGTCCACCAGATCCACGTCCGGATCAGCGATCAGCTGGCGGTAGTCCGAGTACTTTTTCAGGCCGGAGGTATCGACGTGGCCGCCTGGAGGTCCGAAGTTGCCCTGAATTGACGTCCAGTCACCCGCCAGTTTCTTCGCGTCCCGGGTTGCGATGGCCGTCACAGCAGCCCTGTCAAGTGCCGCAGCACCTGTGAAGTGCGTGTAACCCATGAAACCAATGCCAATAATGCCGATCCGCACCATCACCTCAACTCCGTAGACCGCAGAGAAAACACGGGATGCGTCAGACTTCGCGTTCTCCAGAATACAGGGTTTCGGGGGAAAACGGCAGTTCGGACGTTTCGTTTTCGCGGGGTTTTCGGAGGCTTTTTGCTCGGCCGCGATCAACTGCCATTCTGGCAGTCACTCAGGTGCCTGATTTCCGGGCATCTGGGGCTGTCTCGGCATTGCCTAAAAAACAGGCAGTGAAAAACTTTTCCGAATGCGCGAACTTTGAGCAATTTTCAGTTGGCACCGTCTGTAGCGGGTGTTATCGTAGTGACGACGTCGTCGATCTGATGTCGGCGGCTCCTGCCGCAGCGCGCGTCGCTCCGGCAAATCCGGCAGGTCTTTAAGTGCCGCCGGCGGTGGTTCAGGGATGATTTCTTTCGACAAAAGGAGTATTCCACATGTTGGTGCTGTCAAGAAAAACCAGCGAACGCATCCGGATCGGCGACGAGGTGGTGGTGACCATCGTTCGCATCGGTCCCAATTCAGTGCGTATCGGCATCGAAGCCCCCAAAGACACCAATATCGTCCGCGAAGAACTCTGCAATTTCTCCACCTCAGAGCAACCTTCTGCCGCACCGACGTCCGCTCGGTAACTACTTTGGGCTTGCCCTGATCTCTTCGGGGCCTCCGCTTCAACCACAAAGTCACTCAGGCCAGGGTCTCCCTGGCCTTTTTTATTTCCATGATTTCATCGATTTCCGCTTGCGTCAGCCTTCGCTGGCGTTAATCTTTGGAGGCAACGGTTACCCCCCTTATATCGCAATTCGGGATGCTGCCTTGAAAACCATTCTTCTGATGCGCCACGCTGAAGCCCAATTCGAACAGGGCGACCAGACGGACTTCGATCGAACGCTCACACCCGACGGCGAACAGATGGCGTCACAAACAGGGGCAATCCTTAAAGAGCACGGCGTGAAAATCTGCCGCATCCTCGCATCCTCCGCACCGCGTACTCTCCGCACCGCACAGCTCGTCGCTGCCCAGGCCTGCCCCACCACCCCACTTGTGCCACTGACGGAACTCTACGCCAGCTCCACCGAACGGCTCCTCAACACACTCTTCCGACACTGCTGCCCCGACGAAGACTCAATCCTTCTCGTCGCGCACAACCCAGGCGTCTCCGGGCTGATGTGTCGCTGGGCCAACCGCGATCTCTCCGTCCAGCCTGCAACGCTGCTGGCGTTCACCGCCGACACCGACGACTGGGGCGCCTTCACAAGACCCCCCTGCCGTATCGACCTGTTCATCCGGAACGCTCAGTTGCAGCCCCCGCTCGATGACGCTTAGATCACACGCCGTGAATCCTCCCACCACCGCAATTCCTCTCCCCAAAGGTGCTTCACGTGTCCCAGCCCGCCACCTCCGACTCGTCTTCCGCTGTCGCAGGCCAGGCCACGGCCGAACAACTCGCCGCTCTCGCGCTGTCACTCGCACCTGGCCTCGGCCCGCGACTGCTCACTCTGCTCCTCGAACACTTCGGTGACTGTCAAACGATCCTGCAACAGTCAGCTGCCAGCCTGCGTCAGATCAGCGGCATTGGTCCGCAAATCGCAGCGGCGCTCACAAACCCCTCGCTTTCGCAGCAGGCTGCAACACTCTGGTCCGACTGCCTGAACAGCTCTGTGCGACTGTACTTCCCCGGCTCAGGCCAATACCCTTCTCGCCTTCACGAAATCTGCGATCGTCCGCAGGTTCTGTACGCTCGCGGAACTCTGCTTCCCACCGATGCACTGGCAATTGCCGTTGTCGGGTCTCGGCGTTGTTCCGTGTATGGCGTCCGTCAGGCTGAACGTTTTTCCGCTCAGCTGGCCCGTGCCGGCTTCACCGTCGTCAGCGGACTTGCCCGCGGCATCGATACGGCAGCCCACCGCGCAGCCCTGCAGGCGGGCGGACGCACTCTCGCTGTACTCCCCGGCGGCGTCGATACCATCTACCCGCCTGAAAACCAGTCGCTCGCCGACGAAATTACTCAGCAGGGTGCTCTCATCAGCGAAATGCCGCTCAACCAGCAAATTCTTCCCGGCCTGTTTCCACAGCGAAATCGCATTATCAGCGGAATGTCACTCGGTGTCCTCCTGATCGAAGCGTCCGCTCGGTCCGGCGCCCTCTATACGGCCCGTCACGCCCACGAACAGGGACGCGAGGTCTTCGCAGTGCCAGGTCCCATCGACAGTCTCGCCAGCGCCGGCTGCCACCAGCTCATCCGCGACGGCGCGGTGCTCGTTCGCCACATCGACGACATCCTCGAAGCCCTCGGACCACTCCCTTCCCCTGTTCACATCACCCCCGACACCGCCGTGCACTCGCCCCGCGAACTCACCCTGAACGCCATCGAATCCCAGGTGCTCAGCCACATCTCGCCTCAGCCCACACCCGTCGATGAACTCCTGCGCCTGCTGCCCGCAGAATCCTCCCAGGTACTCGCCACTCTCACCGTTCTCGAAGTTCGCCGCCTCATCCGTCGCCTTCCCGGTAATTTCGTGGTACGGTACTCCTGATCGTCCCCTCCGCCTGTGCCTCGGAACGTACCATGACCATCCCGCTGCCACAGTCCTTTAATCTCGGCGACTGGCTCCAGTTCTGCTCCACTCTGTCCACTCCCCTCATCATCCTCTGCGCCCTGCTGCACCTCGCCTTCTTTGCCTGGCTGCGATTCTGGTGCCAAGACGACCTCAAAAAACTCAGGCAAGCACTCGAAGACTTCACACTCCCTCTCCGCCACCGCAGCGTCCTCGACCGCGCCGATTCACTCCCCGCCCAAATCGATGCCTTCGTTCTGGACATCCACGAAGTCCTCTCCAACCCCGCCCTCCAAACTGAACGCGCCGACCTGCTCAGACGAATCAAAATCCTTGACGAAAAACGCCGCTACCTCGATTCACTTCGCTTCGACACCGCCTGGAATGCTGCCCGCAGCATGATCGAAGCCTACCCGCTCAGCGGCATCCTTGGAACCATCCTCGCCATCGGCTCGGCACTCCACTCTGAATCCCTCACGACCGCTGCCACAGCCACCGGCTCAGCCACAACACCCGCTGCGGCTTCCATCCCGGCGAATTCGGACTCCACCGCCCTGAATACACCGCCTGCGCCCGCCCCCCCAACCGCAGCGGCCTCTGTTTCGCTGGTGATGGACCGCTTCGGTGACTCCATCTGGTCCAGCTTCGCCGGGCTGCTCGCCGCCATCATCCTGATGTTCATCAGCAGCCTCAGCGAAGTTCGCTTCGGCCGACTGTCAGAATGCCGCACCAGCGTTCGCCAGGTCGTCGCCACCGCCCGCCGGGAACTCCTGCTGTCCACCATGCCCGCCGCCACCTCCCCGGAGCCGCTCGCATGATTACCCGACGACGCCTCACACTGCAGCTCACTCCGCTGCTCGACCTGATGCTCATCGTCATGTTCTCACAGCACCTTGCCTACAAACAGCAAAACGCCAGCGAACAACAGGCCCTGCAGCAACGCCAGCAAACACTCACTTCCCAGCTTCAGTCGCGCGAAACCGAACTCGCCCAGCAGCAGGCTTCTCTCTACCGACAGTACCTCGATACCACCCGACTGCTCCAGTCCCTGCTCTCCCCAACACAAAACTCAGAGCTGGCCAAACAGCTCGAAAACTTCCCCGAAGTCCGCCAGACGCTGCAACAGCAAATCAGCACATCCCCCGACGGAGCCGCTCGATTTCTCACTCAGGTTTACGAGATGCAGAAACGTGTCACCATCTGGGAAATCCACGTGCTCGACAGCGGCCGCGCAGAACTCCGTGCTGGTCAGCTCACAGAATCCACCGATTTCGACTCACCCAAAGAATTCGCCGAACGACTCTTCCTTGCCTCGAAACGCATCGATCCCGCACCGTCCACCCTTACAATCGTTCTGCTTTCCTGGGGCGACACACAACTGCGGCACCGCAAAATCGCTGATGAAGGCATCAAACAGCTCGTCCAGGACCTCCGCAAAGACGCGGACGGCATTCGCTGGTATGATTTCTCTGTCACCGGATACCGCCCCGGTGGCTCAATCACGGATTCCAGGCCACCGACCCCCAACCCTTGATCAACGCCCGCCGATCACCCCACTTTCCGGGAACACCCTCCGATGCCCGAATCGCCTCTTACCAGCATCTCCCGGCTCCGACAAGTCCTCCGCATCGTCACCGCTGCCCCCCGCGCCGGACTTGTCGGCGGGGTGCTCCTTATCTGCTGCGCCCTCATGCTCCTCCTCCAGAGCCTCGGCCTCAACCTCGGACTCGGAACCGCCACGTCTTCCTCAGTTGCTGATTCGTCTGAAAGTGACACACTCCCGGAATCGTCCCCAGCCAGCCCTCGATCCCTTGACACCACCTCAGGCACAGACATCAGCTCGCTCCCCCCACAACCTGTGCTCACGATTCTGATCGACGAACGCACCTATAAAATCCGCATGTCCGCCGATTCTGAACCCATCTACCGCGAATGCTCTCTCCCTGAAGTCCTCTCTCTCGCTGAAAAAACCACCGGTGACGTCAACGGCTATCGCATCAAAATCGTTCTCCGCGAAACCGCCCGCCAGTCCACCGAAACAGCCCTCCTCGAATCACTGGCAGCAAACGGCATCGACCGCAAGTTGATCCTCATCCAGGAAGAGACCGTTCCATAAGAGTCACACGCTGCAGCGATGGATCAGATTACGCACCAAAGGTGCGCGGCACTGGTGGGAAAGCTGGAATCGCGCTGGCACCGCCGTTTGCCCGCAGGCTGCCGCCCAATGGCGTTGACTTTCTTGCGGAAAGATCATCTGGCTCCCCTCTCCCCGGACCGGGGAGAGGGGTCGGGGGTGAGGGGTGAAACGCGCCTGCCACGCGCAGCACGGACAGTGCAGAAGGATGCTGGATTCACAGTGTCGTGGAAGTACTGACGAT
>Ga0169931_10003001_pt1 | contig 27121 bp, 25 predicted proteins | sample Kivu_15m_20L_FD_129675 | JGI IMG/M metagenome (GOLD analysis project Ga0169931, IMG submission 129675) | Freshwater microbial communities from Lake Kivu, Western Province, Rwanda to study Microbial Dark Matter (Phase II) - Kivu_15m_20L... | ecosystem: Environmental > Aquatic > Freshwater > Lake...
CCAGCCTTCGGTCCCTTCCGGGTCGCGGATGCGGCGCCAGAGTTCGAATTCGCGCACGATTTCCACTGGCAATTCGCGGCGCTGATAGGTCCATTCGATGGGGAAGCGCGTGCCAGGGCCGCTCCGCATATTCACCTCATCGGACCGGAGCGCGGCAAAGCGCGGCAGCGGCAGGCCAGTGACGGACCCGGTGGTCGGCGCGCGTTCCGACGGCGGAGGCGCGGGGGCGGGTTCGGGTGGTTTGGCGGCGCCAGCGGTGGCGGCAGCACCCGCCGCGGCGCCGGCTGCCACACCTGCGGCGGCCCCGGCAGCGGCGCGATTGCCCTGCCCTGCCTGCGGTTGTGCCGCGGGGCGCTGTTGCTGGGTGGCCGGGCGCTGCTGTTGCCCGGCGGGACGCTGCTGTCGCGGCTGGCGTTGGACATTGCGCTGCGTCGCTTGCGGCTTTGCCGGAGGGTTCACCACCGGCGGGCGCGCTTCGGGCCGCTGCGGCGGCGCCGGTGCAGCCTGGCGCGGCGGCGGCACATTCTGCGCGCCACCCAGGCTCGATTGGCCAAAGGCTGGCGCGGCCAGCATCAGGGCGCTTAGAATCGGCAGAAGGCGGAAACAACGCATGGCAGCATCTCTTCCGCCCCTAGGGGCCAAGGTCAAGCGCTAGTTGGGGGTAGGCGCCTTAAACCCGGGAACTCGGCCGGTAGAAGGGTTCATGCCGGGATGGGTCTATGGAATCGGCATAGAAGCGCTTCGCGTGCGGCAGCAGGGCCTTGGAAAGCTGGCGCCGTTCCACCTCATCATCCGCCAAAGCACGGTTCAGATCATCATGCAGCGCCTTCAGCGCGGAATCACGGTCAACCCGCGTGAAGCGCCCTTCCTGATAAATCACTTCCCCATCGCACATCACAGCGCGCACGGCGCTTGCCTTGGCGCGCTGCACCACGGCATCCAGGGTAGGCGTGAGTTCATCAAGGTACGGGTAGGCGATGCTGTCCCAATCAATCAGCGACAAATCCGCCCCCTTGCCGACTTCAAGCGTGCCAAGGCTATCGCGCCAGGAAGTGGTACGCGCACCACCAACCGTTGCCATGCGGAGCACCTGGCCCATGCCCGGTACCTCATTAACGCCCATACCGGGCACGCGATGGGCACGCAGCACCAAGCGCAATTCCTGCAGCATATCGCGGTCATCATTGATGCCGGCCTCATCCAGCCCGATCGCGGTAGTGATGCCGCGGGCTTCGAAGCGATTGAGCGGCGCCACGCCGGAACGCAACCGGAAATTCGATGAGCAGTTATGGCAGATGCAGCTGCCGGTCTCGGCTAGCCGTTCAATATCCTTCTCATTCAGCCAGACGCCGTGGCCGAGCGTCATATTCGGCCCCAGCAAGCCGAAGCGATCGAGATATTCCACCGCCGTGCCGCCACCGCGGCGGCGCGCATATTCCTTCTGATAGGCGGTTTCCACGAGGTGCATATGGATCGGCGCATCATGGCTGCGTGACAGCTCTGCCATCGCGGCCAAGGCCTTGTCGGAGCACCAATGCAGATTGGCCGGCGCCAATTGCACGCGTACGCGCCGCTTGGCGTTGTGGCTGCGATGAAGGTTGCGGAACAGATCGAGGTTATCTTCCAGCGACAATTGAAAACGGTCAAACCAGCGCTGCATCGGCCCGCGCAATTCAAGCGGCAGGCTCGCCACAAAATCCTGATCCGCCTGATAGACCAGCCGGTTCTGGTCACGCAGCGCGAAGCAATAGGAAACGCGCATGCCGATATCCTCATAGGCGCGGATGATCTCACCGGCGCGCTTCTCAACATCAGGCAACTTGCCCGGTGCCCAGCCATGCAAATGCTGCACGGTGGTAATGCCCGACCCGATCATCTCAAAAGCGGAATAGAGCGTATCGAGGTAAGGGTTCACATTGCGCGCCACCATGCGCGTGACGAACCAAAGTTCCAAAGGCATATCGGGGGAGCCCAATTGCACCGGCGTCAGCCCGACATGGTGATGCGCATTGACAAAGCCGGGCAGCATCACTTCGCGCCCCGAGCCGACCACCGGCAGGCTTGGATGCTTGCGGTGCAGATCATCATAGGTGCCAATTTCGGTGATGACGCCATCTTCCTGGATCAGCGCGCCATCGGCGATTTCCTCAACGGCGGTGGCCGACAGGGTTTTGGTGATCATGGCGCGGCTGCGCACAAGGGTTGCGGCCATCAGGGCACTCCGGTCTGGGCAGCTTCAGCTTACCGCGAAACCGAAGCCCCGAAAGCGGGGGGTCTGGACGGCGCGGCGTGAAGCACGGATGCTTCCCCCCAAAGCAAGTCGGAGGAAAGCATGCTCAGTCTCAAAGGCAAGGTTGCCATCGTCACCGGCGCAGGTTCGGTCGGTCCCGGTTGGGGCAATGGCAAGGCAACGGCCGTGTTGCTCGCGCGCCAGGGTGCCAAGGTCTTTGGCTTGGACAATAACGCCGCCGCGGTTGAGGAAACCATCAGCATCATCAAATCGGAAGGCGGCGAAGCGGCTTCGCATATCTGCGATGTGCTCGATTTCGAAAGTTTTCAGGCGGCGGTGGAAGCCGGCGTCGCGCGTTATGGCCAATTGGACATCATGGTGAATAATGTCGGCGGCTCACACCCCGGCGGCGCGGAATCCATGCTGGAGGAAGTCTGGGATCGCCAGGTGGATTTCAACCTGAAATCCGCTTTCCTTGGCTGTAAATTCGCCCTTCCCCATCTGAAGAAGCGGCCAGGGAGTGCGATTGTGAATATCTCCTCCATTGCCGGCTATCGGATGCAGGCGGCACGGCCGCATGTTGCCTATAGCGCCACCAAATACGGCATTGTCGCGTTGTCCAAATCAGTCGCCATTGAAAACGCCAAGGCAGGCGTGCGCTGCAATACCGTGGTGCCGGGGCTGATGCATACACCTTTGGTGGAACATCGCCTGGTCCGCCAATTGGGCGGCAATGACGCCGCCGCGCTGATCGCCAAGCGTGATGCGCAAGTCCCGCTTGGCAAGATGGGTGATGGCTGGGATATCGCCCATGCGGTGCTGTTCCTGGTCTCGAATGAGGCCAAGCACATTACGGGGACGGAACTGATCGTGGATGGCGGCATTACCGCGACGGGCGCGGTCTGACACCAAGGGGCAAAACCATGCAGCACAAACTCTCCCGCCGCGCGCTGACCAGTGCGGCGCTTGGCATACTCGGCACGCCCGCACTGGTGCGCGCGCAAGACACCTTCCCCAATCGGCCCATTACGCTGGTGGTGCCCTCCCCTGCCGGTGGCGGCACGGATTTCAGTGCGAGGCTGATTGCCGATCAGCTTGGCCGGGCGCTGGGCGGTTCCATGGTGGTGGAAAATCGCCCCGGCGGGAATGATGTGGTGGGGCTTACGTCTGTCCTGCAAGCGCGGCCGGATGGCCATACGTTGTTATGTGGCTATTGCGGCACCACGACCGGGCGGGTTGCGGTTGGTACCCTGGGCGGAATTGTCCCGGCGCGGGATTTCATCCCCATTGGGCAGATCACCGATACCCCGCAGCTTTTCGTCACCCACCCATCGGTGCCGGTGAATTCGATGCGGGAATTCATCGCCTATGCCAAGCAAAGGCCAGGCGATCTGACCTATGCCTCGGCGGGTGTTGGGTCCATGCATCATCTGGGCGCTGAATTGCTCAAGCTGCGCGCGGGCATTGACATGCTGCATGTGCCCTATCGTGGCACTGGCGAGACGATCCGTGATCTAATCGCAGGGCGCGTGCATTTCTACATGAACTCACCGCCGCCACTCACGCCACTGGTCGCAGATGGCAAGCTGCGCGCGCTTTGCGTCAGTTCCAATGAACGCCATCCGGGCATGCCCAATATCCCCTCAGCGAAGGAGGAAGGGCTGGCGGATCTCGACCTCAATGTCTGGTTCAGCTTGTTCGCGCCGCGCGGCACGCCGGAACCGGTGGCGCGCCTGCTCGCCCAAAAATTGAATGAGGTGTTGGCAGAACCCACCATCCGCAAACGCGCCTTTGACGCCGGCGCGCTGGTGGAGCCTTCCTCACCGGAAGCGCTCGCGGCCCGCATGGAACGCGAAACGGCGGCCTGGGCCGAGGTGGTGCGCGCCGCCAAAATCACCGCTGGTTAACCCTTCTGGCGCAGGCGGTGGCGCACTTCACGGTAACTTAACCGATAAGGGCGAAGATGCCCTCAGGTGATCCACGCGGGATCGCCTGATGGTGGACCATGCCGATTCCAAACTACGCCGATGCCGTGCGCTTTGTGCGCCGCCAGCCGCGGATCAATGCCAGCACCTTGGCCGATGGCCTTGGCATCCGCTGGAGCTTGGCGCTGGATTATCTGGAACGGATGGAACGTGCCGGCGTGGTGGGCGCGATTGAGGATGATGGCTGGTGGCCGGTAACGCGCGTTGAAGGCCCGCCAGCGGCGCGCAAACCTGGCACAGGCGCCAAAGGCACTTCGCTACGCCGTGGCAGCCCGCCCGAGGCTCAAAGGCCGGCAGAAGCCCATGCCCTGCCACCGCCAGCCAGCGCCGCCACCAATAGTGACCAACAGCAATTGCTGGATAAGCTGCGCGAAGCTGCCCGCGTACTGATGGCCGAGCAGGAGAATATGCAAAAGCTCCGCGATGCCTGCCGCTTGCTGATCGCCGAACGCGAAGCCTGGAAACGTCGCGCCTTGGCCGCCGAAGCGCGCATGCTGACCGAAGAAGCCGATGAAATGGATCGTCAGCGCTTTGATGCGTTGCGCCGTGTGCTTGCGCGCGAATTGCACCCGGACTACGCACCGCCCGATCGCGGTGATTTGTCGCTGCGTGAGGCGCTATTCAAATCTATCTGGCCAAAGGTGGAACAGATCGAACGCAAGGGGCGTTCCGGTTAAGCGAATCTACCGCCCCAGCCACCGCGCCAGACGCTCTGGCGCCGCCGCCATATCCGCTTCCGGCCCGCAATAGGAAAAACGCAAAAACCGCCCGCCGCGGCCGCGGTCAAAATCAAGCCCTGTCGTGGCGGCAATCCCGGCACCTTCCAGCATGGCTGCCGAAAACGCTGCACTGTCATTGGTGAGTGCGGAGACATCGCACCACAGATAAAAAGCGCCATCAGCGGCGGCGATGCGTTCAAACCCCGCACACGGCAGGCCGGCCAGCAGGACAGCACGGCTGCGCGCATACGCTGACTTATTGCCCTCAAGTTCTTCGCGGCAATCCATGGCGGCTTCTGCGGTGACTTGCGCGATATGCGGCGCGCTGATGAACATGTTCTGCGCTAGGCATTCCACCGGGCGGATCAAATCCTCGGGCAGCACCAGCCAACCGATGCGCCAGCCGGTCATGGACCAGTATTTGGAAAAACTATTCACCACCACGGCGCTGTCGCTAAAGGCTGCCGCGCTGCTTTCCACGACCGTGCCCCAGCTGAGGCCGTGATAAATCTCATCACTGATCAGCCGCACGCCTTCCGCATGGCACCAGCGCGCAATGGCGGCCAATTCATCCGGCGCCAGCATGGTGCCGGCGGGGTTGCAGGGGCTCGCGATAATCAGCCCGGCCGGGCGCGGGTCGAGCTTTTCCAGCATCGCCACTGTTGGTTGAAAGCGTGTAGTCGCGTCGCATTCCAGCAATTGCGGGCGCATGCCAAGTGCTTGCAGGATATTGGCATAGGGCGGGTAGAAGGGGGCCGCCATGGCGATCGCATCACCCGGATCAAACGCCGCCAGAAAGGCCAGCGGAAAGGCCCCTGAAGCGCCCATGGTCACGGCAATCCGCCGTGCCGGCACAACCAGCCCGTAATGGTCCAGATAATGCTGCGCGATGCGCTCCCGCAGCGACACCAGCCCAAAGGCTTCCGTATATCCGAGCGGCGCGCCGAGATGCAGCGCGCGGATGGCGGCCTCAGCCGCGCCGCGCGGGGCCCCCGTGCCGGGCTGGCCGACCTCCATGCGAATAATGCCGGGCGCGCCGGGCGGCAGGCTGGCCGCGCGCGCATTGGCCGCCGAAATCACATCCATCACCAGAAATGGCGGCGCCTCAGCCCCGCGCCCTATCTTGAGCGCCATGATCAGCGCCCAAAGCTTCCAAGGGCGACACCACCACCGCGCCGATCAGCCGCCCCAATGCAGGCCGGGCTATTGCTGGGCACCAGCCCGGCACAGGAAATCACCACACCGCGCCCGGGCGCCGGCACCCCGGCATAAGGGTCAGCCGGGCCGCCCCGGCGCTGCACCGCTGCCAAGGGCAGGGCCGTTGCCGCCAAGGCCGCCGGCCCACCGCTGCCGGAAGCTGCCGCGCGGAAGCGCCGCAGATCGGGCCGCGCAAGAATCGCTACCGGCAGGGGTGCCGCCTGCACCTGGCCAATCCCTGGTGCGGCGGCCAGCAAAATCCCCGTACCCGGCACAATGCGGCCGGTACCGAAAAGATTATTCATGCTGAAGGCGCAGGATACCGCATTCCCCTCCCGGTCCAGCGTAATCAGGGAAGCCCCCGCCCCGGCCCCGGCAGCGCCATCCGTCCCTGGCGTTTGCCCCGCCATCGCCGCTTGCAACGCCCCCGCCATGCCCGGTGATGCCTCGGTGCTCAGCAGCACCAGATCGGACCCCTGGGCCGAGCGGGCAGGACCGCCGACACGCGCCCGCGTCGTGCGGAGTTCCGCTTCAGTCAGGCCCCCACCCGACATCATGGACCCTTCAACCAACCTCTCAGCCAGATTGCCCTGATAAAGATCACCGATACCCAGCGGTGCGGCGCGGAGCTGCGCCAGCGTCGCGCTCAAATCCGGCTGGACGATGCGATCATCGAGCCTCAGCACACCGCCACCCGGGCGGGCGAAAACCTGCCTTGCGCTTGGGTCTTGCAGCAAAGGCCCAGCCACCACGGCAAGATCATCGGCCAGGGTGCGGCTGATTTCCGTGCCAAGCCGCGCCAAATCCTCGGCGGGGCGGATCAGATCCTCGATCCTGAAGCGCCCGGCATTGAGGTGCAGCGCGAAAAGCCCGCGCGCCATGGCGGGCAAAGCGGCCGGACGGTCAGTCCCCGCGGGGATTTCGGTCCGCGCGCCAGCAGGGAAGATGATGGCGCGTGCCGAACCGCGCTGCGCATCCAGCGCCACACAAGCGCCCCCGCCGCCAAGCCCGGCGCGGGAAGGCAGCGTCACCGCCATGGTAAAGGCGCCAGCCACCGCGGCATCCACCGCAGAGCCACCACCAGAGAGGATATCGCGCGCCACAATCGCCGCGCGGGGTTCATCCGCCGCCACACCGCCCAGGAAGCCCGAGACATGGCCCGGCGTGCCAAAGGGGATACTCGACCGGCCCGTTACTGTCTCAACCGTGCGATCCACGGTGGATTCCACCGTCTGGCAAGCCGCCAAGGCCAGGCCAAGCCCAATGCCGAGCAAACCCCGCCCCAGTTTCATCCTGCCGCCATGCTGCATCATGCCGTTATTCTTCCTGACTGGCCGCGCCAGCAGGCGCGTCGCGAATAGGGATTAGCATAGAAGCGCCCGAGTCCAAGGGCGGGGGTCAAGAATCGCTTCTTGCCTCATGGCGCTGGGCAGGCTTGGTTAGGTGTCAACGTCACGTCGGGGACCCCGCCATTATGCAAAGACGCTTGCTGCTTTCCGCCCTTGCCGTAACCCTGGGTGGGCCTGCCTTGGCCCAGGGCTTCACGGAAGCGCAGCGCGCCGAAATCCTCACCATTCTGCGCGATGCGCTGCGCCGCGACCCGACCCTGCTGCGTGAGGGGCTCGCCGCGCTGCAAGCGGCCGAGGATTTTGAACGCAACGCCACCCAAGCCACCGCCATCCGCGCGCATGAAGCAGCACTTTTGAGGAACCCCACCGACCCTGTGCGCGGCAATCCGCGCGGCGATGTGACGATTGTGGAATTCTTCGATGCGCGCTGCCCTTTCTGCAAAAGGCTTGCTGGCGAAATGGCAGAATTGCTGCGCAAGGATCGCAATATCCGCGTGGTGATGAAGGATTTGCCGGTGCTGGGTCCGGCTTCCGTTATGGCCGCCCGCGCGTTGCTGGCCGCGCAACGACAGGGTAAATACAATGAATTCTATGACCGGCTGATGGCGCTACGCGGCGAACCAACGGAAGCCGCGATGCGCGCCGAGGCTGAGCGGATCGGCATGGATATCCCCCGCTGGCAGCGCGATATGCTGGACCCTGCGTTGCAACATCGCATTGATGCCAACATGGAATTGGCCCGCGCGCTCCGAATTGAAGGCACGCCCGCCTTGATTATTGGCGATGCCTTCATTCCCGGCGCTGTGCCGCTCGCGGATTTGGAACGCGCGGTCGCTGAGGTGCGCCGCGCCAGGAGATGATTGGCTAAGCTACGGCGCCGTAAAACCCGCCTTCTTGTGGCTGCCATCGCAATAGGGCGCCTTGGCGGTTTGGCCGCAGCGGCAGAAGGAAGCCTGCGGGGTGCGGTCAATCTCCTCGCCCGCAGCATTCTGCACAATCATGGGACCGGAAGCGCGCACCGAACCATTGGGCTGCGGGTCCAGATTGACCGGCCCGGTCACGCCAGAAATATCGCGCCCTTCGCGCTTGGCCGGCGTGCCGGTCAAGGCAATCCCAGCACTCTTGTGGCTGCCATCGCACCAGGGGCCGTTTTTGGTCGCACCGCAACGGCAGAGCCAAGCCTCGCCGCCTTCAATCGGTGCGCCCTTCAGGGTGAGCTCACCCTTCAGGTGCAGCGGGCCACCGTCGCGCGTGGTGATGATGGTTGCGGTCATGATGCGTGTCTCCAGAAAAATGTTTGATCCAATGTGGCGGTTTACGCGGCACCTGACCAGCCCGCCCCGGGATCAATCGGGAAAACCGGGCGCGGCAGGCGCTTCCACGGGAAATTGACCAAAACGGGGCTGGTAAGACCCGGCACATCCACTTCTAGAATGCGCTCATCGGGGAAGAATTCATCAAAGCCGGCGCGGAAATGCCCGCGTGACTTCACCACCACAACGCGCGCGTCGGCGATATCCACGCCGAACATCTCCATCATGCGCGGTTCATGGCATTGGCGGCGCAGGCTCGCCAGCACCACGCGAATGCCGCTGCCTTCAAGTTCAAGCAGCGCAGCCGGGCCAAGGTCAAAGGCGCGCCCGGCCATGGTGCCGCGCCTTCCCACCCCCTTGCCATCCGATAGTTTCAGGATGCGCGCAGGGGCAGAGAAGCTTGCGGAAAATTCGCTCGGGTTGCGGTTGAATTGCGCGGTGAAGCGCGCCCCCTCACCCAGCTTATGGGCTTCCTCGGCCAGGTAAGGATCAACAAAATTGGCAAGCACCACGCCCGCCACCCCCGCCTCATGCAAGGCGCGCAGCACATAGGCCGTATTGCCGCGCCCACCACCGCCCGGATTATCGGCAACATCGGCAATCAGCACGGTGTCAGCGCCTTCAGCCGCCGCCTTGGCTCGGGCGGTGACATCACCCAAGGACATCAGCTTCGCCACATAGCGCCGCCGATCCGCCCAGGTGGCGCGCGCAATTTCCCGCGCCGCCGCATCAGCAAGCGCCTGATCCCCGCCGCGTGCCGTGACAATCACGGTCATGCCGCATTTCGGCAAATCGGAAAAAACAAAGCCGCCGCAAATGGACGCATTGGCAATGCGCGGATCACGCGCCATCAGCGCCTCACATTCCGCCATACGATCCGCATAAGGGCCTCGCGCCGTCAGCAGGCTGACCGATGGCGGTGTGATGGGCAAGCGCACAAAGCCGCGCGCGAAACGCTGACCGCTGAGCGCCTCACGCAGCAGATCGGCAGCCTCAGCGGCGCGTTCGCGCATATCCACATGCGGGTTGGTACGATAGCCGATGAAGGCATCCACGGCGCCGATCAGTTTTTCGCTGATATTGCAATGCAGATCATGGGTGCAGAGGATCGGCACCGCAGGCCCCACAATGGCGCGCACCATCGCCGCCATGGTGCCATCGCTATCCTCATCACCTGTCGCGCTGCTCGCGCCATGATTGGCGATATAGACACCATCCAAAGGGAGCGCCGCCGCCAAACCGGCCCGCATTTCATCCAGCGCGTCATTCAACAGGCTTTGATCAATCGGCCCACCAGGCGGCGCTGCCATGACCAGAATGGGCAGTGGCACCCAAGGCCCGGTTTCATCCATGCGCTTGTAGAAACCAGGGATTTCCGATGGCAGATGGCTGACCGGCTGACGCGCCAGGCGCGAGATGGCTTCCCCCCTTTCCAGGCATTGCCGGGCGAAATCTTCCTTCACTGTGACCGGTGCGAAGGCATTTGCTTCCAAATGCAGCCCCAGAATGGCGATGCGCGGCGCGCGCGGCATTGGCTGAACCATATCTGTAACATTCCCCAGGATAGACGTGTGGCGTGACTTGTATAAAATCGCACCTCAGAAAGATAATTGAGGGGAAGTTTGCTGGGCACGCAATCCGCAAACACGGAGGCTCAGGGGCGCGTCGTGCCGCATTTCGCGGTCGGATTCGCGGTACCCGATCTGCGCCCTTGGCTTGGCGGCAATTGCGGCATCCCGGGCGTTTGGACCTTCACTGGCACCGCCCCCGGCCCGCATCTGGCGCTGGTGGCGCTCACCCATGGCAATGAAATCGCTGGCGCCGCGGTGCTGGCGGAAATGCTTGTGGCCGGCATCCGGCCAGAGCGCGGCAGGCTCAGTCTGATTTTCGCAAATACAGAAGCCTACCTGGCCTTTGATCCGGCAAACCCGACCGCAACACGCTATCTGGATGAGGATCTGAACAGGCTTTGGGGCGAGGATCGGCTGCAAAGCCCGCGGGATTCGCGGGAGATGCGCCGTGTGCGCGAATTGCTGCCCGTGATCGAAAGCGCGGATGTGCTGGTGGATATGCATTCCATGCTCTGGCCATCCGATCCGCTGACCCTGGCCGCCGATACGGAGCGCGCGATCAGGCTGGGCCAATCGCTTGGCACGCCGCGCCTGACAGTGGCCGACCCTGGCCATATCGCCGGGCGGCGCCTGGTGGATCATGCTCGCTTTACCGCCCCTGGGGCGAGCACAGCCGCCGTGCTGGTGGAAGCCGGGCAGCATTGGGAAGCGGCAACCATCGCGGCCATGGCCACAACCGCGCGCCGTGCGCTGGGGCTTTATGGCATCATCGGCCCTGCCCCGCCCCCCTGGCCGGAGCCCCCTTTGCTGGCGCGGGTGACCGAAACAATCACGGCCAATTCGCATAGCTTCATTTTCGCTCGGGATTTTCGCGGCGGTGAGATCATCCCGAAGGCGGGCACCGTCATTGCCCAGGATGGCGCGCGAGAGATTCGCACACCACATGATGATTGCCTGCTGATCATGCCAACCCCAGTGGCGCCGCGCGGGCATACCGCCGTGCGCCTCGCGCGGTTTGAAGCCCCTCTCTAGCCCATAGGGCTTGCGCGAAAGCCCGGGCCGCGCTTGCCTGCCCGCATTGTGTAACTTTGGGGAAGACCAAATGCCTGCCTTGAACCTGATTACCTTTGCGGACGCAGCCGGAAGCCGCGCGGGCGTGCTGCTTGCGGGCGGGCGCGTGCTTGACTTGGCCGTGGCGATGCCGCCGGCGCGTGACATGATTTCCATCATCGAAGCCGGCGCGCCGATGTTGGCCGCAATCCGCGCGATTGCCGCCAATCCGCCCGCCCATGCGCTGCTGCCGCTGACGAGCGTTGCCCTCCAAGCCCCCATCCCACAGCCGCGCCGGAATGTGTTTTGCGTGGGCCGCAACTACATGGACCATGTCGCGGAAGGTGATCGCACGCGCGGCATCACCCAAAGCGAAGTGCCGAAATACCCGCAATTCTTCACCAAAGCCGCCGATTGCGTGATTGCCCCCGGTGCGAAAGTGCCAACGCATGAGGGTGTGACCAAATGGCTGGATTATGAGGTTGAGCTGGTGGCGATCATCGGCACCGCCGGCCGCGATATTCCGAAGGAAAAGGCGCTTGAGCATGTCTATGGCTGGACCATCGGCAATGACGTGACGGGGCGCGATTTGCAGCGCCGCCATGGGCAGTGGTTCAAGGGCAAGTCGCTGGATCGTTCCTGCCCGCTCGGCCCCGTGATTGTGCCGGCGGGGGATCTGAGCGCCGCTGATCTGGCGATTGGTCTCAAGATCAATGGCGAACAGCGGCAAGCGAGCCGCACCAGCAAGATGATTTTTGATGTGCCGGAGATCATTCATCAGCTCTCTGCCGGCTTTACCCTGCTGCCTGGCGATGTGATCATGACCGGCACGCCGGAAGGCGTCGGTTACGCCATGCAGCCGCCGCAAACACTGAAGGCCGGCGATGTCATGGAACTCACCATTGAGGGCATTGGCACGCTGACCAATACGATCAGCGACTAAATCCGCGATGGAGATTTGCCTCAGCTTCGACAATGGGCCGGAGCCTGAGGTAACGCCCGGCGTGCTGGCGGTGCTCGCACGTCGGCACATTCCGGCTATATTTTTCGTGATTGGCGATAAGCTGCGTGACCCCAAGGCGCGCGCGCTGGCAGAGCAGGCGCGGGATGCCGGGCATGTCATTGGCAACCATACGCTGACGCATGGCGCGCCACTTGGGCGGCGCAGCGCTGCATTTCAAAGGGATCTTCCCATCAACCTCTTACCCCGACCAGGAGATCAATTTCACTCCGTTTTTGAAGTGAGCAGGCTGGCCGTCATGGTCATGTAATTCACAATGCCTGAGGCGACACCTGCGATGATCCCAAGTACCAGCACGGCCACGGCAAGCGACACTTCAATTTCGCCCATGAAGCGTTGCCATACCACGGCACCGGCAACGACCAGGCCAAAGGCGAAAATGCCATGCTTGATGGTGAGCCAGAATACGGACGGAAAGAAAGGCCGCTTGGGCGTCTTGATCGTTGTATAGGCCACCACGGTCAGGATCATCGCAAGGCTTACGGCAAGTGGTACGGCAGCGCCGAGAACAGTATGGCGATCATTCACAATTTCGTTGACGGTGAGCGGAATGCTGCTGGAACCCCGCAACAGGAAGAATTGGATGGCGCCATTGATGACCGCATTGATCAATCCACTCACAATGGCCCCTTCTAGGATCTTGGGCGGCTGCGCGGGCGTGTTCATCTGGGAAGTTGTCATGGTCATCCTAACCCTGATGCCTTTCACAAGGTCCAATAAAGGCTTGCCTGCAATGTGGTCCAAGGGCGGTCCGCGCCAATATCGCTCAACGCCTTTCCAGGTAGAGCAATTGATGCGACACATTGAAGATAAAGCTGCCGCGTTATTGACCAGCGCGCCGAAAGGGAAAACTCCTGCCCCAAATCAGATGAACGCAGCGTCGCCAAGGCGGGATTTCCACCCGCATTCTGTGTTTCCGCGGCGCGCAGCAAATGATAGTCAAATGTCACATTCAGGTCCGGGCGCGGTGCGACATTGAATTGAACGCGATGCGTAACAAGGTTTGAATTTGACGTGAGCTTGCCGAAATTGATGCCCTGCAACCAAATCCCAAGACCGGTCGAAAGCAGCGAATCGAACCGCTCATATCGCCGGGTTGATGGGTCATCGCCCGAAAACTCCGCATAGCGATAGGAAAGGCTGGGTCGCCAGGGAAGTTCCCGCGCGTGATACCCGATCAGCCCGTAACCCGCCCAGGCCGACATGTCGAATTCATCGCTTGATTGATGGGCCACTTCCCCTTCAAGCCAGAACCCCGGCACGGCAAGGGCCTCGCGCCACAAGGCATGGGCGGCGACGGTGCGGATGCCTTCCCGCGAGAGCTTCAATCCTTGCGGATTGGCAAGGTTTGAATTGGATTGCGGGATGGTGATGAAGCTTGCATCAAGGGAAAACCTATTGGTGATATCGCGTTTCAGATTGGCGCCCAGAAAGGTGGTCCTGGAATCAACCGCCGTGATTTCATCAGGATCAATATAGAATGCCTGGAAGGTCCAATCATCCGCCTTGGCATGAAGTATCGTCGAAAATTCGTTACGCAGGCGCGGCCCAAGATAAAGCGCAGCCCTGCCGCCGGCATTTGTTGACCCCTTGACCTGATTGATCAGAAAGCCGTCATTCAGGGTAAAAACCTGGCGCCCGGCGGATAGGGTAAGGCTGTGTCCTGTATCCGGCTCAACCCAGGTGAAGCCGGCATAGGCGCGTTCAATGCCGGTGACTGAACGCGGATCATCGCGAAAGATGTCCTGCCCCAAAGACCAGGATGACAAAACCGAAAATTCGCCAAAGAGGTAAAGCGGCAGAAAGCCCTGCTGAGTGGCCCCGGCAAGCCCAGCCTCGACATAGCCTTCGGTCCAAGTGGCGCGGCCACCAGGTAGCTGCCGTGCCAGCGGATTGCGATTATTGAACAGGGATGGCTGACCAAACCAAGGATTGCCATCCGAATAGAGGCCAAAGCCGCCGGAGACAGGGCTCATCAAAAGGCTTCGCGAATCACGCCAAAGCACCGGGAAGCCTTCACCAGCGTCACTCAATAGCCCTGTCGCGGCATCGGGCGGCAAGTCAGCAAGTGACGTGTCCAAATCAACGCGCAGAATAACGCCGCCATCTGGCCCATCACCCAAAAGGCGCCAGCCTATGCTGCCCGTCCCCATGCGTGCGCGCAGCGGCGCCAGGCGACGTTCAACCTCGACCTGGCTGAAACCGCGCCCGACCAATGGCGAGAGGCTTGATCGCAACACGCTGGAAAGCGCTTCATCCCGCGTGGCATTCCCGCCGCTCCGGCGCAGTTGGACCTCTACCGCCGTGACCCGCGCGCCCGCGGCACCACTCGCCAGCGGAACCGTGCCCGGGCCGGTCTGGCCCGCAGCCCCGGAGGTTTGCGCGATGGCGCTGGCCCAGTTGATCTGCAGAAGGGCAAGCGCCCCCAGCAGGACAATATGGAACCAGCGCCGTGGCATGCTTCAGTGCCCCATCAGCCGATAGACAGCACCGCCGCCATGCACATTGATGATCTGGCCGCTGACCCATGACCCGGCCGGCGAGGCAAGCCACAGCATCGCATTGGCAATATCCTCAGGCCGCCCCGGACGCCCCGTAAGATTGTCCGGGTGCATCATTTTTTCTTGCGTCGCCGCATCAATCCCGGCCGAGGCATAGCCCGCCGTGATGATGGTGCCGATCAAGACAGAATTGACGCGAACTTTCTGCGCCAGCGCATGCGCAAGGCTGATCATGAGCTGGTTCAACCCGGCCTTCGCGGTGGAATAGGCGAGGATGGGATAGGCCGGAATTGCCGAGGAGAAAGAGCCGCTATTGGTGATGGTCGCATTCTTGGCCTTGAAAAGATGCGGCGCGCAGGCAGCGCTCATGCGATAGGCGCTGATGGTATTCAACTTGTAGGAGGCGAGCATATCCTCAGCGCTTACCGCCAATGGGTCCGGATTTACAGCGCCCCAGCCCACATTATTCACCAGCGTTGAAATGCCCCCGAAGGCTTCTGCGGTGGCGCGCACAACGGATTGAATATCATCTTCATTCGTCACATCGCATTTTGTGCCGAGCACATGGCCGCCAGTAAGTGCGGCGATTTCGGCGGCCGTTTCCTTCGCCTTGTCGCCGTTCAGATCGGCGATCATGACCTTGGCGCCAGCGCCAGCAAGGCCCTTGGCAACACCAGCGCCAATATTCTGCGCGCCGCCAGTGATGAGCACCGCATGCCCATCCATACGGAATTCGGCTAAGGGATCATAATTTGGCATGGGGGAATCTCCTCTGATTCAAAAGGGTTGAAGGGAAACCGGGCCGGCTCAACATGAAGGAAATTGCTGTCCTTACTCTTTATTGAAGAAGCGCGACTTATCGCCGGTGCATGCGTGTTCACCCAACATACACAGAAATTTTGTGCGCTTATCTCGCCGAAGCATGGGCTGACCCGCCCCGGCGAGCGGCTCAGCCATCATGTGAGTAATGCCCATAAGCGGCGTTCATATGCCGCCGATATGGGCCTAATCCAATTCCTGCACACCGCCGCCGCTGACGGTCAGTATCTGCCCACTCATCCAACTGGAAAGCGGCGAGACAAGAAAGAGCACGGCATTCGCGATGTCAGAAGGCTCACCAAGTCTGCCGAGAGGCGTATGCTTGAGCATGGTCTTTTCCATCTCTGGCGTCAGCACGCTGCCCAAGGCCGCTGTGCGGATAGCACCAGGTGCAATGGCATTGATGCGAATATTCATCGGGCCCAGATCGAAGGCGATGTTGCGGGTCAAGTGATTCTGCGCTGCCTTGGACGACCCGTAGGATGCCATGCGGCGGTTTTTGTTCTCGCCAGCCATTGAGGTGATATTGACGATCGCGCCCCCGCCCGCGGCCTGCATATGCGGCGCGCAAAGCTGACAAAGGCGAAAGCCGGAAAACACATTGAGCTGATAGGCCCACTCAAAATCGGCCATGGGCATGTCGAACGGCTTTGGCCCGCCGCCGCCCGCATTATTCACCAGAATGGTGATCTTGCCGAAATGTTCAATCGCGGTGGCCACGAGGGATTGCAGGGCGGCTTCCTGTGTCACGTCGCACGCCACGCCATGGGCCTTGCCGCCCGCCGCGACGATTTCCTTGGCTACTTGAGAGGCTGTCTCGGCATCCCGATCGCTCACCAGAACAGACGCACCCGCGCGCGCCAAGGTCTCGGCAGATGCGCGGCCAATGCCGGCGCCGGCGCCCGTCACAATGCCGACGCCGCCATCCAGTCTCAATTCCATTTCTTCGCTCTCCCAAAGTGATGCCTCGCGGATCTGCGCGAAGGCTTATGTCACGATTTTTGAACTAGCATCGGGCCGAAGCCACAGGAATTCGCAAAAGCACCCAGAGACCGCCTCAAACCGGGTTTCAACTAAACCTTAACAATCGAACAATCCCCCAAGCAGGCGTTCGGGGATGGATGCTGCACCTCTGGTCACCTTGGATCGTCAGTGCCGCGGCACCGCCGACTGCCGGGGGTGGAGGATGGGGAGGCGCTTTCAGACAAGTCGGGCAGATGAGGCGAAATCGGCGGAGATGTGAACCAACCGACGCCTATTTTCGCGCCGGCCAAGCCAGCGCCAAGCCGCCCGCCGCAATCAGCAAACACCCGGCCAAGGCCCAAAGCCCCGGCCAGCGATCAAACATCACCGCATCCAGGGCAAGGGCGACTCCAATCCGCGCATATTGCCAGGGCGCGAGGGCCGAAACTTCCGCCCGCCGCACCTGTGGGCTTTGCACCTGCCTGACAGGCGCCGAAGATTCTCCGAGTAAAGCTGCCACCGGCAGAGTCTTCGCTAGCCGAGCGCGCCCCCATAAGGCGATGGTGAACGCCGTCCAGGCGCTGGGTTGACCAGGACCGAAGATGATGATTGTCTCGGGACTTGGGGGACAAGCAATGACCTTCATCCAACGCTGTGCCGTCGGGTTCCTTCTGGGCGGCGCCACGCTTCTGGCAGGTTGCAATGCCGCCAGCAACGACGCGAGACCCGCGACCGGGACAGCGCCGGTCACACGAGGTGCAGCGACGGCGGGCACCTTCAGCGGAACACTGACCTACACGCGTCCTTGCCCAAGTGAAGAGGGTTCCCCGATCTTCGCGGGTAGGATTGAGCAGGAGCGCATCCTCATGCGTGCGGCACGGGGGTTGCGGACTGCCGCACCGCTTGATGCAGAGGGACGCTTCGCAGCGGAAGGCGTTCTTCGGGCGCACAAGCTCGGCACGAAAATGCAGTCCTATACGGGCCGCGTTGCAGATGGCGTCGTCGCGGTCGAAGCACGGTTTGTCGTACCCGGGTATCCGCAAACCGAATGCGTCGCGACCGGGCGTTTTCCCATCAACTCATGACGCTGATCGGCTCGGCGCAGACCGATAAGTCGGGCAGATGAGGCGAAATCGGCGGAGATGTGAACCAGCCGTTGCCTATTTTCGCGCCGGCCAAGCCAGCACCAAGCCACCCGCCGCAATCAGCAAACACCCGGCCAAGGCCCAAAGCCCCGGCCAGCGATCAAACATCACCGCATCCAGGGCAAGGGCGAATCCAATCCGCGCATATTGCCAGGGCGCGAGGGCCGAAACTTCCGCCCGCCGAACCGCGCCAGCCAAGAACAGCAAGGCCGCCGTTTGCAGCAGGGTGTAGATCACAATCAGGCCCCAGGTGAGCAGATCGGGGCTGCGCCAAAGCACCAGCATCGCCGGCGCCAGCAGCACCACACCCATCAGCGCGCCTTGGGTGGTGATGTCCTCGGCAGACGCGACATCACGAATGCGTCGCGCCATGACTTGGTAGGTGGCGTAGGACAAGGCTGAGGCGACAGGGATCGCCGCATACCAGGTGAAAAGCTCGCCACCCGGGCGCACCACCACCAGCATGCCGGCGAAGCCGAGCAGCACCGCAATCCAGCGCCGCGCGGTGACTTCTTCCTTGAGCCAAAGCGCTCCAAGCGCGGCCAGGATCACTGGCGCGGTGAAACCGAGCGCCGCCGCTTCCGTGATCGGCACCAGCCAATAGCCGATCACGCCGAGCGTGGTGGAAAAGATCAGCATCGCGCCCGTCATGCGCTGCGCCCAGGGCCGTGCGGGCAGGGCGATGCGCGTGATGGTGGCAAGCGGCGCGGGCTTCACCATGGTCATCGCCATGACGGAAGCCAGCACCAGGGCCGAGCGCAGAAAGGTAATCTCGAAAGGATGCAGGCTTTCCGCCAAAACCTTCGCCAGCGCATAACCGAGGGCGTAAAGCGCTGTGCTCGCCAGCGTGAATAAAACCGCGATGGCGTAGGGCGACATTGTCTAGTGGTCCGGTCGCTGCTGTCGGTTCCCGACAGCAGCGTGAATCGGCCCACCAAACATAAGGCTAGTGGTGCGCCGGGACAGTTCTGGTCCGGGAAGTGGTGGCATGAAACGCACCACTATCGTTCGTCCGGGTAATCGCGACCGGGGCGCGCCTTATAGGTGGGCATGGACCAGCCGCGCAGAATGGCTGCACCACGCAGCGCGAAACCGGCAAGGGCGCCAACCGGCAGCGCGATATCGCGCGGCAACCCGGCGAGCATCAGTGCCACGAAGACCGCGGCACCGAAAGCCGCTGCGGTGGCGTAGATTTCGCGGCGCAGGATCAGCGGCAATTCAGCGCAGATGATGTCGCGCAAGATGCCGCCGGCGGTTGCCGTGATGGTGCCCATCAGGATCGCAACCCAAGGGTCGGCGCCCCAACGCAGGGCTGCTTCGGCGCCAAGCACCGCGAAAAGGCCAAGCCCCACCGCATCGGCCCAAATCAGTGCAACGAAGCGTCGTTCCACCAGATGCGCCGTGAAGAAAACGAGCAGCGCAACACCCGCCGCCAGCAGCACCATCCCTGGCGCCTTCAACCAAAAGACGGGCGCGCCCAGGATCAAATCCCTCACCGTGCCGCCGCCAAAGGCGGTGACGCAGGCAATCAGGATGAAGCCCACCGGATCAAGCTGCTTGCGCGACGCGCTGAGCGCCCCCGAAGCCGCCACCACCGCCACCGCTATCCATGAAGATACGGCGACCCCTTCATCAAAGGCGCTCATGTTAAAACCTGGGTTCCAAGGGCCTCGCGGCCCTTGGCGGGTGGGTTCGGGAGGGCAGAGCCCTCCCGTTTTCTACCCTTGTCATTCCGCCGCAACCGTGCGGGTTTTTGTGGCATTGCTGCTGGCCCGCGCACTACCGGCGCATAGCAGTGAAAGCCCCAGCAGCCCCGCCACCACCGGCAGCACCAGGATCGGATAGCCCATATCAATCAGAAACCCGAGCGGGACGGGCGTAATGGCGCCACCAAGCGGCAGCCCGGAGGAGACGAAGCCAAACACCTTGCCGATCTGCCCCGGCGGGCAGGCATCCTTCAGCATAACGTCGCGCGGGGTGCGCGATGCCCCCATGGCGAGGCCGGCGAGCAGCCCGACCCCAGGCAGGGCAATTTCCGGCATGGCGACCAGCCCGAGCACCAGGAACATCGCCATGGCAAAAAGGGTCAGGATGGTCACAAAGCCCATCAGCCCGCGGCCTTTTGTGCGGTCCACAAACCAGCCGCCGATCAACGTGCCGCCGGTGGCGCCGGCCATATAGCCTGTCAGCACCATGGAAGCCGTCGCGATGGGCGTCGCCCAAAGCTTGCCGAGCACGGTGATGACAAAGGCCTGAATGCCCGACCCGGCCGCGGCCGAGAGCAGGAAGAAGGCGAAAAACAGCAGCATGGGGCGGGAGAGGAGCAATTCGCGCCCGCTCTGCCCCGCTTCCTCGGCGGTTTTGGCCTTGGCCTGGTCCTTCAGGATCCGGCTTTGCAGCAGTATGGCGCCCACCACCGGCACGCCGAGCAGGCCAACCAGCAAAAGCGCCTCTCGCCAGCCCATCACCAGCAGCAAAAGGGCGATCACGGGCGGCGCCAGGGCAAAGCCCAGATTGCCGGTAAAGGTATGCATGGCAAAGGCGCGGCCCATGCGTTCCTGCCGGATGCTGCCGGCCAGGATGGCGTAATCCGCCGGGTGGATCACGCTATTGCCAACGCCAGACAGGATCGCGAGCAACCAGAGCGCCCAAACCCCCGGCGCAAAGGCCATGGCCGAGATGGCGAGTGCCATGATCAGCGTCCCGCCCACCAGAAAGGGCCTGGCGCCATAGCGGTCCACGGCGAAGCCAACCGGGGTTTGCAAAAGGGCGGTGGTGCCGCTCATCAACGCCACGGTCAGGCCCAATTCGGCATAGGAAACGCCGAATTCCTCGCGCCAGACCAAAAATAGGGGCGGCAGGCAGAGCGTGTAGAAATGCGAGAGGAAATGCCCGGTGCCGATCAGGGCGATGATACGGGCATCCTGGCCGGCCCCGGCAGCTTCGGGAGTTGTCGCGCTCATTGAGCCCTTGGGCCCCTGTCAGATTAGGGTTTGAAACTGCGCCCGAGTGGCGAATTCGTCAATCTTTTGGGGCCAATATGTCCGGTGTCTGCCTGATTTGACGCTATGGCACGCGACACTTAGAAAGGTAGGGAAGAAATTCGCCCGCGCAGCCCAAGTGCGGAGTCGAATCCTTGGAGTAGGGTTGATGGCAAGGATAAAAGATGCGCGGGAAGCGGCCATGGTGGGCCGCCGTTCCGATGGCACGCTGACGCGCCGGCCTTTGTCGCCGCATTTGCAAGTCTATGACATGATGCAAATGACAAGCCTGCTGTCCATTCTGCACCGCATTTCCGGTGTGGCGTGGTGCGCTGGACTGGTGCTTCTGTCCTGGTGGCTGATCGCAGCCGGCACGGGGGAATCGGCCTTTGGCGCGGCGCAATGGTTCTTCGGATCCTTCCTGGGTTGGGTTGCGCTGTTCGGGCTGACCGTTGCGGCCTGGTATCATACCTGCGCCGGCATCCGGCATTTGTTCTGGGATGCGGGGCGCGGCTTTGCCATGGAAGATGCCTATCGTTCCGGGCGTATGGTGGTGATCGGCACGGCGGTGCTGACCATTCTTACCTGGCTGCTGATTTTGGTCTGAGGAGGCATATCATGGCTGAAGACAGCGCCTCAATCCGTTCGCTCCGCAGCCCGCTTGGGCGCGTGCGTGGCATGGGCTCCGCCAAGGGCGGCACGCATCATTGGTGGATGCAGCGTGTGACCTCCATCGCGCTTTTGCCGCTTTCGATCTGGCTGATCTTCTCACTCGCGCGGCTGATGGGAGCCGAATATGGGGTAGTGCTGGAATGGATCGGCAATACCTTCAATGCGGTCTTGCTGCTCGCTTTCCTGACTGCGGCGTTCCATCATGCGGCGGCAGGTTTACAAGTGGTGATTGAAGATTATGTGCGTGGTGAGTTGAAGCGCTTTGCGGCGATTTGTGTGGTGAATGGGCTTGCCGTGCTGCTTTGGCTGGCTGCAAGCCTGAGCGTTTTGCGCATCGCGCTGTGAGTTTTGGTTGAGGAATAATGCGGGTCCGGGGCGTATTCCCCGCCGCTTGGCAGGATGAGATGAAGCAATGAATGCGATCAGCAAGCCTTCCAATGGCGCCTATCGGATTGTGGACCACACCTATGATGTGGTGGTGGTGGGCGCTGGTGGCGCTGGGTTGCGCGCCACTTTCGGCATGGGGGCGGCGGGGCTGAAGACCGCCTGCATCACCAAGGTCTTCCCGACGCGTAGCCACACCGTCGCGGCCCAGGGCGGCATTGGCGCCGCGCTTGGCAATATGGGCGAAGATGATTGGCGCTGGCACATGTATGACACCGTGAAGGGGTCCGACTGGCTGGGTGACCAAGACGCCATCGAATATATGTGCCGCGAAGCCATCCCGGCCGTGATCGAACTTGAACATTACGGCGTGCCCTTCAGCCGCACCGAAGATGGCCGCATCTATCAGCGCCCCTTTGGCGGGCATATGCAGGATTACGGCAAGACCCCCGCGATGCGCGCCTGCGCCGCGGCTGACCGCACCGGCCACGCCATTCTGCACACGCTCTATCAGCAATCCTTGAAGCATGGCTGCGAGTTCTTCGTTGAATATATCGCGCTTGACCTGATCATGGATGATGAAGGCGTGTGCCGCGGTGTCACCGCCTGGTGCCTGGAAGATGGCTCGATCCATCGCTTCCGTGCGCAAAGCGTGGTCTTGGCAACCGGTGGCTATGGCCGCGCCTATTTCTCCTGCACCTCGGCCCATACCTGCACGGGCGATGGTGGCGGGATGGTGCTGCGCGCTGGCTTGCCGCTGCAGGATCAGGAATTCGTGCAATTCCACCCGACCGGCATTTACGGCGCCGGCTGCCTGATCACGGAAGGGGCGCGGGGTGAAGGCGGCTATCTGACGAATTCAGAAGGCGAGCGTTTCATGGAACGCTATGCGCCGACAGCCAAGGATTTGGCGAGCCGCGACGTGGTTTCCCGCGCCATGTCCATGGAAATCCGCGAAGGCCGCGGCGTGGGCAAGGACAAGGACCATATCCATCTGCATCTGGAACATCTGGGTGCGGAAATCCTGCATGAACGCCTGCCGGGGATTTCGGAAACCGCCAAGATTTTCTCGGGCGTGGATGTGACGAAGGAGCCGATCCCCATCCTGCCGACCGTGCATTACAATATGGGCGGTATCCCCACGAATATTCACACCGAAGTGCTGAACCCGACCGCGAAGGACCAGGACCGTGTGGTGCCTGGCCTGATGGCAGTTGGTGAAGCGGCCTGCGTTTCGGTCCATGGCGCCAATCGGCTCGGGACGAATTCGCTGCTTGATCTGGTCGTGTTTGGTCGTGCGGCAGCGCATCGCGCGGCGGAGACCATCAAGCCCGGCGCTTCCCAGCCGCCGCTGCCATCAAAGGCCGGTGAAGCGAGCCTGGATCGCTTTGATCGCGTGCGCCATGCCAAGGGCGGCACCAATGTGGCCGAGCTTCGCCTTGCCATGCAGCGCACCATGCAGACCCATGCGGCGGTTTTCCGTACGTCGGAACTGCTTAAGGAAGGGGTCGCGAAAATGGCCCAGGTCGCGGGCAGCTACAGCGATATCAAAATCGCTGACCGCAGCCTGATCTGGAACAGCGATCTGGTGGAAGCGCTGGAGCTTGATAACCTGATCGGCAATGCGCTGACCACGGTTGTCGGCGGCGAAGCGCGCAAGGAAAGCCGTGGCGCCCATGCGCATGAGGATTTCCCTGATCGTGACGATGATAACTGGATGAAGCACACGCTGGCTTGGGTGAATGACAAGCGCGAGGTCAAGCTTGATTATCGCGATGTGAAGATGCGCACGCTGACCAATGAAGTGCAGGTCTTCCCCCCCAAGGCGCGCGTTTACTAAGGATCCCGGATCATGGCCACTTTCACGCTGCCCAAGAATTCCACTGTCGGTGCGGGCAAGACGCATAAGGCGCCGGCTGGTGCGAAACAGGTCAAGAATTTCAAGATTTATCGCTGGGACCCTGATTCCGGCGAAAACCCGCGGAATGACACTTTCGAAATAGACCTTGATCAATGCGGCCCGATGGTGCTGGACGCGCTGATCAAGATCAAGAACGAAGTGGACAGCACGCTGACCTTCCGGCGTTCCTGCCGTGAGGGGATTTGCGGCTCCTGCTCCATGAATATTGATGGGCTGAATACGCTGGCTTGCCTCAAGCCCATTGAGGAAGTGAAGGGCGATGTGCGCATCAACCCGCTGCCGCATATGCCGGTGGTGAAGGATCTGGTGCCGGATCTCTCGCAGATTTACGCGCAGCTTCGCAGCGTAGAGCCCTGGCTGAAATCAGACACACCCCCGCCGCCGGATGCGGAACGCCTGCAATCCAAGGAAGAGCGCGCCAAGCTGGATGGGCTTTGGGAGTGTATCCTGTGCTTCTGCTGCTCAACATCTTGCCCGTCCTATTGGTGGAACGGCGATCGCTACCTGGGCCCGGCGGTGCTGCTGCAAGCCTATCGCTGGATTGCGGATTCCCGCGATGAGGCCACCGGGGAGCGGCTGGATAATCTGGAAGACCCTTTCCGGCTTTATCGCTGCCACACCATCATGAATTGCACGCGCACCTGCCCCAAGGGGCTCAATCCCGCGCAGGCGATTGGTGAAATCAAGAAGCTGATGGTGGAACGCCAGGGCTGAATGGCCTAAGGGACGCTCAGCCACTACTTTGCCGAGCGTCCCGCCACAGGGAAGATTTGTATCACGCGGCGCACTTGCCCCTGGACAGGCAGGGCTGGCGGATTGCAGTAAATTCAAATGTCCGCCCCGATCACCTTCGCTGCCCCGCATGCCTTCCTCGGCGCCCGCCCGCATGATCGAAGCGCCGCCTTTTGCGTTGCCGGCGTGCCGCTTGATATCGGCACCACCAATCGTGCCGGCGCGCGAGACGGGCCGCGTGCCATTCGCGCCGCTGCGCGCATGCTGACCGATGGGCGGCACCCGATCACCGGCGCCAAGCCAGCCGCGCTTGATCTTTCCGATCTGGGTGAGTTTGAAATCGCGCTTGGCGATATGGAAAAAAGCCTGGCACTGATTGAAGAACAGGCGACCGCCCTTGCCCATCTGGTCGCCTTTGGTGGCGAACACAGCATCACGCTGGCATTGCTCAGGGCGCTGAAAAAGCGCATCGGTGTGCCTTTGGGGCTGCTCCATATTGATGCGCATCTGGACACCGGTGAGGATAATTTCGGCCAGGTCTTTGCCCATGGCACGGTATTCTGGCACGCCATCAAGGAAGGGTTGGTGGAGCCACGGCGCATGGTGCAGGTGGGCATTCGCGCGCCAGGCTGGCCGGAGAATTATGCCTGGACCCGCGCGCAGGGGGCGACCATCCTTTCCGCGCAGGATGTGCATCAGGCGCCGATCGCTGCGGTGATTTCGCAGATACGCGAAGTGCTGGGCACCGGCCCCTGTTATCTTTCCTTTGACATTGACGGTCTGGACCCGGGCTTTGCCCCTGGCACCGGTACGCCTGAGATTGGCGGCCTCGCTAGTTGGCAGGCCCAGGCGATTTTGCGCGGCATGGCGGGGGTGGATTTTCGCGGCGCCGATTTTGTCGAAGTGGCGCCGGCCTATGATGTGGCGGAAATCACCGCACTCGCCGCCGCCACCATGGCCTGGGAGTATTTGTGCCTGTTCGCACAAAAGAAATGACTGGCACGTTCTGACGCCAGGGGGGCATCACCTGCAGCCGGTGAAACTCCCTCCCCTTGAAGTCGTGCAGAGTGTCTTTTGGACAAGGATGGCTAGGAATGGCCCGAAGACGTGGTGGTGAGAGCTTTCTCCACCGCGATCTGTCAGTAAATGGCGTGATCCGTGCTAATCCTTTCCTATCCAACAAATCTTCGCGCACCATTGCCCGAATGGTCGGTGGGCCAATTCGCGGGGCTTTTGAACATGGGTAGTGACCTTCGAACCGCGAACGCTGATTTTGGCGTCAACGCCCAAAACTGAAATTCTGATTGGCGCCGCCGTTGCAACTCCATATCAGGAGACTCGAACCATTGCGGGTCTGGGCGCCTGAAACATCCATGCAGGCATCGCGGCCGATGAGGCGTGCTCCATCAATGCGCCAGGAAACCGGCCGCACTTGAGAACGATCGGCGCCATACTTCGTGACCTTAGGGTTCACGCAATCGCGCGTGACTAGGGCAGGGAAGAAATCCGAAGGCGGTCTGCGAGTAGCTTCATGCGGCCAGTCCGTCACATCACCATTGCGATACACGCATTGCCCCGTACCGACCGATTTCAAAATCCCATTTTCGAATTACCAATTCTGATTGGAACCGCCATTACAGTCAAAAATGATGATGGCAGCGTCACGATTTCCGCGAAATACGTCAAGGCATTTTCCGGATTGATTGGCGATGATTCGCCCCTGAAAATTCTGCGCATTCGCCGAACCGGCCGCAGACCAGAAAATCGCAGCGATCAGGGCCGACGCAAGCGCCGATAATTTTTTCATTTCTCTTCTCCCAAGCTCTCGACCTGATCGTTAGGCTAACAATGTCCGCCATGGCTTGGCAAGCCCCGGCCTTTACCGGCGTTTCCTGTGAGGTCTTGTCGCTTGCGGTTTTCGGGCAATCACCCCTGCTACCGCAGCCAAAACCCGCATTCGCGCGCTTCTTGTTCACCGCTCATCGCCAGACACGCGCTTAATTCATGTTTGATCGCATTTTCCGAGCCGCCAAGTGTTTCCAATTGATTGGAAAACGCGTTAGCCTTTCCCCCAAGAATATCCGGGAGGCTCAGATGAACTACCCCACCAAAATCCTACTGGCCGCTTTGATCGCGCTGCCCTTTGCCATGTCGGCGCCGAGTGCTCAGACGCTGACCGTCGGGATTGCCGCGCCGGTCACCACCATTGACCCACATTTTCACAATGTTGGGCCGAATAACGCGCTCACGCATCACGTTTTTGATCGCCTGGTGGAACGCGATGAACGCGCCCGCCCGCAGCCTAGCCTTGCCGAAAGCTGGCGCGTGGTGTCCGATACGGTTTGGGAATTCAAGCTCCGTCGCGGCGTGACCTGGCATGATGGCAAGCCCTTCACCGCCGATGATGTGGTCTTTACCTTTGCCCGCGTGCAGGCCGGCATCCCCAATAGCCCGGGCGGCTTTGGCGGATTTCTACGCGCCATCGCCAGGGTTGAAACACCTGATCCGCATACGCTGATTATCCATACCAAGGCGCCGCATCCGCTGATGCCGCTTGACCTGGCCTCG